>Ga0070749_10001479_pt1 | contig 15941 bp, 9 predicted proteins | sample VirMetDEL_Nov_18_FD_75180 | JGI IMG/M metagenome (GOLD analysis project Ga0070749, IMG submission 75180) | Aqueous microbial communities from the Delaware River and Bay under freshwater to marine salinity gradient to study organic matter... | ecosystem: Environmental > Aquatic > Marine > Coastal...
CTCCCTCCGCTATTAATGGAGCTACTGATGCTACTGCTTGAAGTCCAGCCCCAGCTAGTTCTATATTCTGCTGTCTCTTCATCGCGGCCATATCATAACCTGTCTGATAGCCTCCCATAATATTCTGAATACTTGCTCCCTCAAGCGCCTGTTGAGATGCTACCATCTGCTCGTATGGAGTAAGTACATTATAAGCTTCCGATCTACCCTCAGCTCCTGCTAATGCACCTAACGCCCCTAGATACTGTTGTTGAGATGCCTGTTGAGCTGCTACATCCTTTACATTTAATGCCCTATACTGTTGAGCTGTAGTGTCCCCAATTCCAGAAATGCTTCTCATTCCTCCTCCAAGGGATGTTGCTGCGGCAAGACTTGCCTGCTGTTGCCTTTCAATGTTTTGTTGCGCGGCTTCCATGGCGGCTGCTGGCATCCCCGTTCTAGCCTGCATCCCTGTAATATCAGCAATTTCCTGTAGCCTTTGAACCTCAGCCTGCATCTGAGGTCTGCCCATTGCTGCTATCTGAGCCTCTAGTTGTCTCGCTTCTGCAGCTTGTTGTTGCCCCAGCTCTTGTTGATACCCCATTAACTGCTCTCCTGCAACTCTAAGACCTCTACCCTCACTACGGCGGCTTCCAATAGTGGACCCAATACGAGACCCTACTGCTGCACCAGCAGGTCCTCCTGCAAGGAGCCCAATCCCGGCTCCTATTACAGCTGGGTTAGATAAGAATTGTCCTATGTTACTTAAATTCGGCATTGTTTTAATTCTTTTGCAAAAATAGTAAAAATTACAGACTAGCCTCTGACGGGAAGAACTGAATTGTCGCGGATTCTAGCTCTTCTTCTGTAGTATTACTATTTCTTAATTTTACTGTTATTACTCTATCTCTTAGGTCATACCCATCTAAAAGTGGCCGACCTATATTTGGTGTGTTTGTATCCTGTCTAAATGCAGCGGCATACTCTCCGGGCTGGTACTCTGAGTAAAAGCCCTCTTCTAATAACGAAGACTGCCCTCGAAGTGTGCTTAAATCTCCATCCGTTGCTGAGTTCCAAATAGAAGTAGCCTCAAGCTCAATAGTCTGAAACTGCTTCATCATCTGTGGCTCTATGTTAAATACTACATCAACTGTAGATTCCGCGGTAGATCCAAAGAAACTGTTTCGTGTGCTGTTGTTATTATTCAGCCAAGTCTCTCCGTCATAGAAAGAAATAAAATCAATTCCCGCCCGCACCATGTACTCTGGTCGCTGATCTAGGAAACATACCCAGCCGTTAGCCTCTTCGTTAAACACTAGGGTGGCTATTCTATTTCTGATATAGACATTAGTGATGTTATTACCTACAGGGAAACTGTTGTCGTAATCTAGAAGTAGCTGATTAATTGATACCCCTGTTAGGGTGAAGTTTCTGTCTACATAGTAATCCCCTGTATTGTCTTTTAATACAACTACATCAATGTTATCTGCAGAAGGGAATAATGCGGCATCGTCTTGATTTAGGTAAATCTCAGTGGTAGCTGTACCTGTTAGACTATCTGGCTGAACATAAGCAAATAGGCTAAGGACGTAAGACTTAAACCTTTCGTCATACACTCCAATAAACTTAGCGTCATCAAGAAATACCTCCTTAACGTCCAAGTTGTCGCGGAACCAACTCTTCATTCCATAATCAGAAACCTCAAAGATTTGGGTGTTTGGCTGAACCCTACACACAGCATTATTTTGATGACATACAAAGTACGCCACATCTCCAGCAATGGCTAATGACTCTGAGTTAGTTCCGATTCCCCCATCGTACCCATAAAAGTTAATAGTGTTAAGTAATGCCTCTGTGGTGTAAGTTACAGACCCACTTTGCTGAAGCGCCAATTCGGAAAGAACTCCGATTACTCCCACCTTACTTTCAAAGAATGTTACAAGCTCTCTGTTCTGCCGCAACATCATCTTCTGAATAGTTCCGTACTTGATGTCGTAGTCATTGATGGAAGTAGGTAGAATAATAGAAAGACCATTAATCTTTGTGTTATTCACAAATGCCTGAGTGTACACAATCGAAGAGCCTCTTGTAACTTCAGACATACCCAGCTCATCTACTACCGAAGGTCTTCCAATATCTGTAACTGCTGAGGGGAAGAAGTCTGAGGTGTTAAAATCCTCTACAAACTCCTCCGAACTAGGTGAGGCGTATACGGTGGATCTAAACTTGTAATAAGAATCCCCGCTATCGGATAAAGTAATTAACGCTGGATTAGATACTGTCTGTGATGTGTCTCTTCCTGTAACTGGAGCTAAGTGATATCTGTTAGAATCTACCCCTCCTGTTACACCTATTTCGTGGTAGACATTATCCTCAATGTTTACTTTAGGTCGGTATATTTCAATTAAGAGATTGATTGGGTTTACGCTAGTCCCAGATATACTCAGTAGGTCTTCCTCAATGTAGATATTCTTGGAGTCCGCAGATTTAATCTCTGTATCTATTACTGAACCTAAATATGTAATTGATCCACCAGATAAGAAATATCCTTTAAGTCTGACCCTATCTCCCTTTACAAATTCATATTCAAGCCCAGAGTTTGGAGCCTTTAGGTAATGGTCTCTTAGTACATCAAATATGTTTACACCCCACCTTTCCTTTCCTGAGGTTGCTTCTATAATTTCAGTAAATGCAACCGCTACATCTCCTGCAGATATCGTATCAACTTGAGCATTTCCCGGGTCTGGTAAAGTTGTTGTTTCTACGCTCGCAGTTGTTCCACTATTTTCTGGAACCTCTACCTCTGTTGTAAAAGCAAAATCGGGAAGAGGTGCGCCATTATTTGCCTCTAGCTGGACCGTGTACTGCCCTGTAAAGACCTTAGTAGCTTCTATAAACTGGCTTACAGTAGGATCGGCATTAATAGCCCTAACTATTTCATCAGCGACAGCAGATTGCCCTGTCCCAGCAGCGTCATCAATATAAACTGTTATCTCTGAGCGGCCTGCGGCTATCTGACTAATAACTGCGCCAGACACCCCCTCAACCTCAGTGCTAACTATATTGTTAAACGATATGGTTACCTTGATAAAATTCCTATCCCCCGTAGCTCGGGTCCACATCTGAACTAAACCATCTCTGTCATACGTCTCATTGCCCCCGTATAGAATATGATATCTAGAAGTATTTTCCGGCGCAAGGTGGTCTATCTTAAGCTTAAGACGGTCGTATGATAAGCTGTTATGATCACTTAGCTGAATCTTTCCTACAGGGATTGCAGGAGTTCTTCTACCCTTCTCGTCCTCGTACTGAAGCGCAAAAGAGTGGATAGAGTTAGACTTGTAATTCTTTATCGTTCGGAAAGTCTGATACGGGAAGCTAGAGTTTGGATAGTTAGATGTTATAGTAGCAGTAACGAATGATACAACCGTGCTTACTGAATAATCAGAACCTAATTGGTTTTGTCCCTGAATTGCTACAAATCCGTTAGGGACAATTGTTCCAGTTGCAGCTCCCTCAAAAAATACCACGCCCCCAAATCCATCCAACTCAGAAGGCGTTGCTCCGTAGTATCTAGTGTCGATGGAGTTCATGTAATGGCAAAGCCCCCTTGATGCTGCGAATAACGCTGAACTACCTGACAAGCCATCTATATCGTCCTCTTTAATTACATAATCAAATGTGACAACTCTAGTTCTTGGTGTAACAAATGGGCCAGTTCCTGTATATAGTAATGTTACATTTAAAGTGACATGGTCTCCTACTTGTGCTGTTCCTGTAAATTCAAACCTATCGTAAGTAGGCGATGTGTCAATCAGAATATCAAACTGCTCGTTCTTATACTCGCCCGCAATAGATAGGTTATCATTATTCCAAGAAAACGTAGTGGTAGCAGCAGTAACTGATGTTGGCTTTGAGACCTCCTCTGATCTAATATTCACCTTAGGCACTAAACTATCGGCATCAATATTCTCGCTAAAGTTGGCAAATGCCAAGACATTGCTCGGCAGTAGGATAACATCCTTTGCTGTTGGCGGAATAAATGAGTAAGGTATATTAACCTCCGTGTTATCAATAGCATCTAGCGGCTCAATACCTGTGAAGGTAACCGTCTGTGGGAAGTAGTCTGCTGATATCTCAGTGAGCTTATACCAGTCCCCCATTGCCTCGTCGCTGTTTCCTGACTGTACTAAGATTTCAATCTTGTCAATTTCAGTTACATCTACAGGAGCCTCTTCAATAGTTAGATATAGAATGTTATCAAAATAAATTTGATCACCCCCTGTATACTCCATATGGGCATACTCAGGAACAGGTGACTTACTGATAGTAGAGCAGTGTGTTCTGAATCCCCCCTGCATTACATATCGGGTGCGGAACTTGTACGCCTTTTTCTTTAGATTGTTTGACTCTCTGTTTTGGTCTGTTCCATAGCGTACTGTTACAGGAATTGGGTCTGGAGTCTTTGCTAATTCTATTTTATACCTATTGGCAGATGTGATTGTTGCGGGGACATTTTGCAAATCCAAGCAAACAGGCTCATTGGTATTATCCGTCCAAATAAGAAACCTGTCATTTACAAGCTCAATACCTGTAATCAGATTATTAAACTCAAAGCCTAGCCCTGAACCCTCTGTTACCTGTGTTACTTGTTTAGTTCTTACGGTATAATCAATCTCTACAACCTCGTGTGTTCCAAGACTGTTCCAAATCAACGCGTAAGCTTTATTGGCTTGAGGATCTTCGTAAGATCCAATAACCATATTCTGCCCGGAGTTTAGGGTGTAGGCAATCTCAGTCTGACCCTTCAGGTTTTTGATAACAAATCTGTCACCGTCAACCATGAAATTAACATTTCTAGCATCGCGGTAGTATCCCTGACCTACATATCGCTCATGGGAATCCTTGTCCATACCTCCCTTCCAAGCGCCACCTTCGGGGGATACAAATATTCTTTTGTCTACTGCCATTAACGCTTAGGTGCTTGAGTAAAATTCTTCCTAGCAATTTCTAATACTTCATTGAAATCCATGTTCCAGAAACGTTGACGCGCCCACTGCTTGCTCGCCAAGTATCGGTCAAACAAATAGTCAACCTCTCCGGGAGACCCAACCCGTCTTCGTGAGGCGTAATGAATCCAGTTCATCAACGGCTCCTTTAGAAATGGATGAACAATAAACTGACCGTTTACTCTGTCTGGTAAATAGCCAATGTACTCAAGGATTATGTAATCCAAGTTCAATGAGTTGGCGAGCCATATCTCCCCCGTAGATCGATTGATCTTGTACTCGCCTGCCGTGCTTCGCCCCCCTAGACCATAGTCACGGCCAATGTATTCCCCCTTTGAAAAGTGATCTGCAGCTATGTCAACCTGTGATACCACATCAGAACCTACAAAATTCTGAGTCTGATTACCACCATAAACTCCGCAGTCATTAAGCTGCTTGTATATATCCTCGTTGCGTCCCAAACAAATTAGCGTACCGTCTGATGCTACCATAGATACGCGGACCTCCTTAACAAAATCCTCAGGCAGGTTTACAATATTCTGCCCGTCAGGATAAAGCTTGGCCATTTTAGTCGTACCATTCACATCCCACTTAAGCTCACGCAAGCCATCATTGGCTAGGTGAAGATACTGAAGGTACTTGTGCTTTGAGTCCCTGCCCTCTTCAACTAAGAGACTGTCTACAATGTGTTTTAGCGGGATACCTACTGCCATTATTCGCTGATATTATTGTTTAGTACGTCCTGTGGAATTTGTTTTTGTACGGACAATAGCTCAAGCGCTCGCTGAATAACTGTCTGAACAAGGCTGCCATCGATAGGGAAGTAGTCATACTCGCCAAGGTCACCACTCTGTGCTACAAGATTCATAGACATCTTACAGTCTACTGGCATATCCTGCACATACCACACCTTATTCTCTAAGAGATAATATCCGTAATCCTCTTCAAGATACTGCGCCAAGCTGCCTCGATACATCGAGCGCATAGCGGGCGTAACTGGAATGAATAAATCCTCCTCGCAATTGTCAAGAAAGACATGATAGACTCCTTGGTCATTAGGAAGACCAATAACACCAACAGGTAAATCAGAGTAATAGCGTTTTTTATTTTCGTCATATTTTACTTCTATTCCTGTAAATTCACTAAGCCAGTTTCCCAGTACAATGTTTGTCTCAGCTTTCAGTCCCAAGATACCAAGTTTCACGACCTCATCTCGAGCCTCTGAGGCGGCTTTCATAGCCTCTTGGATAGTTAGCTTCGCATCGTCTGTTGTATTGGGGTACAGTATGCTTAAAATCCTTTGTCCTATTTCTAGTTTAGTATACATTATGCTTTAGGATTTAGTGCTTGACTTGCCTGAACTAAATCTGGCTGTCGAACTGTTACACCAAGTAATTCGCAAATAGTGAAAATTAAATCGTCCTTGAACTGATATGGTAGCTCAAAGTCTGTACTATCCCCTGCCGTTACTCCGGCGTTTGGGTTTGTAAGAACTCCTCCTGTCTCTGCGTACACCTGCTGATTAGATGATACCGTGTAATTCCAGAATGGCTGTAGCGGCTCCTTGATGTACTGAAGTGTTACAATGCCTACATTATTTGGATAGAACTGCCAGTACCCTTCGATACCGTACACAATAGGTCTCTCCTTAGTAGGAGGGCTGACTCGGCTAGATACGCGATACGCAAACTCGGAATCAGTTACATAGTCCACAGGATTCTTTGTGATGAACTGCTCTCCGTTTTTGTTTACGTTAAATGCGTTTACTACTGCGATATCATAGTAAAGGTAATCTGCTGGTTTTGCAAGTTGTCCATTTGTGGGAACTACATAGTCAGCTCGTACCTTCAAGTCATCTAGTGCGTCAGAAGACATTAGACCCGCCTCCATCTTCACACGTTGCTGTTGAAGGATTTTATCTAAAGCAACTGGAGCATATTTGTTGAACTTGTCCGCATTAAGATAAATTGTTTTCTGATCCTTTGATGCGATAAGCTCAACCCGTTCCTTAATTTCGTTTACAGATATTGGCATTCCTTTCTAGTTTATTCTTCGTTAATAATTCTGTTCTATTGAAGCATAAACATTTGTACCGATTTTAGTGAATGTGAGTATGTCCTTGCGACCATTTGACTGTGTAATCGTTGGAGTTGCTCCGCCAGAAAAAATAACAATTCCTCCACCAGTATCCACATAAGATGTGATATTTGGCCATGGTATACTTATTCCACCTTGAGTTACTTCTACCTTTACAGTTGTATTAGGGGGAAGGTTAGCTAATTGTAACGTATTTCCACCAACATCAGTTATAGTCATAGTGCCAATAGACCCGTTATCTATGTCATATGTAAATATCTCAGGACCAGATCCCGATGATGGAATAGGTGGAGAGTTTGTAGTAAACTTATCAGCAATTACCTGCTCTCCTGTAATACTTCCTGTTACACTGATAGTATTTGGCGTGTCATTTGTTCTACCAATTGCAGAGACATTAAAGCCCTTCATGGTCGTACCACCCGTATGCCTAATACATATACCAACATTCTGGACTAAGTGTACTGCACCTGTTGGTTTAGTTGGTGTAAGTAAATCTGCCACTGTTGTCCAAGTACCTCCGTGTGCTGCAACATATAGCACCTTATTGTTTGTAAGACCTGAGAAGCTGTTTATGTCCTCGTTTAAAATACCCGAAGCAATGGCATTACCATCTTTTGTAGAGGTAGTATTCATCTCCTGCATTGCAATACCAATAACAGGCATTTTATTCGCATCCGTTGCGTCAGCAACTCCAACTAATATTCTATTAGATCCACCAATTTCTCCCTTTGAATATAGTGGCGCACCAAGAGGAATGGTAACACCCTCATCATTTCTTACATTAAAGTGAACTGTTGATTCAGTGTCTCTATTTCCTCGAAACAAGTGTCCACTTTCACTGTTAATCCAAAGATTATTTAATGGGTTTGTTGTTTCAGGATTAGTTGCTTGAGGAGTAAGAACATGACCTTCTGTTGTAAGAACATCGTCTACGCTGTTATAAGTAAACGCCGCGTCTCCAGTAATAGTATTTGATGCCGCTCCGAACGCAACCTCACCAGTTCCGATATTTCCAGATATCTCACCGCCGGCCGCTTCAGAAAGTGGGCTAATCTGAACAGGCGCTCCATCATCACAGGCGCAGTCATCACTACATCCAACCAACGCTCTAATTTCCTCAACCCATAGATTAACGTTAGCTGTCTTACTGCAATCGTATGCTGCGGAAATAGACTGATAGTAGAATGCTACTGTTCCTGCAATATCAAGCAATCGTGCGTACTCGCTTGGGCGGCTCTTAGAGGCTTGAAGCTTCTCTCCAAACTCATTCAAGCAGCAGTAAAGGGAGCAGATATTATTGTTTACCTCTACGTCAATCTCAATTCGATCTGTTACCGTGTCTTGAATCTCAAGGGTAAATGTTCCTGCGGAATCCCCAACTGTTGTACTTGTAATAGTTTGGCTTGAAACTTTAGATGAGTAATTCCAAGTCTTAGCCGATGAAAGCTTGGCAACTTGCTGACCTGTGTAGAATGTTGTTACCTCAAGGATAGAGGCATTTACTACGCTAGGAGAAGCACCTGCATCAGCAGGGTAATACAATGTAATCTCAGGTGTACCCGTTGGGGTTACATTCTGAACTACATAGTTAGTTACATCAGTTACGGTAATCTTAGGGGAAGTTGGGGTCAAGTCAACCGTTCCCGTAAGATCTCCTGAAGGTAAGCTGAATGTTGCATCAATAACAGTAGTATTAGTAACTGTAGCTACCCCGTCTGTTACACGGTAAGTAAAGGTATACTGACCACTGATGACATTTCCACTGGAATCTGTAGGTAAGGCAATAGCCGTGGCTTGGGTGTTAGCCCTAGTTGCATCACCGTTAGTTTGACCCGCATCAGCGCAATCGATATCTGGATCAGTTAAAAGGTTTGCCAGATTATCGTAGTATGATGTCGTACCATACTCGATTTTTAGCGCACCGTGTACATTGGCAAACGTTACTGAATTGCCATTGTAGTCGGTTTGGTCGGTAAAAGTAAAGACAGGACCGCCAGAAGCGTCCCTGTCCATTACTACCTTAAAGTCAATAATACTTGCTGTTAGTCCCATTTTTTATAAAACGTATTTCGTCCAGACTTTGTAAACATCTTCGAACGTTTTCTCGCTTTCAAGTAGATACTCTGTAGCTCCTTCGCGTCCGCGTGATGTGTTATCTTTTGTTAGTTTAATATCTTCAAAGTACATATATGGCCCTTTGAATTTAAGAAAGGCAAAATCTGGATTATCCTTGTTCCATTCTAGAATCTTCTCTACAATGGCCTCTTTCGAAGCTGACTTCACCCAGTCTGCTAAATCAGTAGATTGTGTTTCTTCTACTGCCTCATCAACTGTAATCCGTCCAAGCATCTTCCTGATAGTAGTAAGAGTGTCGAATCCGTTATTGTACAGATATTGTGCGGCGTACCTTACCTTATCTTGTGTTCCTGCTGGTACTGTACAAACAGTTCCTCCAGCCTTCCAAACCAAAAGATTTGGGTTTTGTCGGCTCCACATTAATACTCCGCTATCCATTGCATCGTGAATATCAAATCGATACTCAAGCATCGTATCTGCAAGCAACTCCTCAAGTACTCGCTGTCCTTCAACTTTCTTTACGCGCATAATTAGTTTATACTTTGCGCTTTGAACATCGAAGTCCTCTACTTTAGAAATAGCTCCAGACACTCTCGCTACTGCCTTCAGCTTATTCTCATCAAGCATTGCAATTTTGGTGGTGAGATCTACAATCTTCATCTCCTTGTCTACAAACTCTTTTGAGAGTTCCGCTGGAATAAATTCAAAGAACGTTGTCGAAACGCCTTTAGCGTTGTTTTTTGCATTAAATCGTGAAAGTTTCAGAAACTGATACTCGCATACACTTGTTTCATTCACTTTTCTTTGCCCGTATGAAAACTGAATACGGGGTAGTTTCCTTTTCTTCTCAAGTAAATCTTGAAGAAGGTTTGGATTTGACTGTTCGTCTACGAAAGGACTTCTTTCTCCAGCTACATTAGCAATGTACGTCTGTCCAAATTTTCCCTCTCGTGGGTCATCTATTAATTCAATTGATGGAATGCTCCAGCTTTCTGGAAACCTTTTTGAAATTAGTTCGGGGTCTCTGTGTGACATTGTCCCCCCAGCCCTATTTGGGCGAGAAATTATAAATCGATGCACTTTATTATTTATTAATTAGTTAAAAAAGGGGAGAGGCAAAAGCCCCTCCCATTTTATTATTAAGCTTGGTTGCGGTACAATCCGAACAAGTTAGCTCCATAAAGCTCGAGACCAATACGCTTACGCATAGTGATCACCATCTCATCTACATTGTTAGTAGATGCGATACCAGCTCCACCAGTAACCCACTCTTTGTAACCCATGTCCTCACCATCTACGTCAAGATAGCGTAGAACCATACTTGGCTTCTCAACCATCTGACCACCGTTGTAATCAAATGCTGTAGCAGTTCCAGTAGGAATCATAAGAGCCATGCCCTTATACTTACTGTCAGCAGATCCCAAAGTTCGTGGATCAGAGAATGCCTGAAGGCTCTTACGGTAGATGTTCATACCTGAGCGACGAATAGCGCCAAACCCAAGATCAAGAAGCTTTTGGTTGTAAACAACCCCACCTGCTGATACTTGGTTATCTCGCAAATCATTGTCCAATGAGATATTCACTTGATGAGACTCAAGAGATAGATACTCGTCAGCACCGTAGTACTTCTTAAGCTGTCCAATCATTTCATCAAGATCTTCTAGTGTGAAATCACTAACACCAGATCCGTAATCAATTACGTTACCATAGTTCTCGACGAATGGAATGATACCCTCAGTCTTGAAAGTATTCTGAATACTGCTTGAAGAAAGCTTAGAACCAGTTAGCAAAGCCAATTCGCACATTGCGTCGAAGTTGGTACGAGTGTTGAAGATACCAGTAGCGTACCACTTGTCAGTGCCACCAAAACCAGATACCATACCAGACTGACCCATTGCAGTACCGCTTACCTTGTAAGCCTCGTCAATAGTCTGAATGTAGTTGTTGTACTTAATCAATCGTACATCTTTTCCGTCAGGACCAGTTGAACGCTCCGCACGCGCACGGCCTGCGATGAAAATCTCAACACTCTCAAGACCTGCAGCTACGTTTTGTCCGTCTGTAGTAGTAGCATCAAAAGTAACTGTACCTCCTGCGCCACCACGAGTAACTGCTGTTACAATAAGCTCTGTACCATTACCTGAACCACCAACAATAACATCACCTACACGAGGAATACCTGTAGTTACTGAATCGTAAGCATCATACCAAGACTCGGTTACTGTAGTTGGATACTCAAAATCAGTAGCTGTAGTTAAAGTAAAAGTAGTGCTGTCAGAAGCGGTAGCATAACCTGCCTGAACTGCAATCAATTCACGAGTGAAGTCCTGCTCGTAGTGACCAAACTCGTTAGAAGAAGTAGCTTCTTTCTGTCCGAACTCTTCGATGAAAGGCATGATGCCCAACTTCTCTTGTCCGTAGCGTCCGAATACTTTCGGATCGATGTCAATCTTAGCCTTAGCGTGCATCTCAATGAGGTCGCTAGAGGTAAGATAATTTAAACCAGCAAACGGTAAGCCTACCGCTGATGGAGTGTTCCCTGATGGGGTACTGTGAATTGCCATTTTTTAAAAGTGTTACTGTCCCCTAGTCATTGCTGCAAACGCATCATGGAGTCTGTGACCCTCTGGATATGGATTGCTTGCAGGTGTCTGAGGAGACTTAGAGTTAAAATTTGAATTTTTAATTTCCGTTTTAATTGTATTCTCGCGGGCCTCCGCTGCTTTTTTATTTGCGGCGATCCGTAGAATGTTTTCAGCATCGTTCTTAAGCGCAAGGAATAAGAACAGTGCGTCATTGTCAACCTTATTATCTTTGACAAACTGAGCGCCGATTCGAGGTAAGTCTGTAAGGTCTGACATAATCTTGTCTTTAACCTCTGGTGACATCTCGTACTCAAGCTCAAAATCTCCAATACTAAGATTAGTTGTTTCCCTACCTTTCACAAGCTCATTCGCAATCTGCGACCTCATTTGAGCTTCTTGCTGGTAAGTTTGAGTAAACCTTTCTTGGTACGCCTTATCAAGATCCTCTTCGGCTATCTGCCCTTCTGAAGAGGAAGCTCTAAACGGAACCTCTAGTTCACTCTTTTTATTTTTAAGGATATCAAGTTGCGATCTTGCGTCCCTAATAAACTTTCTATATTCAGCCTTGTATTCTGAGCTTTCCTCGTCTGGGTCTTCCTCGAAAAGGTTCGGGTACTTGAACTTAAGTTCTTCCTCCGCCTCCTCTAATGTGAAGCCCTCTTTGTCCATGAGGAACTCGATGTTAAGCTCTAGAGCATCATCCTCTACACTAATCTCATCTAAGTCCATAAGGTAAAGCTGACCGTCTTCTGATTTAAACCAGTCAACGTCAACGTTATTTCCTGCGGACTTAAGCTTCTCTAGCTCTGCCTTCATCGCCTCGTAATCCTCGGCTGTAATTTCAGAACTTTCCTGCTCAGGCATCTCTGCGTTCTCTAGGGTTGGTTCTTCTTGTTGAACCTCCCCAGTCTCTTGAACTTCAGTTTGCTCCTCCTGAACTGGTTGTTCTGTCTCTTCTGTCAAAGAACTTTCATTTTGCGATTTTAAAATATTCGCAAGCTCGTCGATAACTTCTTCGGGTTGATTTGTATAGCCCATAGTATTTATTTAATTTTTAACTTTTGCAAAATTACAAATTTTTAAATTTGCGTTTCTGTAGGGAACACCCTAGGCTCAATCTGTCCAGCCTCTTTCGGGAAACTCATACTCCTCAAATCAGATTCTTCAATTCCTTCATTTTCTTGCCCCGTTGCAATTTCAATATGTTCCGCTTTAATATCTCCTTTAACAAGCTCTATGTTTACATCCTCTCGGTGATCTAGCTGAGACATCTGTCCCTTGAGTTGATACTCAAGTTGTAGATATTGCGCCTTTAGTTGATACTCGAGTTGCATTGTCTGTTGCCTAGCCTGCTCTGCAAGCTGTGCTGCCTGAGCGTTTGCTTGTGCTTGAGCCTGAGCGTTAAGCTGTGCAGACTGCTGCTGCTCTTGCGTGTTTTTCTTTTCATAGAATGCCATCACCCTTTCAGCAAGCTCTGGGTTTTCCTTGCCAATTCTAAGTACACGCATGGCTTGAGACTGCTTCAGTACTCCTGACTGCAGACCTCTGTTTACCATATCCAGCATATTCTGCTGCTCTACAGCATCTGGCAAAATGTCGATAAAGATTCCAAACTGTACCGCTGTAAGATCCTTAGTAAAGTCCAGCATATTTGCGCTGAAGTTTCCAATACTCATTCGGTAGTCATCAATCTTCTTAGCCCCTCCTCCAATAGAGTCCTGAACCATCAGAGTGATTACCTTAGACGCTCTAGATAGAATGCTCTTGTAAGAGTGATTAATAAATCGCGTAGCATTGTTGCGATTTTCTGTCGCTTCTTTTTGCAGACCGACTAATGTGTCTGAGGGGGGAGCGCCGAGTGTAGAGAGGGGGACTCCCGTGGCAAACTCCATTGCCCTCAGAATACCTTGCTCGTGCATAGCCAACGACTGTAGTCCGTTCATAGGACTCTCAGGGACCTCGCTAATTGGCATAGTGTTGGGGAGTACCGTGCCTTTCTCTGTGATAGAAGAGAAATAATAGGTGGAGGTCTGCTCCATCATATCAATCAAATCTCGAGGTCGGATGTTCTTCTCACCAAGCGCGTTTGTAATAGCGCCCAACATAGAGACATCGATTCTAATACCCTGAGTCCTTGACTTGGCAATGATGGTCTGAGCCTTAAGGTTGGTTAGGATGTACGCATCCGCAAGGCCGATGAGCCTCTCGATGAGGCTTGTGTTACGCATATCGTGAATGTCTGGAGCAAAAGAGATAAACCCAAAGTCTGTGTCTGCGGAATAGTTTCCGTTGATCACCTCTCGGGTCATGTTTTCTTTTAGTCCATAGTCGAATACATATTCTGTACCTACAATGTACTTACCCTTGTAGATATTAATAAGCTTCTTTTCTACAATCTCGCTGTTTTCGCTCTTAGGCTTTCCATTAATACGGTCGAAGTAAAATCCTCCTCCCTTAGCCTTTTTCTTTTCGTAACGATACCTGTCTGCCGATTTGTACTCTAAATCGAGTACAATCACCTTAAAACGTCCGTATGGGCGTACCTCGTCAATAGATGCTGGATAGTACTTAGTTCCCCAACTTTGTACCCAGTCTCCATTACCATTCTTACCTGCAACACTGCGAGCAATCTCCATAAGGTTTTCCTCGCTTAGTTCCTCTTGAGCTAGCTCCACTAAATCATCAATGCTCATCTCCATGTACTCACCTTGGTACTTGGCATCAGTAAAGTCATCCTTCTTTACATAATCAGAGATGTGCTGAACTACATCAACGTGTCGGATTCTGATATCATAGTTCTCGTCGAACTCTACCTTGATAACCCCTTTTCCGCAAACTACAAGATCTTCGTATACCTTTCTTCTGAATCCCTCTAGGTCATTAGCCTCAAGAACATAGTCGATGGCTGCCTGCATAGCGGCAGTGTAGTCGTCCTTGAAGTTTGTGTCCATGTACAATTCAATCTCCTCATCATCCTCTACGATGACCTTCCCAGAAAGCTTTGTCTTGATGTCAACCCCAGCCTGTAGAAGTTCATCGGCCTTGCTCATTAGGAATCTGTCTGTCTTCAGTTCCTTAATCTTTTTGTCGTACTGGGTTGTTCCTTGCGGGGATAGGCACTTAACCTTTGGCTTAAGTCCCTGATTCTCAAACTGTCCTACTAGATTCTCTTTTACTGTAGGGATAGGAGTGGCAATCTCTAGGTTATAATTTGCAACCGTAGTATTACCTCGGCCAGAAATTAAATTCTTGAATTTTTGTTTATCGTATCCTCCTGCTGCATATTTTCGCAGCTTAATATACTTTTGCCTCTCGCTGTCTAACGATGCTGTAAAATGTAGATTGGAGTACGAATGGGCCGCTTTACACGCCTGCTTAATCCAATCCGCTTTTTTCTTTTGCGGCTGGGGGACAAAGTCAGAAGGAAATGGGCTGAAAGGGTTATTTTTCTTAGCCATCCGAAATTTTTAGTTTTCCGTGCAAAGTTAGTAATAATAAAAATATTACTTTTTTGCTAGAAGAAGTCTGACAATTTGTACTGTGGTGGAGTGTAGTGCGGCTTCTCCAACCCTATGAGTGCCAGCAATGTAGCTACTGAAAGGTCGTACTTTGTCCATGCCTCTCCGTCTGGATTGAAGTTGTACCAGTCCCTCAGTAAAAAGTCAAAATAGTGATCTGAATAAACTTGATTTGCCTCATCGAGTACTCCAACGTTGTCATTGACGTAGCTTATCATCCTGTCTACCAGTATCGAACGCTTCTTTAAATCCCGCATAGAAATACCTACAGTTTTACTATTAGGATTGAATACGTCATCCCCTAGATATCCCATATATCCCTCATCGACAAAATGGTTTACGCATCCCGGCTTTTGGTTTTCTATGTAGGCATAACTACTGAAGTATACGCACATCTTAATAATATCCTCGTAGAATATCTTCGGATCGGCTGGACGGCCGTGGTATACAGCCACTACGCATGGCTTTTTAAAATACTTAGGGTCATTACATATAGTTACGGCAGCTCCCTTTGAAAACCCACCGCCTTCCGTTGATTTATGGTCAAAGGGGTCAATACCTGTATGGCACATATTTCTTGTGGGGGTAAGCCCATTAAGCCCTCGAGTTATCTGATTTAAGTCCTCTGGTTTTATTCTTGGGTTCAGATATACCAGTCCGTCATCCTTTTCAACAAA
>Ga0070749_10001480_pt1 | contig 15941 bp, 26 predicted proteins | sample VirMetDEL_Nov_18_FD_75180 | JGI IMG/M metagenome (GOLD analysis project Ga0070749, IMG submission 75180) | Aqueous microbial communities from the Delaware River and Bay under freshwater to marine salinity gradient to study organic matter... | ecosystem: Environmental > Aquatic > Marine >...
AATAACGTAGCAGACATTACTAATTTTGCAGATGTGTACATTGGCCCATCAGCAACAGCACCTACAGCAAGAGCAGATTCAACAGCACTTCAGGTAGGTGATTTGTACTTTGATACTTCAACGTCAACAATGAAGGTTTATTCATCTGGCGGTTGGGTATCTACTGGTTCATCAGTTAACGGTACAGCAGACAGATTTAATTACAGCGTATCGTCTAGCACTTCTACAATTAGTGGAACAGACTCAAACGGAAATACACTTGCTTATGACGCAGGCTACCTAGACGTTTACCTTAATGGTGTGCGTATGTCTGCGGGTGACATTACAGCAACGTCAGGTACTAGCATTGTGTTTGCTAGTCCAATTGGCGTATCAGGCACAGACGTTGTTGACATTGTTGCTTACGGCACATTTGCTTTATCTAATTTTAGTATTACAGATGCAAATGATGTTCCAAATTTTACAGGTACAACACAAGGGCAAGTTCTTAAAGTTAATAGCACAACTGATGGTTTGGAATTTGGTAATGCAGGGTTTGTGTGGGAAAGTAAAACAGGAAATTTTACGGCAGCAGCAGGCAGGGCATATTATATTGACACAACAAGTGCGGCTGTTACAGCAACACTTCCTGCTAGTGCAACACAAAGCGATGAGATAAGGTTTTTAGATGTGTCAGGAACGTTTGACACAAACAACTTAATCGTTGGAAGAAACGGTCACAACATTCAAGGTAGTGCTTCCGACTTAACTGTAGCAACTGAACGTGCGGGTTTTAGTTTAATTTACTATAACGCAACGCAAGGTTGGTTAATGAGGGATAAATAATGGCTAACTACAAAGATATTAAATATGACTATCCTGCAAGCGCAATAACTTCAGGAACGTTTGCTGATGCAAGAATTTCATCTTCAAGTGTTACGCAACACGTTACACCTTTTGATGATAACGACATTATTAACGATCTATCTACGCTTGCTTTAAGGCAGGCTAGTGATGCAGACAAAAGTGCCTATAACACTAACTCACAGTTTATAGATGTGTTTCAAGATTCTACTGGATTAGACACTTTATCAGATGTTCAAAGAGATACATCTGAATACTTATCAAGTAAAACTGCTGCAACTGGCGGAGTAAACGCATCTACTATTATGTTAGTAGATGGCAATAGCACTTCAGCACCATTTACAGATTTAGTTAACGGAATGACTGGTTCAACCAATGACATTGGTGGCACTGGTGGAACGCCAACGTATAACACAGGTAATCAAAAATGGTCTGGGTACAATGTCCTTGATTTGAATGATGGAACAATAAATTACGGTACTCAATACACATCATATTGGAATGGTACTGGGGATTACACTGTTGAATTTTGGTTCAAGGGTAAAGGCTCTTTAAACAGCCGAGAAAGATTTTGGTGTTTTGGTAGTGATAGCACTAACGGTCAAATGTCTTATGGTTGTGACTATGGAAGTCCATCAGATTTTAACGTGTATTCAGGCAGCGTTGACTATGACCCTACTGGAACATTTACCCACCCATCAAATGACACCAGTTGGCATCATTTCCGATTTGTAAGAAGTGGTGCAACAACATATTATTTCTTTGATGGTAGTTTAATTGCATCACTCAATGGCGGAAATCCCGCTACTACTACAATTAATCAAAAATTCCGTATTAATGGCAGACCTAACTCTGCGGGGGGAGGACTAGAATACTTCCAAGCGTATTACACAGATTTTATGATACACACAACTGCATTATCGACTAGCAGTTATTCCGTGCCAACAGAAAAAGCACTACCTTCAACTACAGCAGCCACAGGATATGCAACTGGGACAACGATTACTGCGCCTGCTAGTGTTTCATCAATGGGCGCAATTTTGACGTATCAAGATTATTCAGGTACTAACGCATTGAATACCGATTTGGTGTTACAACTATCAGCAGACAATGGGTCTAACTGGAGTACGGCTACGCTTACAGCATTGCCAGATTTTTCTACTGGTATAAAAATGGCAAAGGTAAATGATTTATCAGTGACCGCAGGCACGCAACTAAAGTATAAGTTGTCATTTGCTAATCAATCAGCAGGTTCAAAAGTAGCAAGAGTGCGTGGTGTCGCACTGCAATTTTGAGGAATATGGAGGTAACAAATGACTAAAGCAAGAGATATAGCAGACTTTAAGTTTGAAAACATTGTCGATACTGGTACGGAAGGTACTAAGATCGCATCAGGTACGACTGCACAACGAGGCAGCACTGTGGGCCAATTGCGGTTTAACTCTAGCACTGGTCTTGCTGAGTATTACACTGGTAGTGTTTTTAAAACTATTGATGCACCACCAACAATTTCAACTATTGATGTTACAGAAGTAGATAGTCAAGCAGGTGGCAATCAAACAATAGTTATTACTGGTACTAATTTTCAATCTGGTGCTGTTGTAACTTTTGTAGGTGCTAATGCAGCAAATTTTAACGCATCAACTGTAACAGTAAATAGTGATACTCAAATTACAGCAGTTGCACCTAAATCATCTTTTTTAAATGCACAAGAACCTTATGGTGTAAAAGTAGAAAATTCTACTGGTTTATCAGCAACACTTGCTAGTCAAATCAATGTAGATACAGCACCTAGTTTTAATGTTGCTAGTGGTTCATTAGGAACATTACAAGATTTTGATCGAGCAAGTTCTAATTTAACAGCAATAACAGCAACAGACCCAGATGGCGATGCAATAACTTTTTCGCACACAGCAGGAACATTACCTACAGGATTAACTTTAAATTCTAATGGCACTTGGTCTGGTACAGCAAACGCAGAAACTTCATCTACAACTTATACATTTACTATTAGAGCCACAGCAAATTCTAAAACATCTGACAGACAATACACTATTACTGTAAATAAACCACAAATGACAGGTTACACTTCTGTAGACACATCAGTAAGTGGATACGCAATCTACGCATTTACAAATACTGGAACAACTAATTACACAGTTAGTGGCTCTGTAAGTGCTGATGTTCTTATCGTAGCAGGTGGTGGAGCAGGTGGTGAATCTTATGGTGACAACGATACTGGCGCAGGTGGTGGTGGAGCAGGACAAGTGCTTTACTATTCTGGATATCCATTACCAAGTGGTTCGGCATCATTAACTGTTGTGGCAGGTGGTGACGGATATACACAAGGCTCAGACCAATTAAGAGGTGGTAATAATGGTGGTGCTTCTATTGCACTAGGCGTTACTGCAAATGGTGGCGGCGGTGGTGGTTCAAATGATGGTGGACAACAAGCAAGAGCAGGTGGTTCAGCAGGTGGACAAGGTGCTAGAGATAGTAACTCAGGAAACAGAATATCATCTAACAAAACAACTTACTCTGGTTGGACATCATACGGAAACTCTGGCGGTATTTCAGCAAACGGTAACTACTCTGGTGGCGGTGGTGGTGGAGCAGGTGGTCAAGGTGGCGACCAATCTGGTGGTACAAATGATGCTAACTCTATCGGTGGTGCAGGTGGAGCAGGTATAAATATGTCATCTATCTTTGGAACAGCCTTTGGTGAAAGCGGTTGGTTCGCAGGTGGTGGCGGTGGTGCTTCTTATCGAGGTGCTAACGGTACTATCAGAACCGATGCTGCACAAGGCGGTCAAGGCGGTGGCGGTAATGGTAACTGGTCAAACGATAGAAACTCTGGGCCAAATTACCAACACGGTGGAGCAGGTGGTATTCACGGTCAAGACGGTACTGGTGGCGGTGGCGGTGGTGGTGCTGAAGACGCTAATAAAGTACCAAACGCAGGTTCAGCATCAGGTGATGGTGGTAACGGAATTATCTTATTTAGAATTGCAATATAATGGATATGATGCTTTGGAATGTGTTGCTTACTGTGTCACTGGCCCTAGTGGGTTGGTGGGCGCAGACTATATGGCGCGAATTGCAACGGCTATCTATCTTGTTGAATAGAACAAGGGAAGAAATTGCCAAAGAATACGTGACCAAGGCAGAGATTCATCACGACATGAACAGGGTAATAGATCGGCTAGACAATCTGGATTCAAAACTAGACCGATTTATAGAGGGCAGTAAGAAGTGACCTCATGGGGAAAGATCAGACTATTCATCCTTTCCCTAATATTAGGTGGGCTATTGGCTGTCGCAACGGAAGCCTTTGCCGATAACACAGTTAGTAGCACTATTACTGGTACAACAACAGTAGACAAAGCACCGCCTACAGCATCAGCACCAAGTATCGTTATTAACAATCAGGACGTATGTTCTACTGCAACATCAGTTGCGGTTCAAACTCAGATTCTAGGTTTTGCTACAGGGCAAACATACGTAGACAAAAATTGTGAGCGACTAAAGTTAGCCCGTAGTTTATACGGAATGGGCATGAAAGTTGCAGCCGTGTCCGTGTTATGTCAGGACGAACGTGTGTTTAAAGGTATGGAAATGGCAGGTACACCTTGTCCATTCCTAGGTAAGATTGGCAAAGACGCAGCAGAAGAATGGAAGAACAATGAAGATAAGAGGCCAGACTATGACGAACGGCTAAATCAAAAAGCCATAATTGAAAAGAGGACTAATGAGAAATCAGAAGCCACAGACGGAAGCAGCCATTTTATTTTTGGTGGGCTTGTTGCTCTTATGCTTTTATTGCTTTGAGGCAGAGGCATACGAACAACAGTATCAAGTAGGGGCGATTGGCCCTAACGGTGGCACTGTCACTACAGTATCGGTGACAAATGAATTAACAAATACCCAACAGGAAATGGTTGGGAATTCTCTGAACACTACATACACCTATACGTACAGAGAAACGGTAGTCGAAACAGTACAGTCAGTTTCATACCAAACGGTCACAGTCACAGAAGAAAAGACTGACCGCATGATTCCTACAACGTACACAGACACCAACACTACTACATCCTGTTGGCAGCAAGGCGTAGATTTCTGCACTGGTAGTCAGGATACAGGTGGCGGCAGCAGGGTCTATAACTATGACCTGTCTGGCTACGATAACAAAAAAGGCATTACCTACGGCAGCACCGTGTATTCACATTCATCTAATGAAGTTGTGCCTGCATGTTCTGCAACATCAGGCGATTGCCAAGATCAATTTAAGATTACTGTCAGGCTACTGGACAATGGTGTGGTCACACAGACATTTACCAACAATTACAACGCGCTAGATTGGTCTGGTTCACAGGACTATTCGTTTACTCAGAACGTGTCTTCTATTCGATTTAACTCTGCACAGTTAGAGTTATATGGAATGGACGCAGGTTATTACGGTGGGTTCTTTGGCCCTGCATTTTCAAATACATTCTTTGATGTCACTTATGACTACATGTATCAGGTGTTAAATCAGATTATCAATTACGTTCAGATGACTACGATCAAAGAGTCTACTGAGTACACCTATTCATCACAGTACATACCGCCGCCTGTTGAGGTTGATGTGCCTGCGCATACACAGTCAGTCAATCAATCGTTTGAGATACAGGTAGAAACCCTAGATACAGGAATAGTGTCATACAACGTAGAGGTTACGCAGGACAAAGGCGGTGACATGCAAATCAGCGTCAATGAAATCAAACCCATTGAAGCACCTAAAGTACAAGTGGCAGAGGAAATGAAAGATGACAAGCAAGCGGATAGTGGACAACAAAATGACGTTCAAAAGACAACTGAAAGTGCCAAGGCTGAAGATAACAAAGCCGCACCTAGTCAGGCCAAATCTGATTCCAAAGGAAGCAATGGAGGAAGTGGGAACAATGGAAATAACACTGCCGCCTACGGCACGATCATGGAGTCAGTCAGACTTGCAGTCATGCAGCAATCTGATGCTGCTAGAAAACTTGATGAATACCAAACGGTGACACTGCCTGATGCTGTTGTGTCTTATCCTGTGGTAACTATACAAGGCGGTAACACATACGATAACCCATACGGTTTGTGGTACTCGCAAGCATCGGATGTCGTATGGAACAAAATGGTGGACGCACAATGGCAGAAATAGACATCGGCGGATTTAAGATTAAGGGAGGTAAAGGACTCACTGTATTGATGATAGTCGGTACAATGATAGGAACACTCTACGGTGGCTTTGAAATCTACAAAGACTACATGGACATGAAGAAAAAACTAGCCAACCTTGATGTAGATGCTATCGCTGCAAAAAATGCTGTGTTGGAAACTAAGTTAGAGGAGGCAATCAGTTATGTTAAAGATATTAAAGACGGCTTACGTTCAGATGTCATCGGAGTTGAGAAAGCACTGGGTGATGTTGAGCGCAGAATACGTGATGTTGAAAGTGAAAATCGCATTCTTGTTAAGGAATCTAAAGACTACTTTGATAAGACTGTTAAAGAGTCTAAGAGATACTTTGATGACAAGACTGCGGCAGTTGATGACAAACTTAACGCGATGGAAGAACGACTTAATAAGCGCGTTCAAAGGGCGTTAGACAATCCACTACTAAAGGACATGCAGCAATGACAGAAGAAATGGAAAAGTATGATCTGAATAAAAACGGACGGCTTGACCCTAGTGAGGTTGCTGCTATTGAGTTAGAAGACAGACGCAGACGTATGTTGGACGATGACGCGCACCGTGACCAGACACGGAAGATGGCGTGGTTTGCTCTGTGGGGTATGTTGCTATACCCGTCTGGTGTCTTTCTCTGTGATCTACTAGGTCTTGAGAAAGCGGCTGACATCATTGGTGCTATGGCAAGCATCTACTTTGTGTCAGTGGCAGGTGTTGTGTCCGTATTTATGGGCGTAACTAACCTAGTTAAACGAACGGAGGTAACAAATGATAAATCTATTAAGTAGTCTAGTAGGCCCAGTAACAGGACTATTGGATAAATTCATTGAAGACAAAGACACCAAAAATAAACTGGCGCATGAAATTGCAACGATGGCTGAGAAGCAGGCCCATGAAGCGGCTATGGCACAGGTTGCAGTTAATCAAGAAGAAGCCAAACATCGAAGCATTTTTGTATCGGGTTGGCGACCTTTTGTTGGTTGGATTTGCGCTGTGGCACTTGGCTACCATTTTGTACTTCATCCAGTTATTCTATTTGCTGCGGGGTGGGCAGGTGCAGTGATACCTGAACTACCTGCATTTGATATGGATAGCCTGATGACTGTGCTGCTTGGTATGTTGGGACTTGGCGGTTTGCGTACTTATGAAAAGAAAGCGGGGCTAACAAAATGACCTTTAAACTATCTGAACGATCACTTGCCAAACTGGAAGGTGTTAAGCCTGAGTTGGTAGATGTAGTCTTGGAGGCTATCGAAATAACCAAGATAGACTTTGGAGTAATTCAAGGCCTACGTACTGTAGAAGAACAGGAAGAACTGGTGGCTAAAGGCGCAAGCCAGACCATGCAGTCTAAGCACCTGACTGGTGACGCTGTTGATCTGATGGCTTACGTTGGAGGCAGGGGCGTATGGGAACTAAACGTATACGATGAGATTGCAGATGCTATGAAAGAAGCGGCAATCAGACAGAACGTTGGTATCCGATGGGGTGCTGCTTGGATTGTTGATGACATCAGAATGTGGCGATCAAGTATGGAAGATGCCATGAACTACTACGTGGACACACGCAGGCAGCAAGGCAAACGACCTTTTATTGATGCGCCGCACTTTGAATTGATTGGATGAAAAAAGCACTATATTACTTTGCATTAGCAATGTGTGCTTGGGTGCTGTTGTACTGGGTGTCTTCCTGCGCTATGCAGTTTTAGTCGCAGATATATCCTTGTATTAAACCGCGCCCATCATTCAAAAACCAACCTTGGGAACGTCCAATGTTCCCTCTATAGGTGGCGTATGCAGTACGATGGAGGTCTGACATTTCTGAGCAGACTTCCAACGTTACTGGTTCTTTAAATGGTAGGCGTTCTAAAACGATATTGCCATTCCACAACAAGACAATGACGATTAGACTTTTAATCATTTGTCCTTCTGTTCTTTTTCTTTTTGTTTTTGGCGTGCTTTTTCCATCGCTATAGCAATGGCTTGGTTACGTGGCGTACCCTCAGAGCGTAGGGTACGGATGTTTTCAGCGATGGTCTTATCGCTACTCCCCCGTTTCAGCGGCATGTCCTGCAATCCTCTCTACTATTGATTTGATTTTTTCCAGATAGACAATGGCATCCCATAATTCTTCTTGGGCATCGGCTATCCACGCAAGCATCGGCTTATCAGCGTCAGCCATAGTGCCGCCATAATCATCTATGCCTTGATTGGAGCGATCATTAGCACGTTTGATTATGGCAGCAACGATAGGGTCTTTAGTTAGTTTAAACATTTAGAAGGCTACGTTATTCCAGTGCGTACAGAACTTGTTAACTGCACAGTAGTGAGCGCAGCGAGTGTCTTCACCCTTACGCAGCACAATCTGGCAACCCTTACCTTCAGTCATGTTGTTGTCCTTGAGGTATTGCTTGGCTTCTTCCATTGTAGCCAGAATACGGACGGCTGATTTACGTCCATCCTTCATCACGGCGTACTGGTCATCCTTGTGCCAACGTTCTTCAGGACTACAGACTGGCGGTTCATCCTGAAGCATAGCGGATTTGTGTAGGGCAATACGGCCCATGATGTACGCATCCTGTTCTTCAGGTGTCCAACGTTTAATTGGAATCATCACAGCCTGTTGTTTAGGGTAGTTGTCTGAAGTTAACGCTTTGAGTTTAGACCAGTCACGGAGTATTGCCATGATGGATAAAGACTTAACTTCAATACCAACCTTAACTTCACTGTTGCGAATCAGCCAATCAAGGATGTTTAGTTGTGCTTCCCATTCAGGTTTGCCAACAACGGCTGCATCCATAGCAGACCAAGCGGATGTAGTCTTAAAGTCAATCAGTTGACCATCGTGCGATAGATAGTCAAATGCGCCTGATAACGTCCATCCTTGGGTCTTGTCATTCTTCACGAACAAACGGCGTTCTGTGATGTCCTGTGTGCCTTCTGAGGCACGTTCTATGACATGGTGTACAGACTGACCAAGCAGTGACCAGATACGATCTGATACGTCTTCCTCAATCTCATCCCAATGTTTTTTAGTCAGGACATTGATGCGTGGTGGTTGCAACAAACGTGTTGCAGAAATGTCACTACCGCTAGAGTCGTATGGGTCATTTAAAACCGCACGTTCAACAGCAGCAGGCAAACGTTGATTGTTTGTAAGTTTCATGGTGCGACTCCTTAAAACGGTACATCATCGTTGCTGAAATCGGGCAGGTCTTCACCATTGTGAGCATCACCCATGTCCTGACTGTTCTTCAATTCATTGGACTTGAGAATGATGTTACGAATGCCATCAGGCAGTTGGTTAAACGCATCACGATTGCCTTTCTGGTAATCATCTATCGAGAACACGACAGACTGATGATACTGCTCTGCCATTGTTTCGGTCTTAGGCAACGGCATGATAGAAGTAACACGTGGTCTACTGTTCTTACCTTCCATCACGTTGATGTAACACGGCACACCGCACAGTGCGCTAATGTCAAAGCCTTTCTTCTCAATCTCAGTGAATGGGCGACCACGCCATGCGGCTAGGTCACTGCCAAGGTTTGACTTTTCGTGTAGGGACAACGTGTAGAACTTGCTGATAGTCAGCGGCTCACCGTTGTTATTTTTTTCCGATGGTACTTCCCAAATAATCATGCACTGTGGCTTGTATGTGAGTTGTCCATCGTAGTTGTTTTCCTGTGTGCCTAGGTCAATGACCTTTACACATCGGGCTTTGTGTACCCCAGTTGAAACGTCAGGGTACTTAGACTCATGGTCTACGATCTTTGCTATGATTGTCATATCGACTCCTTTTTGTGTATTTACTATTGGAAGGCTCATTATTAACTAAACTCAACCGCATGTCAAGTAGATAGTTGACTTTTGTTAAGGGATTCTTTATGATAAGGCATACCTACAAAAAAGGTTGGAAACTATGAATTTATTGTATGAACTTGCTAAAGAACGGAAGGCGGAAGTTGTCAGCAAATATGGTGGCAGAAATCTTGCACGCCTGTTGAACATCAGCCATCCTGCCGTGTCTAAATGGCGGGTCATACCGCCTCTGCGTGCTTATCAAATAGCAGATATGGGTGACTTTGCTTTGGATTATATTAGGCCCGATCTAAAGCACAACGATATTGCCCCATTGCCGCAGGGGGTAGACCACCAATCTTAGGTTAAAAATGCAGCGGCATAGGGGTGTGGGACTTCCTCATTGTTCCTGCACCCCTTTTTTTATCCAAAGGATTTGAGGCAACTGCGACAATACGCCTGTCCCCGTTTCCAACGGAACAAAGCGCAGCATCTAAGGCATTTACGCCATCTATATTTTAGCATTGCCATAGCATTGCCATACGTGTGCTACCATTTTGCCAATGGCAAAAGTATCCCCTTCATCTTCACCTTCATCTTCACCTGCACCTTCAACTACAACCAAGATAGTCAGCAAGGCAGTCAATCTTCAAGGATGATGAACAAACGAATCACTGCGTAAATTTCAATGAGCATCCATACAAAGAAGTCGAACGCTTCAGGGTGTGTGTACATCATTTGCAGTACCTCCAAAATGGATGTTGACATAGGTTAACTATGTGTTTATAGTATCACTTAACACAAATTAAGTGGCAAACAATGAGAAAACGACAAACAGATGAACAGTCGCCTGCGTTTCAGTTTTACGCGAACGACTGGATAAGCGAGCCGACACGCATGAGGATGAGCCTAGAAGAACAGGGCGCATACATCCTTTTGTACTGTCATTGTTGGCGTGGCTTTCGCATTCCGTTTGACTTTGAAATCCTATCCAAGATGTGCAACTGCACGATTGAGAAGGTGAAGAAGATGTGGCCCAACCTTGAGCCTATGTTTAGGCAGGTTAAGGAAAAGGAAGGCACATACCTCATCTGTTTGCAGGCAGAAGAAGAACGCAAGGAGCAAGCAATCAATCGAAAGAAACGTCAAGCAGCAGGTAAAAAGGGTGCTGACGTAAGGTGGGGTAACAAAGATGATGTACAACCAGAATAGCCACTACGCAATTTTTATGGATGCGTTTGGTACGCATCACAGTTTCCAGACTTTCTGCGATAAGGGTAAGAACAAGCGGTTGGTCAAACAATTTCACGGCACATTGGAGCAGCACATCAATGAACTGTGGGAGTTGAACAAGCAGGGTGCAGGGGTGTTCTTCACTGTCAATCAGACAGACTTGCAAGGCAGAACTACTAAGAACATAACCAAAGTTAGGTCAGTGTTCATTGATTTAGATGGTGCGCCATTGCCTGAACACTTTGAACTTCAGCCTCATTTCATACTGAACACATCGCCAGACAAGTACCATTGCTACTGGTTGGTTGAGGATATGCCAATCGAATCATTCACACTGTACCAACAGGCATTGGCTAACAAATTTAACTCAGACCCAAAGGTCAAAGACTTGCCTAGGGTGATGAGGATTGCAGGGTTCTATCACAACAAAGCCAAACCGTACCCAATCAAAGTGGTTAAGGCATGTGGCATTGAAGTACCCTACAAGATGGCTGAGATCAGGGATGGTCTTGGTCTAAAACGTCCAGAAAAACCAGTAATTCGCATGGATTACACGCCGCCTACTTACAAAGGTAGGTACTCAGGCACATTGAAATACGGTGTAGGAAAAGGTGATCGACATGAAGCACTGGTGAAGATGCTGATTGCCATAAGGATGCGTGGCGAATCAATGGACTATGCACGCAATGAAGCATTGGCTTTTGCTGCTGCATGTAACCCACCTGAAGACAGGAATGAAGTGTTGTTCCAAGTCAATGACATCTGGAGTCGTTATGCACCTTAGAGAATACCAAGAGATTGCCATTGAAAACCTGCGCAACTCCATGCGCAAAGGCAACAAGAAGATTTTGCTAGTTGCACCGACTGGCAGCGGCAAGACTGTGGTTGCTAGTGCCATGATTCGTGCAGCCATTGATAAGCACAACAAATGTTTGTTCGTTGCCCATCGCCGTGAACTGGTGATGCAATGCTCAAACAAACTGCATCAGTTTGATGTTCCACACGGGGTCATAATGGCAGGCAAGTCTGGCAACATGTTTGCTGACACACAGATTGCAAGCATTCAAACGTTTACCATCAGAAAGAACAACAAGTTTTTTATCAAACCAAAAGCCGACCTCATCATCCTTGATGAAGCGCACCGCAGTGTTAGTGATTCGTTTAAGCAATTGATTGATGAGTACCCTGATTCGTACATCATAGGATTGACTGCGACACCGTGCCGCAACGATGGCAAAGGGTTAGGTGGTGTGTATGAAGACCTGATTGAGTGCGGAAACATCAACGCATTGACTGAGCAAGGCTACCTTGTGCCAAACCGTGTAGTTGCACCGACCATGCCTGATTTGCAGGGGTTAAAAATTATGGCTGGTGACTATGAGAAACAAGGGCTGAACAAACGAATGAACACACCTAAGTTGGTTGGTGATTTGGTAACGCACTGGCTGCGCCATGCAGAGAACAGACCAACGGTGGTATTTGCTACATCTATTGCACACAGCAAGTACATAGCCAAAATATTTAACGACAATGGCATAGCAGCAGGCCATGTTGACGGTGACATGGATGAATTTGAACGTGAAACCGTGCTGCACGACCTACACACAGGGAAGATCAAGGTCTTGTCTAACTGTCAGGTTTTGACTGAAGGATGGGATGAGCCTAAAGTTTCGTGTGTTGTCCTTGCCCGACCAACTAAGAGTTACGCGATGTATCTACAGATGGTGGGGCGATCATTGCGTCCGTTTGAGGGTAAGGATGACACCTTAATCATTGACCATGCAGGCTGCGTGTATGAACACGGGTTTCCTGAAGATGTGCCTGAATGGGAGTTAACTGAAGACAAAATTAGCAGGCAAAAGAACAAAGAGCCAAAGCCTGTAGAGAAACAGCCGTTTACCTGTACGCAATGCCATCAGGTCTACAAGCCAACCAGATTCTTGCGCACCTGTCCGCACTGTGGTCATGCACCTACTGAGGCAGACAGAAAAGTGCTAATCAAGCAAGGACGTTTGATTGAGTTGGAAAAGGCTGATGTTAAAGCACAGGATAAGCAGGATTTCTATGCTCAACTGGTCTATTACGCCAAGCAAAAGGGCTACAAAGAAGGATGGGCGAGTTGGACATTCAAAGAAAAGTTTGGGCATTTCCCGCACACCAAGCGAGTGATGCCGCAGCCAGTTGGCGATGAGGTAAAAGGCTTCCTCCGCCATCTGCAAATCAAAAAAGCCAAGTCAAGAACTGGAGGTGTACATGTCGGAGGACGCTAAAGAACAACAACTGCACAACCTTCGTGAAGTTGGGATGAAGCACGCCGCTGCCAAGCGTGATGTGACTATCCTTGAACACGGGCGGCAGATATTGCTTGCCGATCTGATGAAGGAATACATGAAGATGGATGGCTGCTCAAGTGTGGCTGCGCAAGAGCGTGAAGCACGGGCAGACTCACGCTACAAAAAACACATTGAAGCGTTAGGCATTGCCATTGAGGAAGAACTCAAATGGGCATGGGAAAAGAAAATCGTGGACATCAACTTTGAGAAATGGAAGACGAACATGATTAACCAAACGATTGAACGGAAACAGTATGGCTAAGAAACCCGCAACAGCCCAAGAGCGCAAGCACATGGGCGTGGTTGCAAATTTAGGATGTATCGCCTGCGCGAAATTAGGACATTACGATTCACCTGCTGAGATTCACCACATCAAACATCAGACAGGGATTGGCAGGCGTGCGTCCCATTTCCAAGTCATTCCACTGTGTCCGCTGCATCACCGACAAGGTGCGCACGCTTACCACAACGCGCCTGCTGCTTTTGGTGATACCTTTGGCAGTCAGTTGGAACTGCTGCAACAAGTGCTTGAATGGTTGGCTGTTGATGGTTGCCCATGTGGATGCACAAAAAAAACGGGTCAGACCGTGAAGTCCAACCCGTATGCAAGGGGCAACTTTTTCTATGAATGATTATAACTGTTCAGACTTGAGTTGGTAGCCATCGCCAAACAATTCATGCCCAAGGCTATGGATGACATGAAAGCCCATGTCCATGCCGCAGCCGCTTATCCCGATACAATCTGTTTTGTTTTTGAACGTGTAGCCCAAGACGGTAGAGATAGCGCGAGTCAGCCAAACCTTTTGAATTGGGTTTTCCCCTTCGGCAAATTCGTTCTTAGTCTTAAACGTGTAGAACGTGATGTGCCTGTACATTCCAGAGTTAGACACCCGTTTGACTATGTAGTAAATGGTGTCGCCTTGATGCACGTGCTTTTTAAGCCATGCGTGTGCTTCTTTCTTATCCATGTTTTTTCCTTTTCATTTCGATTGCGTGCCAAATATTGATTCCGCCCCAGAGTGCAACGATGCAGGCATCTAATACCGCACCGTCCCACGCCAGAGCGATTGCAAGTGTCCAGATCAGACCTGTCAAGCCGTATCTAAACACCATGCTTTTCACCGTTTTGCTGCTTAATCCACTCATCCAGACACAAGCGCAAACCTTCTTCGATACCCTGATAAAGTTTGTCAGTGTTCCGAATCAGGTGTGCAGTTGCGTCCACGCGCTGCGCAGGTGAAAGGTGTTTCAGGTGATCGTTGACCACAGCGTCCAAACGTTTGTAGTCAAACACCAAAAAGTTATTGTTTAACATTTGTCACCATCCCCAGTTTGATGTTTAGCAGGTCATTGACATCCCAAGCCACGCTGCTAGTCAGTCCGCCAATGTTCCATTCCTTGATGTCATCTACAGACAAGCCTTTGTCGCCGTTGTAGGCTTTGCCGTCCTTCCAGTTGTAGACGGTAAAGATTCGACCATCAGGGAACTTGAAACTCCATTCCACATCGGTTTTGTTTTCGTCAAAGATGTGCGGAGTCCAACGCCAGTGAGGTGCGCCAAACACCTTGCACAGATCAGAGAATGACCGCCCATAGATGTGACCTTGTAAATGTGTGCCTGCCGTTTCACTGGTTTTGGTGATCTCAGTTAACGCCCGATAGTGTTTGTCCTTCAAGGCTGCATCAACCGCAGCAATTAACTTGCCTGCAATGTCTTCGTCAGCCTCCACCAGTTGTTCGGCAAACCAGTAAAACTGATCGCCAATAAAGTTGCACACTTCATCTGCTGCGTGCTGTGACTGGTAACGGGCTTCGGCAAGCGATGCCTGCTCATCCGCCCTGTCATCTTCCTCGCGGGAATTATTGATCTCATCCCACCATTGGTCTTTTGTTCTGCTCATTGTCTTTCCTCCTTGTTAACGTTAGTTATTACGAACCCGTCAGCAACTACATCGCCAACGTTCACAGGTTCGCCATCTGTGTAGTAGAAAATGCGTTCATCTTCTGCATCTTCTACGCCATCCCAAGAGTCATCAGAAAAAAGCACGGTAAAAACGTCCGTGCCTTCTTCCCAACGACCTTCAACTTCAAAGGTGTTGTACTTAGCCATAATCAACCCCAACCTTCTTCGCTGTTGCGGTCACGTGCCTCAGACTTGATGATGATGACCTTGCCAACTAGCATTTCTGCATAGTTGTCCCAAACTACAGGGTTAACCTCATAGCCTTTCATCAGCCCTTCTTCATCACACAAAGCCAAGTCGCCGTTGTCGAACTCGAACCGTTCAACCCAACCACCGACAAAGGCTTGCGCCTCTGCCAGTGTTGGTTGCTGTTCACCTTTGTTAATTGTTTTCGTCCATTCCATGTCGTTCCCCTTAGAGTTTGTAAGACGCATAGACGCAAGTGCTGCCACCGATGACAGCGATCAAGCCGTAGCCAATCACCATCAACATGGTTGGCAAGTCGTTTGCGTACTCCATGCAACGTCCGTCACAATCGTTCGCGCTGCCGCCTAT
>Ga0070749_10001481_pt1 | contig 15935 bp, 8 predicted proteins | sample VirMetDEL_Nov_18_FD_75180 | JGI IMG/M metagenome (GOLD analysis project Ga0070749, IMG submission 75180) | Aqueous microbial communities from the Delaware River and Bay under freshwater to marine salinity gradient to study organic matter... | ecosystem: Environmental > Aquatic > Marine > Coastal...
TGCTGCTTTTTCCCCGAGCTCGAATGCTACAAGTTTTTGGCCTGCTTTTGCGGCAATCAGATCTTGATCGATTCTTTCTGATTCTGAAATCTTAAACTCGGCCTTGAATCTATCGCCCAGATCTTTAAATTGTCCTTTCAAGCTTTCGAAAGCCTCCTTCGTCGAGCCTCCTGCTATAAACTTATCAAACAGTTCATCCAAAGACTTAGCCATCTCTTTTGCGCCCTCTGCACCGGAGGCGATTGCTGCGCTTTGGGTCCTTTCAATCAGATCATTGATGTTTTTTATAGACGCATCACCAGCGAGGTCGAAAAAGCCCTTAATTTGATCTGTTATCTCTCTGGACGCTTCCGTGTTAAATCCTATTCTAAACCTTTCCATTTGGGTTAGTCCAATAGCCATGTAGGCATTTTGTAACTCTTTCAATCCCATTGTATTATCGTCTAGAGCTTCAGCCATTCTTTCTTGTGCTGCTTGTCTTGGATCTTTCTTGCCCTTCATAACGTCTTCAACTGTAGCTTTTCCAGAAAGCAACCTTCTTGTTTCATCTGGGGTGAGACCCAAACCTGCTGCCACTGCTTGAAGCTGAAACTTATTCTGTTTCAGAGCTTCAACATTGACATTTTTCTTAACACCAGCAATAATTGTCTCTACACGTTCTGCTTCTGTCTTACCCAATAGATCAATCGAGTTGAATACAGACTTACCTAATATTGCGTTAAGTCGTCCTGCTTTTTCTGAAGATCCTTGAAACGTATCCATAGAATTTCCAAATGCGTTCGTCAGGCTATCGAATGATACTCCTGTCATAGTAGATGTTTTCTGAAGTTTTCCAAAAACTTGTATAATTTTGTTTGAATCATAAAGCAAACTTTGTTGCGCATTGCGAAAGTTTTCTGCAATTTGTTGTGCTTGGCCAGGGAATTTACTTACAATCTCCCCCAACTGATTGGTGAGTTTGGTCATTTGCTCTTGGTTCGCACCAAAGGAAAAAGTAGCAGTATCCATGATCTCACCAAGAGTTCCAGCAGAGACACCAAATTTCTCAAGGGTTATGGCGCCTTCAATCAAACTACTCCTTGCCTCATTCGACAAGAAGGCAAATGACTTCATACTAGCACCAAGCTCGTTCAGCGCAGCCATTCCTGCTTGGGTTTCACCAGTTAGTCTACGGGAAGCTTCTTCGACACTGCTGAATATATCAACCATCTCTTTGGCGGCTACGCCTTGGCTTTTGAAAAGTTCTGTTCTTGTTCTAAGTCTTTCTTCTAGGATATCTCCAGTATCAGTTATTCCACCACCTGGAGAAAAGGAGCCCTTAATACCAGTAATTTTACCTAGCTCTCGACCAAGAGTTGCTTTATCGTTAGCTGAAAGTTTTTTGATTTCTTCTAAAAGGCCGTCTACTATCTTTCCCATTTTGGATACACTCCTACGAAAGTAATTATCTTGAAATTCAATTTATTGCTTGTTTCTTTCTTCTAGGATTTCGATGTTTTTTTCGACAAACCATGATCTGAGCCCGACGGGAAGAGAGTAGCACTCTGTAAAAGAAAAGTGACCATAGTGCATGAGGAAAAAGATCTCTTCATACACAGAGCTCTTTACATAATCAGACGTCAGGCCAAAAGAAGCCCAAATTGAAGGGCACCTCGCTTTCCGTTTCCTCTCCGCAGGAACCGCAAGCGACCATTTGCTTGGTTGATACATCTGGCGATAGATTATTACAAACGTGTCTAATCTTTCTTGAATCTATCGCAGGTAAAACATCAAATAACTGATTTAGTTGGGCTTGATCTGAGACGCCATTTACAGACACCACAGATAATCTGAAAAAGTTTATTGTTTTATTGTTGGCAATACCCAAAGACTCTGCTTTTTCATTCTGTTTTCTTAGGTAGTCTTCATCTGCTGCTGTTAGAATACGCACCACGACCTCCATATTGCTTTTCGGAAGTTGAAAACTAAAAAGACCGGTTGAGTCGTTCATTTCCACTCCTGACGGCAAATCGTGTACTCGCTGAACTTTATCCAAATCATACACAAATTCTGCTTTCGTGCCACAATGAGGACACGTCTCTTTTATGCCATAAGAGCTACCGTATCCTGTAACTCTCGCTGCCAAAAGCAAAGCATTTCTATCTCCAGAAATCAAATCATTTGGATCAATAGACTTATTCACAATGATTGATTTTAGAAGTCTGGTAAACATGGACCCATCAAGCAAAAACTGCTGATTTGCAAGGATGTCTTCTTCTCTGGCGGTTAGATGCCTAATTTCTATTTGGGAGACACCGTGTAGTGTTGATCCTTCTTGATAAAATTTACCACCAGAAGGTAAGTCTACCACCTCAGTAGCCGCAACCAAGTCTATGTTGAATGGATTTACGTTTTGTTGCCGAGGTGGTGCCATTGGGTTTGGCGGTTGTGGTATGTTGTGATTTATAGAAGTTCTATTAGAATTTCTTGACATTATTTCCTCTTTTCATTTTATGAGTTAGTATTCCAAGTGTTAGCATCAGAAATTGCCGGCATTGTTAAAGAAGCCCAGTCGTATTTGATAGTTATACCTATTTTTACTAGTTCGTCTGAGCCATAAGTCAATTGGCCAAAATCTACTGCTGTTAGGATTGGATTGTTTATTGTCCATTCTTCCAAAACGCTTTCTGTTTGGTCTACAGAGTTAGCCCCAAATTGAACCAACTTTATCTGTCCACCCAGTGAATCAACCATAGTCTTTTTTGCTATAGTTCTTGGAAGTCCGTTTTGAGAAGTATATTGATCTGGTACAACATATCCTGCTGATTGTAATATCTTTACTAAACTTGCTGCAGAATCAGGTTGAACTGGGTCCACTACAGTGAAGCTTACATCTTGCCATGTTACTTTTCCAGGATAATGAAACTCATAGTTCAAAAAAGTATGTGCTTGTGACGCTATCTGGAATGATGGCTTTTTTACGTCTGTGACGATCCATTGCGGCATACCTGACAAATATAAAAGCCACCTAAATTGTCTTTTCGGCTCTATGTTTGCTTGGTTCCAAAATTGTGAATTTGTAGGCATATTATATTGTCTCCCTAATATTATATATCATGTTATATGCTTTTTTCAAAGATTAATCTTCGAAAGAAGCTCCTGTATTTGTTATAACAAAATCAACTGCAATAAACTCAATTGCTCTTGCTGGCTTTAGGAAGATCTTAGCATACATAACATTGCGATCAATAAGATCTGGTGTTGTTGTAGTCTCGTCCAGAATCACCTTATAATCCGACAAACCAAGTCTAGTTTGTACGCTCTGCAAGAACGGATTTACTTGACCCAAGAAACGATTCCAAGTAGCAGGAACGTTCTGGTCGAAAAGAAGGCCGTTTGCAATTCTAGAAACTTCCTTCTTGATAAAGATAAGCAATCTACGAACGTTGATACGATCAAGTGCAGACTGCGTTGTTTGTAAGGTCTTTTGTCCGAAGACAACAATACCTTCTGTTACAAAGGAAGCAATTGGATTGATGTTAGCTGCGTACAGCGCATCTCTCTGCTTCGAAAGCAACTGCTCTGAAACCTGAAGCACTGGTAATCCAGCATTGCCTTCATTTAGGCCGCCTCTGTTGAAACCAGCAGGTGCGAACCATACTTCTTCTCTTTCTTCTGTGTACGCCATGATACCTAGGGCAACAACTGAAGGTGGTACCCAGACATCTGCTGTATTTTCAGTGTCTCTAATCTTGACCCATGGGTAATATGCGGCGCCGTAAGAAGAATTTATCTGTCTAGCCTTGAGAGCTGATGCTGCAGCCTGTGGAGTGGTTGCAATTCTATCTTGAAAAGACTCGCACTTAAGCTCATGTGCCGGCTTATATACACTTGGCAGGTCGATGATCGCCATTGAATCTGCTCTAGCTTCACATTTCTCTACCAACTTCAAAGTTAGAGCCTCTGTTGTGATACCAGGCATTACTGCCAAGTTGTGCTCGACAAACTCTGGGTCCTTGATAAGTTCAATTGCTCTGTCAACCGATGCAAAAGCATAGTTGTTGGCTGTTGTTTTATCGAGCATGTATCTGTTATTAAAAGGATCGGCTTCAGTTACATTTACGCCGTCACAACCACCTGCCAGAGGCATTTGGAATTTATTGAATCCCATTTCCAATAGTGTCTGTATTGAGCCTGTCTGAGTATAAGCTTTGTTGGTCGAACTTCTTCTTGATCCCGAAAGGAAAAATGCAGCGGTGACGTTTGCTGTGTCCGAACTACCTAGTCCACTTCCCTTGACAATTACCTCATCCAAAGAGAAAACAAAGGAATGGTGCATATTACTTCCGGATAGCCCAGTATCCTGCAGAGACGTGAGTCCAGATGGCATTCTTCTAAGGTAATCCACATAACCAAAGTCCATTTTTGATGTAACTGCACCAGATGAATCCTTCTTGAATACCGAGACACCAAACGGCTCATCACCAAAAACTGATGCTGACACAACATGAGGAATAGTTGGCCATGCAACTGTTAAATCCTCACCATTTATTGCGGCTGCCGTGGTTACTGAAGTTGGGATTTTTAACACTGTTCCGTTGATGAAAGATCCTGAAAAAGCACTCTGATTATTGGCCGAATCTGACAAAGTTATAAGACACTTACTAGGAACAACTGGTCCATAAAACCCAAATGGAATCTTTGCTGGACTGACCATACCATTGTCAACGTCAGACTTCATTTCCATTCTGATATATCTTGATTGGTTCGGATAATTTCCGTACACCTTGTTTCTTTTTTCAGCCGATGACCATACTTGATATTGGTCCCCAACCTGTCGTGCAACATAATTTTGAGAGTTTGGATTTAGATTACATCCAGTAAAACTTTCTACTACTTCAAGTTTTGTGCCGTATATTCTTTTAACAACAACGCTGAAAGATCCATATGGGTCCAGATCTCCGTCTTCAGGAATGCGAATGTCCTCTATTGCAACAACTAATTCCTTGGAAGCAGTCTCACCTTCATGGAGAGCTTTGATTCTAAAAAGCTTTTCTTGGTTGTCGGGATTGTACGACCCTGCGGCGCCGACGTCTTGGGCAAAAACCCAACCAGTTTGGGCGGCGTTCATTTGATTTGAAAAGTCCCCCATATCTACGGTGGAGTCTTTTCTTATTCTAGATATAAATGCAAGTAACTCTCCAGATGGAATGTTTTCCTCAAATGTCTCACCAAGCCAATATTTATCCGCTAAGGTACCTGATGTTACATATGAAATTTGATTGTTCGTTGCGACTGGGTTTGTATTCAGTACCTTTCTAATATAATTTTTATCTCCTGGGGTGAAAGATATTTTTCTCTCTGATGCTTGAGTTGAGGTTGAGAGTCTGATCGTAAAATATCCGTCGCTACCCTCCTCAAAGAAAGCGTCATTCTTACCAGTGAGTGTTGACCCGGTAAGGTCCGTACCCGACAAGGAAGCAGTGAAGTCCGTCTCTCCATAAATCAATCCAGCTAACTTAACTTCATTGAATGCATTAGAATTGGACCCCGACTTCATAACAAAGAGGCCCCAAGTTCCATGCGATGTCCAGCCGGCTTCCCCGCCGTCGACGGCATTGTCCCCTGTGACACCCAACAACCTTACCATGGTTACTGGAGACTGTATATCTGCTGAAAAATAAGCTTTTGCAGCATAATGTGCATAAGCTGGTGCCAATAAACCGTTTCCTTCTCTCCAAACGTCGTCACCTCTTCCTCCAGGTACAGGTTCACCAAAAATTTCTACAAAATCTGCATATGAACTAACCTGAACAGGCTTCATTGCTGGTCCTTTTCTAGTTCTGCCTATGATTATTGGGCCTATTGGTCCTGGTAACTTTGGTAATTGTGAGTTATCTACTTCCTTTAAGAAAACTCCGGGCGAAACAAATTTAAATTTTCTGGCTGCCATGTTATAAGGTCTCCTTGAATAATGAACAATAGTAAAAAATTATTATTTTACTTAGTAAATAGTTTTTCTTCCTCCTAAAGGAATAATAAAAGGAAAGCCCGCTAAAAAGCGGGCTTGGGAAGGATTTTCTATTGGTGGGATATATTATTTCTGGATGTAACGGACAACGAGAACGTCGTCTGAATCCAAAGAGTCAGCCATAAGGATCTGAGTTGGTGCTGTGTAGCTATCAAGTCTATAGTCAAACACGCTGATTGCATTTGCTGATCCAGAACGAGTCTGCAAGAGACCATTCAAGAAAACCATCAAAGAACCAGATAGGACTGGACCGTTTGCGATTGAAGCTGTCAACCCTGCTGTCATCGAGGAAGAAACAAAAACCTCTTCCTTCTCAGCAATATAAAGCTTTCCGCTCGAAACCCGAATACCACCCAAGTTGCCAGCAGCGCCAGTGATGTGCTGTACAAAGTCGGTTATACTCTCTCTTCTTACTTGATTGTCGTCACTGTCAGTCACCAAGAAGAAGTGGGTTGAATCACTGGAGTCAACTGTCAAGTCACTTCCTGACATGAAATAGACGTCTCCGGCGATTGTGAGATCCGCAGCACCTGAAAGTGCTCCAAGGACCTGAGTTGTGGTTCCGCTTCTACCGAGCTTCGGGGTACCATTCGTACCACCGATTGTGATGTTGGTTGATGCATCGATGGACGCAAAACCACCACCGTTTGTAGACAATACTATGTCACCACCACTGCCAGCAGTAAGATTTATGTCACCACCAGAGCCGTCGGTAGTCACTGCAAAGGTTTGACCGGATGGTACGTCGACATCCACAGCTGCATCAATGTCAACAAGTCCGCCGGAGATCTTGGCACCTCCTGAACCAGTAATTGCACCAGCCAATGTAAGAGCACCAGAACCTGAGATTGGACCATCGAGAACCTTGAGACCCAAGTTGCCAGATACTGCAACTCCAAGACCACCTGAAAGAGCAAGTCTTGCTGTTGTCTTCATGAGCATCGTGTGTGCTACGCCAGAGTCACTGTAAACTTCGATTTCACCAGCCTTGAAGCCGTTGTTATGGAACTCTACGCTTTGACCAGTGCCTGATGGAGTATTGAACACAAGTGCACTTGAATTGATGTTGATTCTGTGCGCATCCGAAGTTGTGTACGCTGCGCCGAGAACTAGGGTTTCAGAGCCAGAAGCCATGAATCTAGAAGCCTTGAGAGCGTTCAAACTTGGGTTGTACATCAAGGAACCACTATTCACGAACATGGTAGCAGCAGATGCAGCACCAGAAGTAAACATGACCTGAAGATCCAGGTCATTTGTTGCAGCGTCTGTGATCGAAGCAGCAACGCCAGAGATTCCTGAACCATCACCAACGAAAGTAGATGCAGAAACTACAGATGCTGTAATAGCCAAAGCTCTCATGCTAGCATAGCTAGAGACAGTTATAGTGGTATCTGCTCCTGTGCTTGTTGTGTCAACAAAAGCAAACTGTGATTCACTATTATCCCAGAATACTGCTTTGTTGTTTGAACCAGAAAGGCTCAATACAAGACCACGGTCACCATCAGCAGCAGCGTTACCAGCTGATGAACTACCAAGCTGAATCAACGGATCTTCTACGAGAAGATTTGCTGTATCGACAGTTGTTGTAGTGCCCTGGACATTTAAGTCACCAGTTACTGTTAGGGTACCCTGAACATTTACTGCTCCGCCGAAGTCGGCTGTACCGGCCAAGTCCATTCCGCCTGAGCCCGAAAGAAGACCCTGGATATTTACAGCTCCACCGAAGTCAGCTGTGCCAGCCATGTCCATACCCTGAGAGCCAGACAAAGGTCCGAGAACCTGAGTTGTAGTTCCGCTTCTACCGAGCTTCGGTGTACCATTAACGGAACCGATGGAAATATCAGTTGACGCATCAACTTTGAAGAAGCCTCCGCCGTTTGTGGAGAGCACTATATCACCGCCTGAACCAGCAGTAAGGTTTATATCACCACCTGAGCCATCAGTATTTACTGCAAAGGTCTGATTAGATGGTACATCAATGTCAACAGCTGCATCGATATCAACAAGACCTCCGGAGATCTTTGCCCCACCAGAGCCAGTAATAGCTCCTGCGAGAGTCATTGCACCGGATCCAGAAATTGGCCCTTCGAATACCTTTAGTCCACCAGAACCAGAAACCACTGTTGAGGACCCAGAGAGACCCAAAATGGTAGATGTCTTTATCTTGAAGACAGCTGGGTTGCCAGAGTCTGTGTAGGTTTCTACTTCACCCGCTTTGAAACCATTATTGTGGAATTCAATAGTATTACCAGTTCCAGATGGCGTATTGAAAGCAACTTTGCTGCTATCAACAATAATCTTGTGACCGTCTCCGGTAGTACCTAGGTTCAATGTACCACCTATTGAATTAATGTTGTCTACCTTGAGCTGGTTAGCAGACGGATTGTACTTCAAGGAGCCAGACTCAACAAAGAAGCTAGCTGCTGAAGAAGTTGCAGCAACAAATGTTACAAAATGATCATCTGAGCTAGCTGCCTCATTTGCAACACTTGCACCTACGCCAGTAAGACCAGAGCCATCACCCACAAGCGAAGAGGCTGAGAGCTGGCCAGCTATGTATGCTGCGCCGGCGATGGCCAAGTTTCCAGATCCAGAAATTGGACCAGCAGATGCTGTAATACCACCTGCGCCGGCAACCGTCAATGTGTTTGTGCTTGGGTTCCAAGTCAAATCACTATCTGCCCCAAGACCAACCTGGGTGTTATCTGATGGATCAACAAATGAAATTCTGTACTCTTCGTTATCCGAAAGGGAACCAGAGACATCAAATGCTCCACCAAAGAATCCTGCGAGTTGAGAAGCAGATACGTGGTATGTAGCACCACCGCTCTCTAAAAGTAGCAGATCATCACCAGCGATGGTGACACCTCTACCAGTATTGCTACCTGAAATTCTGATAGCACTACTATCTACCAAATCGGTAGTTGTTAACGTAACTAACTGGGTATTATTTAGCTTTGTTCTAGCCATTCCTATTCCTCCTATACCGCCGTATTCTGAAAAGCGGCTTGTGTTTATTGTTATTGTTGTGCCCGAACGTGACCATAAGTTATCTGGAATTTGATACCACTGGGTGTAACCACCTTCATGCGAATCTCTCTTCCAAATAGAAAGGTCATCCGGAACTGAATCTAACTCAAACTGAACTGTTGCTGTTGCACCACGCTTCATTAATTGGCCGTGTGGCTCAATTCTTATAATATCAGAAACCCATTCTGCGCCCGAAGACCCAGCTTGTGTTTTGATTGCCAACAAGTTATTAAACTTTGTTGTGCTATCAGTAACAACGGATGCTGTCACTGTAGTGTCTGATGCGAGGACATTTGCCCCAAACGTAACTGTAACTTTCGGACTGGCCTGCGTTCCACCTGCACTCACTGTACCACCAGAAGCGGCTGTAATTGCTGTAGAAGCAGTACTGCTTCTTGGTGGGTCTTGAGGTATAAGGTCTACCACTGCAAAACCAGACCCTGAAGGGTTTGGCATTACAAATCGACCTGTCTCAGAAATAGAGAACGCAGTATCTGTAAAATTACCTGAATTTTTGAACACAGAACCAGTAAAATGGTCACTTACAAGGGTGTATTTCCAACCGTCAGACCCTTTTTCAATACACTTAATTCTAGTAGGTGAACTTGTTAGACTATCTTCAGTTAGAAAAAAGTATCTTTCCGCACCAGATGGGTCCGCAAACGCCCTAAGTTGGAAACCCTCTCCAAAACTATCAAAGTTTCTACCATCTTTAGGAAGAGTTGAAACAAGACCATTTCCTTCTTGACCGTATATGCTCGATATTGGACTTCCACTCATAGGCCATTGCGCTGTTGCCATATTTGTTGGGAATCCCCATGGTTCATAGGTACTCCTTGTATTAGGATGTGCTATGAAAGGTACTTGAAATGCAGAACCGGACAACCCGACATCATCATGATACTGGTCTTTATGGAAAAAATCTCCATAAGGATTCATCTTCATTTCAATTAAGTTTGGAAATTCATCTGGGCCATGGCCATAAATCAAAGTATCACTCGCTGAATTATAAAGCATAATTTGACCATTTTGATCATAGTCGCTGCTATTAGCAAAGTGAAGCCTTGGTGTTGCTCCCGTAGTGAGGCCCTCCAGCAAAGCTGCTGTATCTTTTCCTGTAGTTGGGTCAATTGAAGCTTGATAAAGACCATTATAATTTGTGTTAGTTCCTATCAAATTGAAAAAGACTTTCCACCTTCCGAGAGTATCCTTACCAGCAAAACCGAAATTCCTGTAAGCAGTAGTGTACGACCTGTTGTTATAAAAACTAGACGTCAACTGCTGGCTTGGAGAAGCACTAGCGGACGGAACGATAAAGATGCTCTTGTTGAGGTGCGAAGCGAATATCACGAGAGATTTATCTGGCGTCGGGTACATTCGGTATGGATTCCTCGTATACGAATACGAAATACTGGTACCATCATTGTAGTAGGTACTGGACGTATCAATGATGAACGCACCATCGCCATCCCACCCACCTGCAGATGAAGAGACAAATTTTCGAGGGGCCTGGCTGCCGCCATATGTACACCATACTTCAGAATTTGACCACCAAAGAATATCTACCGCTCGAGCCAGCGATGAACCGGGAATGCCGCCAGATAAGAATGCTTCGAATTCCCATCCACTGCTTCCGGACTTCCAAATTTCAGTACCTCTCCGGTAGGAGCCGTTGGGGTCATAATAGGATGAAACCGCTACTTTTGTACCATCGGGACTTATTACACCTCCGATGTGGTAATTGAGGCTCGTGGCCCCTTGGATGACACCAGCATGTGCAGGCACGTAAGTCCAATTCAGACCAGATGCGACGGACGAGCTAACACTATAACTAGCAGAGCCTGTCTTTATTGAATTGAAGCCCTCTACAGACTGGCCGTCATAAACACCAAATCTCAAAAAATAAGAACGACCAGTGTTATCGGTGGCTCCGCCTTTAGTCTCAAGTGCCCACAACAGATCTCCACTGGCGCCTTTGGTTGTGTTCCAAAGCCATCCATGTTGGGCAGCAGTGTTATTCGCTAGTTGGATATATCCTGGAATCCCGGGAGAAGCAGATGATGTAACCATTCTCAATTTATCTCCACCTGGCCAAGCTGTGCTTCCAGAGTTTGATATAAAGAATTTTGGATAGAGGGCTTTCATGTTGTTATTGGAATTACCAATAAAACCCATCCATCCTAGTGACCCTGACTCTGCCCATGTCATAGCTCTTCCTGTAGTATCTGTCCAAAGATATGTTGTTACAATTCCAGCGGATCCCGAACGAAACCTGAATTGAAGCGCAGGGGTGTTACCTTGGGTATCAGAGTAATTTGGATACGTGCCATGCATACCGTATGTTTCGTCGGCGTTGTCTTTATTCAATACATCTTGGCGCAAAGTAGATGATGTATTGAAGATGTATAATTTGCCCAAATACTGGCCATAAAACCTTTTGTTGTAAGGATCCCATGCCATGCCTGAATAGGCGCCGGCGCTTGTTCCAAAAGAATTGTATCTTATAACATCTTTTGGTGTCGAGCCAGTTGCTGGGATGTAGACACGAACGCCGGCGTCAGTAGAATTGACGATAATGTCACGCTGTTCCTCTCCAAAAAACTCAAGTTCGTTAATGTGTTGGCCGTTGGTGGTCGTGTGCATTTGGCTGCTGTCTTTATTAGCGAAGAATGCTGTATGCCATCCCCATGAACCGGAAACTTTCTTAAAAACATTCACCGAAGGATTATCGTTTTGATAGTACCTATAGTTGGCATAAGTCGCTATCATATCCGTTTCTTTTGTTGAATATTTGTAGTTTATGGCAATAGAGTCATGTGTATACAAATAGTAAGGCTGCTCGATCCCGTCAGTTATGTTTAGGGTTGAACCAGAAGCAACAAAAGTCACCTCCCAATTTGCACCAGAGCCTGATAAGATAAAGAACACACCCTGTCCGCCGGTTGAGTTTGCTAGGTCGCCACCTTTGCGACCTATATGTTTCCCAGATACGCCGGATCCAGAGAAACTGTGACTAGACGAAATATGGTAACAGTTTCCAAGAACTACAATTTCGTTATTGTTTAAGAATTTGACCGCAGGTCTTCTATTGGTGTCACCGCCATCAGCATCCTCAGTAAATGCACTAGTAAATACTGCGGAGTTACTTGCGGTACCGGCCAAGTTGAATCCACCAACTATGTTCGACTGAGACTGGTGTATTATAAAAGACCAATCGCCGGCAGTGGCAGAGTTTCTAGACACTTGAACAAAGTGCTGACCATCTGGTGAGAAGTCTGTTGCAAAGTAAGTTCCCAAGTGCAGGCCGTAATATGTGCCGTTATCATATCCAAGAGATGACGTCATAACAGACACTATTTTCGCTTTCTGGTTGGCGTTTGAATCACGTAAATAATAATTTGCCAATTTATTTCCCTCCTATAAAAATTTGCTTGACTAAACAAAAATCAAGTAAACACATTCAAATATGATTGAATTTTATAGTATAAAAGGTAAGAAAATTGTATTGAATTGCCAAAACGAACGTCTGCAATAATTAGTTTTCTGTGGGGTCAAGAGAATAAAATTTTCTTTAGATTTCTAACGTTGTTATCAAACTTACAAAAATCTGAATCAAGAAATTCAAGCGATAAAATAGAACCCTTGCCTTCTGGATCTTCAAAGGCAAAGTGAAATTTTCCTGTTTCTGTTCTTTTGCATTGCACGAGCCTGAGCCCCCTCAATTGAAGGAAAGCGGCAATACCTATATCGCTTGTTGTGAACATCTCTCACCTTTCTTTGCTCTAGTTGACATTTTTATTATCATCTTTATTGTACTTATAAATAGGTTACACGAAATGAGTTTCACTCTTTTCTAAGAAAATAACCTTTTTCGCCTTCGTTGGCTGGCAGTTTGAGTTCATAAGAAATCTCTTGTGATATTGACTTTTCAGAACTTAGATGCTTCGCTGCTGAGTACATTGCTTTTTCGTATTCTGAAATTGTTGAAATCATTTCCATCTTTCTTTTTTCAAAATTTAGACACATAGAAGAAAAGTGTGACTCAATGTTTCTCAGCTCCTCTCTGAGAAGGAATATTTGTGATACCTCTTCCCACTCTAATTCTACTATATCAGAAGTTACTTCTTCTTGTGTTTCGGTTGGTTCTGCAATTTCTTGCTTTTGTTGTTCAGACATTGTTTCTCCTTTCTTAGTTCTTTATATACGTTACATGAACGCTGTCTGTTGCTTCTAAATTAAATGTGAATGTTATAACACGACCACTTATCGTGTAGTCATAATCTGCTCCCACTGCCATAATAGTACCGTTGACAAAAACTGATTCAGTATTCTCCTTTGGTAAAGATGCCAATGTTACTTGGTTTGCTGGTGATGGGACAGCCTCATCGTTCTTTTTTAGTACTTCTCTAATTATCAAGTTCTGAGATAAGTATGTTGCAAAGTTATCTGCTGTTACGTAATCTCCAGGCTCAGTTGGTGTTGAAGATCCACCTCCAGAAGATGCGGCAGCTGCGGATCCGCCTGTTCCAACTGCTGGTACGTTAGAAAAGAAATAAGGAAAGAATGGTTGCTTTGGTATCAACGAGCTTGGGACCCCTGCTAAGCCGTAATAAGATCCATATTCATGTTCTGGCACTTCTGATAATGAAATTCTTTCTCTTGGAATTTTCACTTCCACTGCGTTTTCCCTTATAGCATAGTGTGGCTTAGTTGAGTTCCCTTCTTCTCCGACTAGATATCCTATCACTTTTATGCTTATCTTTGTCTCGAACTTTCTTTCATCGGAAGAAAAGTCACTAACATTATCACTGGTTTGGAAACTTTCTTGTATGAAAGCTTCATACCTATGTTCTCCCTCGAAAAGTCTTTGATAGTTTATTGTACCAGGTCTTGTTACAAAAGGCAACACTAAATCATTCATTTGTTGTTGATATTCTGTTCTTATTGTCACGTCGTACATGACTGTAACATTTACAGGCATTGGTGCCACTACCGTTCTATAAACAACTTTTGGGTTTGGCCTCGGATAATTATCTTGAAGGTGAAGCCTGTAAGCATCTGCATTTGCAAACTTCGTTGTTTTTTCTTGATAAATAACTCTTGATACAGGAAGTGATCCACCCTTTTCATCTTTGCCTCCTGCAACATTGCCTTGGAAAACGCCTTTGGATGCCATGTCTTTTGTCATTGAAGCACGAGCTACAGTTATTATAGGCATTATTAGCATGCCCTGCGAGTCTCGAACTTCTTTGTTTTCTTTCACCTGAAAAGATCTTTCCGCAGTTCCCCACAATACAGGAACTTTTCTCCATCCCTGATTTGAATCCACAAAAAGATTCAAACTTTTAATATAGTTCAACATCGCTCTATCAATAGTTTCTATTGTAGATGGTTCAAAGTGTAACTTGTTGGCTAAAGTTTTTTCATCTGTCAAATATCCGTCAGACATTGAATAATCCCTCCCTTGCTCTTACACAAGATGCTGCAATCTCAAACTTTGAATCAACTTGTCCAAACAGCCACTTTGGTTCCGTGAGTGTAAGGATCTCATAAAACTTATCACCATACTGTATAAAGTCGCCTTCTCTTACAAAAAGGTTCTGATCCTCAGTGAGGCGTCTTTTGTGAAAAGCAACTGTTATTTTCTCGATTCTGTCTACACCGAGAGGAGTTGTAGAAGTGCTTTGCGACTCATACTTGACCATCGCATAAACTCTCACTGGGTTGAGAAAGTTTTTTTCTACTGCCTCGCCATAAATATCGTGAAAATTAGTGTGTTCCAAGCTTATTGGATAGTAAACTACAGTCTGACCGACAACCCTTTCAATAACTTCATCGTTTATCTGCTTTACAAAGTCTTTTTCTTTTTTTCCAGTAAACAACGGGGGAGGTGGAGCATCTGGTTGTGACCATTTGTTATCTTCTGACATTTATATTACCCCACAAAGATATAATTTGGTACTTTCTGTAATACCTTATCTGCATTGTCCATCATTGCACCGTCTTTTTCCACCATCTTGGCGTATGTAAGTTCGGCTAAAGTTTCTTTTAGTTCTGTTCTAAGCTTTTCTTGCTCATCTTTGCCTTCAGATATCAAAGCGGGCCCATTTAGCGTTACTGTTTCGCCTGGAATTGGAACAGAACCAAACTTTGAACGTATTTGGCCAAGAGTTTCTTTACTCAAAGCCAATGCAAAGCGTCTTATCCACTGCTTACCAATAGAATTTATGTTTTCAAACGGTAAATTTCCAATTGGAAGTGTATTCATATTGTTTACGCCATCAGTTTTCTTATCCGAGTTCTCCCAAATATCTTCTGGTATTGAAAATTCAACCCACATCTTTGTTGGTCCGCCAGTATAAGGAATCGGAAAGATTCTTAGTTTATTATTTCTCAATTCATAAGAAAAATGAGACATCCTTGTGTAGATTGCATCCTCAAAAGCCATGGCTTGTGCTTTATTGTGCCAAGCTGGAATCAGCTGGAAGGTTGAGTCATCAGAGAACTGACCATAATTGTGAAGGTTCCCAACAACATTGAGACCACCATAATAACCATAGAATCTCCACATAGCATGTGGCGTCTTATAGTACACCTTCTTAATAAGAACTGTTTTACCATCAACTGAAGCCGATAAATTAGACGAGTTTATTATACTTTGAAGATTATAATCTTGTGTTCCAACAGTCACATCAAAAGATGCAGAATATTGTACAGAACCATTGAGTCCAACTTCTGAGCCTATACCATCTGCCATTCTTCTAGTAAGTCCATAATCAAACTTTGGATACTTTAGGGCAACATGTTTTCCGCCCAAAGAAGATGAAAGCGAACCAGACATGATATTACCTTTTGAATCAAACGACCCAGTGGTGTTTCCAAGAGCATTTGATAA
>Ga0070749_10001482_pt1 | contig 15925 bp, 23 predicted proteins | sample VirMetDEL_Nov_18_FD_75180 | JGI IMG/M metagenome (GOLD analysis project Ga0070749, IMG submission 75180) | Aqueous microbial communities from the Delaware River and Bay under freshwater to marine salinity gradient to study organic matter... | ecosystem: Environmental > Aquatic > Marine >...
ACCGTTTTGAGCCAAAAAGATTAGTAGCCTAGAGGTTCTAAAGAGACTGAGGATAAGAAAATGCCCAAGAAACAGAAGAAAACGGCGGAAGGTCAAAATGGGGTAGGTGGTAGAAAGTTGCCTCCACCGCCTAAGATGAAGGTGACGGAAAACGTCGTTCTTAAGTCGAGTGAGACGCTGAAACCGAAGCCGGTGGCTCCGACTGTTGAAGTTCCGAAGAAGATGAGTCAGAAGGAACATGCTCTTAAGTGGAAGAGAGCGACGAATCAGCAGTTGCGAGATATTGCACCGATTCCGTATCAGGACATCAACTGGGAGAGGCGGATACGGGCGAAGGATGACCTCAAGTATTTCTGTGAGACGTACCTCCCGGCGGTGTTCTACCTTGGATGGTCGGCTGACCAGATCCGCTGCTTGAACAAGGTTGAGGATATCTGTCGAGATGGAGGGATGTTTGCTCTGGCGATGCCTCGTGGATCTGGGAAGACGGCGGTGTGTCGTGGAGGTCTGATCTGGTGTACTCTGTATGGATATCGTACGTTTCCGTTCTTTGTGGGATCTAATGCTCCGAAGGCGACGCAGACTCTCGAGTTCATCAAGATGTACTTGTATCAGTCTCCGTTGTTGAGGATGGATTTCCCTGAGATCACATGGCCGGTGTACCGATTGGAGAACCGTTACCATCTGGCACGAGGTCAGTTGTACGACGGGGAGCCGACCTACATCGAATGGGGTACGGATACGGTGAGATATCCGTCTATCATTCTCCCCCAAAGAATTGCAGAGGCGTACCGTGAGCACGATCCGTACTCTGTACGTTACCTCCCTGATCGAGAGGTCTGGATTCCTAAGTCAGCGGGAACGGTGTTGAAGTCCTCAGGTATTGATGGATCAATCCGTGGTGAAGCGGAGGTTCATCCGATCACTTTGGAGCAGCCGCGTCCTGATCTCGTCCTTCTTGACGACGTACAGAAGGATCAGAAGGCTGATTCTCCTGTAACGTGTGCGAAGCTGATCAACCTGATTGACGGTGCTGTCCAAGGTCTGGCTGGTCCTGGGAAGCATATCGCAACTCTGATGCCTTGTACTGTGATTCGAGAGGGTGACGTGGCTGACACGTATCTCGATCATAACAAGAAGCCAGAGTGGGATGGAGAGCGGTGTGCGATGGTGATGGCATGGCCGAAGGGGATCACCAACTACGAAGTCACAAACGAGACTGAAGAAGGAGTCCTTTGGAACCAGTATGCTGAGATTCGTCGAGAATCGTTGAGAAAGTACAAAGACAATCGACTGGCGACGGAGTTCTATCAGGAACACCAAGAGGTCATGGATCGTGGGTTCATCGTATCGTGGAAAGAACGGTATGATAAGAACACCGAATTGTCGGCTCAACAGCACGCCATGAATCTCCGTCTCAAGAACCAAGCGATGTTCTTGTCTGAGTATCAGAACGTCGGACGGAAATTGGTGTCGGAAGCGGAGATCACGATCACGGCAGAACAACTCCAGGAGAAGACGATCGATCTCAACCGTCGACAGCTACCTCCTGAAGTTGAGTATGTCACCTCCTTCATTGACGTTCAGAACGAAATTCTGTTCTACACCTCTTTTGCCTGCGATCCGGATTTTAATGGAGTGTTCTGTGACTATGGAACATGGCCTGCGGTCAATCAGCGATACTTTACGAAAGACAATGCAGAGTCCTGGTCTTTGCTGACTGACCAATTCTTCAAGGCGTATCCTGAATTTCGGAATCAGGCGGTGAGGAATACCCAAGGGAAGGTCAGGGCACCGTTTGAGGCAAAGATCTATCACGCTCTCTCGATGGCGGTGAAGCATCTTCTTTCTCATGAGTTCGAACGACAGGACGAGCATCGGAGGAAGTTCAAGATCATGCGGCTTGGGATCGATACTCGTTGGGGTCAAGCGTCCGACGTGATCAAACGGTTCATCCGTGAATCTGGAATCCAGAATATCGTACCCTGCTACGGTCAGTCGTTTCCTCCCACTCATCGACAGCTGGAGGAATATGATCGCCGAGCCGGGTGGTTGTTCGAGGATCAGGTGTGTCCTCACGTCAAGGAACCGAAGTGGGTAGTCAGACCGAATCCCGACGGGATGTACTACCTCGCTATGGACGTGAGTCGGTTGAAGGATTTCCTCTTTGCTCGACTATCTTCCCCAAAAGGATCTCCTGGGTCGATCAGCCTGTTCAAAGCTCCGGCTGAAGATCATGAGATGTTCTGCCATCACGTCTGTAGTTCTGAGTATCCAGTTGCGGTGGCTGCTCGGAACATCATTAAGAATCAGTGGACGGTCAGAGAAGGAACCTCGTTCGATAATGACTGGTTGGACTGTTGTGTCGGTTCAATGGCCCTTGCTTCGACTCTCGGAGCATCGCTGAAGACTTCGGATCGACAGATTGTGACGATCCACCGTAAATGATCAGACATAGCGAAAGAGAAGGGGAAACGATAATGGAGTGTAGATATTGCGGGTGTCAACACTGTCCAGTCGTGAGTGTCTTGGAACGAACTATTAAACTCCGAGGAATTGAGAAGACCATAATCAAACGATATCGACAGTGTCGCCATTGTGGTCTGCGATTTTCTTCAATCGAGAGCTACGAAGACGAGGAAAAGAAGGATACCCCTGTGGTTCCAGATCCTCCTCCTGAGAAGCCTGTAGTTCCAGTTTTCAAGAATCCGTTTTTGCCAGCTTCGATGACTCCGAAAGTAATAGAGCCGGAGGGGGAGGACCTAACGGCCCTCCCTGTTCATGGTCCGTCTCCGTTGACAGAACCATCGAAACGGATTCTACAACCACCTCCGGTCCTTCCAAGTCCTGGACCGCTTCTCCCTCCACCCAGTACGGAGGTAGAAGAGAATCCAGTCGTTGAACCTCCTAAGAAAGAAAAGAAGAGTAAGAAACCGAAGGGACAGCGATTGGTCCCACCTCCGATCGTCCCTAAGCCTCCTCCTCTTCAAGGTGTGATACGACTTCCTCCGCCTCCTCCGAAAGTGAAACCAGACAAATAATTACTAGCTATTGAGCTTGCTATTGATTTGTCATCTGTGGTAGAATGAATCGGTAACCCTTGTGCGGACGGGTGGAGCGTGATCCCGCAACACGTCTCCACCCGTCCGTATCTTTAGACGACATGTAGAGGAGTCTCTGAACCTATGTCTTCAACCATAGTGCAAGTCCCAGGGATCTCCGCGGATGATTGGGACGTAGGAGCTGCGTTTAGCGGTGCTAGTACCTCTGTCTCCGTAGGTCGAAACGCTTCGACGAATCAGAAGTATGGTCTGCGTTTTCCTTCAGTACCGATTCCTGTCGGAGCAACGATCACGTCCGCTGTCTTGACGTTCACTTGTCAACAGACAAGAGCTGACACACCGACGGTCAGAATCTACGCCAATGCGGCTGACAATCCGACTGCTCCTACGAACTTGGCTGTAGAAGCCGCACTGGTTCGATCTACAGCCTCTGTGGATTGGACGATCCCTGCTACGACCATCAACGTTCCTTTCAACTCTCCTGATCTCTCCGCTCCTATCCAAGAAGTGGTGAATCGAGCCGGATGGGCTTTCGGAAATGCTCTGATCCTTCTCGTAGACAACCTAGCCACAGACGCAACTCGTCTGACTTCGTTCTATACGCGAGACAACAATAGTGGTCTTGCTCAACCATACCTGACGCTGACCTGGTCTCATCCGTCGAAAGACATGGCTTCAGTGACCGTGGCCGCTTCCGGAGATGATGTCGCTTGTCCAACGACTACGAACACGTTCGACGCGAGCTCTGCCACAATCGTCTTCGGACGATCTACCGTAGTCTCTAAGTGTCTATTCCGATTCGCGAATACTCAGGTAGCGAAGAACGCTACTATCGAGTATGCTCGAGTCGTATTTCGACAGTCTGCGACCATTTCTCTAGCTCCTACACTCTCAGTCAAAGGTGCCGCTGCTGACAACGTGAGTGCTCCTGCTGACCAGACTGCTGCTGACGCCATCGCACGAACGTCTGCGTCTGTGGCCTGGTCTACAGGAGGAGGAGGAGCCGCTGGAACCCTCCTAAGAACTCCTGACATTACGTCTATTGTTCAGGAGATTGTAAACAGATCCGGATGGGCTGCTGGAAATGCGATGGGGATCTTCGTCGAATGTACGAGTCCATCAGGTTCTCCATCTGCAACCGTCTACACGAAAGACGGTGACGCATCTTTCGGTCAAGCCGCCCCACGTCTTGAGATCGTATACACCGTCACAAACACCGGAGTTCGACACCGGAACCGCCTTCTCTTAGACATAGGATAGACACTATGGAAGAATTTCGAGCAACAGACTGTCTTCAGGTAAAGATCGACAAGAACACGGCTACCTCTCACGTCTTGGTCGCAGGTACGACAGGGAAACGCATCCTAGTCGTGGGTCTCATGTTGGTGGTCGGAGCGTCGGCTGTGAACGTGACGTTCGAGGACGAAGATGGGACCGACATCACCGGACCTCTCCCGTTCGGAGCGAATGGCGGAGTGGTCCTCCATCGGAACATTAAGGATGGACACTTCCACGTTCCGACTTCCGGGAAGGGCCTGAATATGCTCCTCTCTGGAGCAGTACAAGCGTCTGGTATTTTGTCGTACAGACTAATCGACTAGCACAGGAGAGAGTATGTTTGAACCTTTTCACGACTACTTTTCTGTGCTCATTTTCGAGTCACTGAGACTGTTCTCAGTGTTCGGATTAGTCGGTACAGGTCTCTACATCTTCTTGACCAAATACCTAACTCTGACCGACGAGGCAGTCAAGATGAAGTACGCTCTTGGATTCGTATCTATGATCATTTTGATCATTGCTCTCTATTCTTGGGTGTTCTCTCCCCCAAAGAAAGAGGATTTGATCAACAGAGGAAAGATCATCTGTACTGGTTGTCAGACGGTCTGGTTCCCTGATTCGGATCAAGATGCGACGTGGTTCGACATGTCAGTGGACGCTTGTCCGATGTGTCCGATATCAGAGCAGGACTTTGAACTCTTGAAAAGGAAGCTCAAAGATGTCCCCTGAAGCATTCATGGTCGGACCCAACGTCTTCGTCGACAAAGCGTTGTCTGTACACTGTGTCGTTTTAGGGATCTTGGTTCTGTTGATCTCGGTATTCCTCTACTTCGGTAGGAGGTTAGGATGATGTTTGAAGCAGACTGGATAAACAGAGTGTTGAACAGTGCTCAGTGGATCTCCATTGTCTCTTCAAGCGTCTTGGTCTTGATGGCGACTTACGGTCTTTTGATCGTGTGGAAGAAAAGCGGAAAGTGATGTTGGAATTAGTGATGGCAGTAATCTACTGCTGCCTCTTGATCTGTACGTTTGTGATCAGTAGGAGAATACAAAATGACGATTTCCGAACAAGACGTCGAGGACTTGGGAAAGTCACCGAAGCGAGTACGGACGATCGAAGGAACGGTCGAGGAACGGAGTGTGGAGGATCTGATCAAAGCGGATCAGTACGCTGCGGTCAAAGCCTCTGCGGACGCTGTTCCGTGGGGAATCAGGATTGCTCGATCCAAACCGGGAAGTTCACTAGGAGGCGGGTAAATGCTCACTGATCTTCTACTTCCGCCAGACTGTTGCGGCTCGGTGATCATCTTGATCATCGTCGTAACTCTGGCAATCGTCTTAGGACGAAGGAGATAACATGTCAAAAGAGATTCGAGTTGCGATGTCGATTGAAGCGGAGAAAGGCAATCTTGTCATTCCTCCGTACACGATGGACAAAGACATCGACATGAACGGATCAGTCGGCGGAGTCCCAGGTCTTGTTGCGATTGCGACAACGGCTGGAGGTACGGCTGTTGATCTGTCCGCTCTAACAACGCTTGGATGGATCTTGATGACGAATCTGGATTCATCGAACAACGTGAACTGGGGTCCGTATGTCTCTGGTTCGCTCCATCTCATCGGACGGATCAAACCGGGAGAATCGGCTCTGTTCCGACTGTATCCTGGAAGTGTCCTGCGAATGATCGCAGAGACGGCCAACGTGAAAGTTCAGATCATCGCGTTTGACGACTAGGAGGACCAGTGGTAGCGAATAAACTCCCGGTCCTGCTCGATCAGTATGGCAACCCGATGATGACTGATCGCAGGGCACAGATTCAAGCCTTCTATCAACAGCAGCTAACGCGGATGTTGAAAGCGAGGTTTGATTCAGCACAAACAGTGACAGGAAACGAGAATCACTGGAGTAATGCTGATCACCTTGACCCGATCACGGTTGCCAGTGAGACGGTCCGGAAGAAGTTACGTTCTCGATCTCGATACGAATTGATTGAGAACAATCCGTTCCTCAAAGGAACCGTTTTGACGATCGTCTCAGACTTCGTTGGTCGAGGGCCGAAGCTCCAGATCACCGATAAACGATTGACGGTCGAACGAAAGAAACGGATCGAGGAAGTCTGGAGCCAGTGGGCGAAGTCGATTCGACTGCGTCACAAGCTCTGGCGGATGAGGATGGCGAAGATCGTCGACGGGGAGGCATTCTCCCGAATGTACTTCAATCCTCGACGTCGTATCAAAAGCCCCGTGACTCTCGACTACCACGTCTTCGAGTGCGACCGGGTCGCTGACGATGGGCAATCTCCCCCAAAAAACGCCAGTCCGGCGGACGGCTCAATTGGGATGATTGACGGGGTGAAGTTCGACGGTTATGAGAATCCGTTGGAATACTTCATTCTCGATCAACACCCTGGGAATGGACTCCAATACTTCGGGAATGGAACGAGACGAGGGAAGTGGACTCCGGCAGAGCAAGTGATCCATTGGTTCCGTCAAGATCGAGGATGGATTCGAGGGATTCCTGAATTGGCGTCGTCTCTCAATCTCTGTGCCCTTCTCCGACGGTATACGCTGGCTCTCGTACGTCATGCGGAAACGGCTGCGGACTTCACCGCCATCGTCGAATCCGAGGCTCCTCCTGGAGCACACGCTTGGACTGACGGTAATGGTAATCAGGTTCAAGACGATCCGTTCGACGTGTTCCCTATAGAGATGGGTATGATCATGAATCTCCCTTGGGGATACAAGATCAAACAACTCGAAGCAGTCCCAGTTGGAACTCAGTACGATGTGTTCGTTGGATCAGTTCTTCGAGAAATCACTCGTCCTTTGCTGACCCCTTATAACATCGTTTCGGGTACGTCGAAAGACTCGAACATGGCATCGGGTGTTCTTGACCAGAACATCTACAAAGGCGGTCAGCAGAACGAGCGAACGGACTGTGAAGAGGTTGTTCTTGATCCGATGCTCGATATGTTCTGGTATGAAGCCTCCAGAATCCGAGGACTGCTTGGCGACGACTTCCTGTCGAGTGACCCGATGTTCGCAGCCAATGCTCCAGAACATACTTGGAGATGGGACCGGATTGGTCTGGATCATACAGACCCGTCACGAGTGGCGAGTGCTCTTGAAACTCTCCATAACAAGCGGTTCCTTACGGATCGGGACATCCAGGAAACGTACTACAATCGAGACGTCGAAGATTGGCGACAGGAGATTGAAGAAGATGATGCTTTCCGAGAGCACATCATCGACTTCGCTAACCCGAAACCTGATCCTTCGAAAACTCCTGTGACTGCGAGTGGTGAGACTTAATTACTAGCTACTGAGCTTGTAAAAGACCACTCGTCTGTGCTATACTGGTTGTAAGGGACGGAGTACCTGGGAATAACTAGCCGGATCATCGTCTCTTTTTGAAACTGAGGCAGGAGCAACAAGTCGGCGGATTAGACACCCGGAAGCAGAATACCGAGGTTGCTCCTGTCTCTTTATGGAGTATCCATGCCCAAGCCGTTTAACAAATTCAAGGCATTCAATCTCTCCGGAGAGGTGAGTGTCAAAGCAGGAGATCCGAAAGCCAGGAAGCAGGATAAACTCCTCCTCTTGGCAAATACCGGAACTCCGATGAGACTAGGGGGATACAGTAACCCCGTCATCATCGACTTCCAAGGTGCTGAGTTCGATCGTGAAAAAACTCCGGTAATCGCCGATCACGATACGACGAAGCGAATTGGACATGCTGTGGATCAAATCGTGGTTCCAGCAGGAGCAACTCGAACAATCAATAGCCGACTGGTTGTCGGACCTGCGATTGTTGCCGTAGCAGTACGATCCTCCAAATCATACTCTGCGAAGAAGACGATTGAAGACATGAAAGCCGGATTTCCGTTTCAAGTCTCTGTCGGAGCAACTCCGACGGAAGGAGAAATGATCGAAGCCGGTGAAACGATCATGGTCAACGGTAAGACCTGGAAAGGCCCGTTGGTCGTAGCTCGGAAGACCAAGATCCGAGAAATGAGCGTCCTTGTGTTGGGTGCTGACAGTCGTACGTCAGCCGAATTTCTGGCCCGTCAAGAATCGAATGAGGAGATCGAAATGAGTTTTGAGGACTTTGTGGCTTCATTGAAGCTGGACCTGAAGAGCCTGACACAAGAACAAGTGACGGCGTTGAGGGCTCAGTGGGAAAAGTCGAAACCGGACACGGACGATGACGACGATCCCGAACCGACTCCGAAGAAACCGATCAAGGCGTCGCGAAAGAAACAGAAGTCGGAAAACACCGACATCGACGACCCGATCAACCCCGACGACATCGTGACCCGGAATCGGGAGAAGATCGTCGCCGAAGAACAACGCCTCGATGGAATCCGGGCTGCGGCTCTGCGATTCGAGGACAGCATCAAGACGATCAAGGTCGGCAAGACCGAAATGGACTTGTCGGCGTTCAAAGCCCATGCGATCAAGGAAGGACTCTCGGCTTCCGAGTTCGAACTCATGTGCTTCCGCAATTCGGTCGAAGAACCCAAGACGCCGGCGATCCACAACACGACCAAGAACCTCCAGGCTGCCGCCCTCGAATGTGCAATCCTGCGAGCGTCCCAAGTCGTGCCGTCGTCAGCGATCAATGCTGTCAGCGGTAAGAAGTACGGCATCGAAGCGATGTTCGACGACTAGACGCTCGAAGAAGCCGACAAGCGACACTATCGTCTGAGCGGCAGCATCGACGAACTGCTCGCCCTCCAGGTCCAGGCCACGGGTCGCCATCCGATCGCACGCCACGGTTCGGATCTGATGGCCGAAGCCTTCCGGGCCTACTCGGACATCCAAGCCTCGGGAACGTCGACGCTCAACATCGTCAACATCCTCGAGAACGTGATGAACAAGTCGTCGATGGCTGGATTCGAAGCCGTTGAAGCCGTCTGGCCGTACATCTGCGGTCGGCGTCCGGTGAACGACTTCAAACCGCAAGCCTTGTACCGACTCGACTTCCAGGGTTCGTTCAAGAAGGTCGCGACCGACGGCGAACTCAAGCACATCTCGATGGTCGATCCGAAGAAAACGATCCAGGCGTCCACCTACGGTGCGATGATCGCGATCGATCGGAAGACTCAACGAGACGACGACTTGGGACTCGTGGTCGAGAAGGCTCGTACGCTCGGTCTGCTCGGTGGTCAACGGATCGAAGAATCGGTGTTCGTCCTCTTGCTGTCGAATCCGAGTTCCTTCTTCCACGCCAACAACGGTAACCTGATGTCCGGCGGTACGTCGGCTCTGTCTGTCTCGTCGCTCAACACGGCACGTCAAAAGTTCCGTGACCAAGTGATCGACGGCAAGCCGATTTCCCTCAGCCCCCGGATCTTGTTGACCGGCACGACCTTGGAAACGACGGCGAACAACCTCTGGTCGCAAGAGAAGATGGAAGCGACCGGATCGACGGATGCGGTGGTCTTCACCAACAATCCCCACAAGGGTCTGTTCCGTCCGTACGTCACCCCGTACCTCAACAATACCAACGTGCTGGATCAAGATGGAGCGGCCATCTCCGGTCAGAGCACCACTCAGTGGTACTTGTTTGCGGCTCCGGGTGCGGCTCAAGGTTCGGCTCTCGTGATCGGATTCCTCGACGGTCGCGAAACCCCTCACTTCGACACGGCTGAAACGACCTTCAACATCCCGGGCGGTATCCAGATGCGATCCTACCTCGACTGGGGCGTCGCGATGCACGTCACTCAGTTGGCGGTCAAGTCGGCTGGTGCCTAGTAGTTTCGGTCCTCAGAGTCGGCTGAGAGGGCAGGATTAACCACAACCTATCCGACGAAGGTTGGGAGTCGTACCTGCCCTGTCTTTTCTTTCTCAACAGGAACAAGGTTCAATGATTCAGGAATTGCTTGAAGGGTTTCAGGGATCGCAAGGTGACGTCCATCTCAGCGATGCTGACGCTCTGGTCGTCGAAACGAAAGCGGCGGAACTCGGAGTGCAACTCACTTCGACGAAAACCAAGACCGGAGTTCTCTATCCGGTTCCCCAACTCGAAAATCTCTACTTCCCGAAGGACGCTCAGGTCCTCCCGGAAGTGCCTGTGAAGAAATCGAAGAAGACCGAAGAATAGATTCGGTCGTATCCCTTCCCAATAAACTCCAGAAAAGGAGCAGACAGCTATGGCTCAGACATTGGAAGCAATCTTCTACCAAGGCGATCAGCGAAAGATCGACTACACTCCGTCCGGATCGTCTCCTGGGGTTGGAAAGATCATCGATCTCGGCAACTGGGCCGGTGTCGTGACTCAGTCCGAAGGACTCACCGATGGCGTGCTCGGTGCTGTCGAAGTTGACGGCATCTACAAGGTCAAGAAAGCAGCCGGAACCGGAGTTACGTTCGCCTCGGGTGCGGACGTGTTCTGGGACACGGTGAACCTGACCGCCGTGGCCGCAGCCGGAGCGAACATCTTCCGACTCGGAATGGCGACCGAAGCCGCTGTGACCGGCGACGATCACGTCAAGTGCTGGATCAACCACGACGGTATCCAGGCGTAGGAGGTCTGATGGCATTTGACTATGCAGCGAGACTCGCACACGTTGGTACTCGAATGAAAGAGTTGAACCAACGGACGATAACGTACTCCAGAGGAGCAACGTCAATCAGCGGGATCGTTGCGAGTCCGATCCATATGACTGGTGATGAACTGATGCCGAGCGTTGCCATCACTGTCATCGAATATCAGGACTGGGCAATTGACGTTGCAGACCTTGGAGCCTTGTTCCCACCACAAGTCGGGGATAAGATCACCAAAGTGACTGGAGAAGAATTTCGAGTCTCTTCACTGGGACAAGACGGACCTCCATTCCAGTACACAACGTCAGAGAGAGTGAGAGTTCTCATTCACTCAGAAATGATTAAGAGGGCGTGATGGCCGCTACGGTAGCAGACGTACGAGATGAAGTCTACACTCGAATCCTGCTGAAGAAGAACTTAAGCGGATACAGTGAGAACTCTTTTGATCTCTCTAAGACTTGGAGGCCGTACGAGCTATTGGAGGATCTAGTCCAAAACTTTCCGAATGGGAAGGTGTATATCGTAGCTTGCGGTCCTGGGGACATCGTCCTTCAAGACCGCAAGGCGATCATCGGGACGAGAGAGTATTGCGTGTTTGTTGGATTCCAGATCGCCATCACAGATGTCGATTCAATGTCAGAGTGTGACGGATACGCTCTGTTGGTTGAAGAACTCGAAACGACCTGTCGTAAAGAGTTCAATCTTGATGGCTTCCAATTCAGTAGGCTTGAGTACATGAAAGACGAGAAGGGTCTACCCCTTCAGTTTATCATGCAACGAGCAGCACTCACTTTCGAGAGCTACTTCCAAGTCTACTACAAGACCGTTCATTCATAGGAGCCTCCTACATGTCAGGATTCGAACCGAAAACTGGCTATCACATGAAGCTCTATCGGAACACCGGGACGTTTGCGACCCCGGTGTGGGTAGAGATCGCAGAAATCGGAGACCTGTCCATCTCCGACTTCACCCGAGCACTGGCCGAACTCAAACGTCGTGGGAATCAGTACACGAAGAACTTGGCGTCGTTGTTCAACTCGATCACGGTTGAATTCCGACTCCACTTCGGGCTGGCGACGACTCAGTGGAATGCTCTGAAGACCGCGTTCTTTGCCGGTACTCCGGTCGAGTTTGCGATCATGAGCGGTGCGATCGCGACGTCAGGAGAAGAAGGTCTCCGATGCCCGATGATCGTGTCCCAGTTCCCCTGGGAACAGAATCTCGAAGATGCGTCTGGTCACGACGTCCAACTCTCGATCGCCTACATGGTGTCCGGGTCTGCGGAAGTCGATCCGACGTGGCTGTCCGTAGCGTAGTTCGAATCTCCCCCAAAAGAAGTCAACACAAGAGGAACCAATGGGATTGCTTGAACGAATCCAAGGGAAAGAGAAGAAAGAAGCAACTGGTCTGAAAACGATCAAAGTTGCGATGTTCACGGCGACCGCTGGTGAACTCCGCGAGTCGCTCAAGGGGAAAGACAACGAGTACGCGAAGACGATCCTCGACGCTGTCAACGGTGTTGCGGACGGTGACAGCGTCACTCTCGAACGTCCCACTCTGGAAGCCGCCTTGACCAACAAGCGGGTGACGGAGAAAACTCAAATCGTGGAAGAAGTGAACGACGGAGTCGTGGTGCAAACTCCGGTCGTTGAAAAGGAAGTCACCGACGACTAACTGGAGAATGGCATGACCCGCTTCGTCACTCTGCTCTTGTTGCTCTTTGCATCCACGACGTGCTATGCACAAGATGCTGTGGAGGACTTCCCAGAAGAAGTCAGGGCTTGGTTCCGAAATCCGGATGGTAGCTGCGTCCAATGCAGTATCGGCATGTGCGGAGTCTGGCAAAACGTCCCAAGTGCGACGACACTGTTATGGGACACCCCATACGGAAGTCGTGTGAGGGGCGGGTCTAATCCCTCTAGGGTAGAGAGGTACTGTGACGCTCGCGGCATCCCTGTCTATAACGTCACAGGATCGAATACCTGGGAATGGATGAGATGGGTTGCCAAGACTGGAAGAATGGCAGCGATCGGAGCCGGAGGTAGTCACTTCCAAACTCTTGTCTGGTATAGTCCAGAAAAGAAGCTCTGGTATGTCTGCAATAACAACTCCCCGACTCGTATCGACGAGTACACGGAGAGTGGATTCCGAAGGTTGCATCTAGCAAGTGGACAGTGGGTGGTTGTCTTAAAAACTCCACCGCCTCCCGCTCTCCCTAACTATGTTGAATGGTGGAGGTAAAGGAGTCCGAAATGCTTGGGTTACTGGTCGCCGTCATCATGGCGGCTCAGCCTGTTCAGCAGGTTGACACGTCCGAAGTCTTCCGACGAGGAGACTCAGTCACAATCGCAGGAGAAGGACCACGAGGACCGATCGAAGAGGCTCTTCGGCAGTCTCTCGCTCCTCCGGCAGATGATTCTGACATGTGGTACATCACGGTCTTGAAGACACCGGGGTGTCGCTACTGCGATCACTTGATCTCGGATTTTCAATCGGCTCCGGAGCTACTCGCGTTTGTCTATGCTCCGGAGCAGAGGAAAGCCTGGGCACACTTCAACGTCTACAATTCGGCAGACAAGACGCAGGAGTGGAGAGTCGGTGCATACCGTGTAGTCGGTTTTCCGACGCTGATCATCCAGCCTCCGAGGAACGGCTCTTGGGGCAATCCGAAGACGGTCGTGTGGCAGCACACCGGATACGACGGGAATGCGAAGAAGTTAGCGTACGAGATCTCGAACGCGGTCAAGAAGTACGCTGCGAAGATGGCAGAGAAGGGGTATCCGAAACGACCAGTGGAACTCTCTCCCAAAGAGAACGAAACGGAAGCAGAGGCGACGGAACCAGCAGAGGCGACGGCTCCTACCAATTCGTCAGCCTCCCACTTTTCCGACGCCTATATCGGAGGTCACACTCAACCGTGGGGACCGAGTCCTCCGAAACCGGACCCGTTCAATCCGCAGTACCCGACGCAGGTGCCGACTCAGCCGACGTGGCCCCCTCAGGATCAGCAACAGCCTCTCCAGGTTCCTCAGGTTCAGTTACCGAACCTGTCGAGCCTGATCGGAACCCTGTTCGGAGCTGGAGGGATGACGAACCTTCTCCTCCTGCTTATGATTGGTCTGAAGGGATTCGAACTGATCGCAGCAAGGACGCCGAACAAAATCGACGACCAGATCGCTGGCGTCCTTTCCGACATCCTGAAAACCGTCCAGTCCAAACCGAAAGACCAAAACCAGTAAGATCACTGTTAGGTCTCCTATGGGGATACGCCACTCTCCCTCAACGTATTGAGAGGGGAGTGGTGATAACCGTGATCGGAATCTTCGTCTACTTGTTCGTCAAACTGTTTTTCAAAAGGGGAACCTCATGAAACCGATCCTGTCTGCTTTCCTTCTCTTCTGTGTTCTCGCCTGTGTTCCGGCATCCGCCGAAGCTGTCCAGATCGAGCGTCCGATTCGGGTTGTCCCGCTCGCTGCTCGGTTCTTGTATCGTGCTCAGCCGGTACGACGTCTCGCCAGGGGTGTCGCTCAAGTCAGACCGATTCGGAAAGTTGCCAAAGCGGTCAACTTCATCCGGCCTCGGATCTTCTGTCGCCGGTGCGGCTAGTCTTCCGGTCTCTCACAACTCGCCCCGATTGCTGGATATGAGTCTGGCAATCGGGGCGTTTTCACGTCAATAAACTCCTAGGGGAATGGAATGAGTAAGGCGACGAAACTAAAGACCGTGTCAACGGAAACGTCCACCAAGTTCACAGACTCGAAAGGTCGAGAATGGGATATTTCGATCAATCTCGCAGCAGCGAAACGAGCGGACGCGAGCGACTTTGAACAGATTGGATACGACAACTTTTCCATCTTGAATCCGACCAGAGAAAATCTGATGTCGGTCTTGACGGACCCAGCACTGATGTTTGCTGTCATCTGGGCTATTATCCAGCCACAGGTCCGGAACCTCCACGCATCGGGAGAGTTTCCGGTAAACCCAGATCAAGAGCCAGAGAAGGCTCAAGAAGAATTCTGTGAAGGTATTCGAGGGAACGACATCGAATCAGCGAAAGACGCACTGACCAGTGCTCTTGGCGATTTTTTCCCAGGAAGTCGGACCGTCTTATCTTCGATCCGGGAGAGGATGAAGAAGGCCAAGCAAAGACTGTCCGACGAGATGGAGAAGATGCTACCGGAATTCGAGGGTCTGGTGGAGAAGCAGCTGGACGAGGAACTACTGAGGATTCGTCGAGAGGTAGAGGAGCTAAAGACGAAGCCTGGTCAAACGTCCTAATCATGATTGCCACCTGTGGGATGAGAGTACAAGACGCTATGCCTCTAAAGCTACGAGAGCTTTGTGTCTACTATGACACTGTACTCTTAAATACGTGGGATCACACCTCTCAGATAGCTTCTTCACTTCATAACCTGACCGTAGTTGTGATGAATCTGACGGGCAAGAGCAGGGTGAAGACAAGACCAGCATCCTATTTCCATCCATTCCGACAGAAGAAGAAACCAGGGATGAAGATCACGAAGAAGAACTTCAAAGATCTGAAGATGATAGGTAAGATACTATCAGGGAAGTAATCATGGCGATCATTAAGTTACCAAGAGAACGATTCAAGTTTGATCTCAACGTGAAGTTCAAACTTGAATTCTTCGATCGTAGTGTCTTAAAACGACGCTGGGGTGAGTGGAACAACGATCCGATCTCTAAAGCCGGTAACTTGGTGAAGAAGATCGCAAGGCAGTCGATTCGAAGACGAAAACTGGGAGGCAAACCTGGACCAGCAGGACAACCTCCCAGAAGTCGGCAACCTGGAGCTCTTCCTCCCTTTAAGCAGATCTTTTCGATCCCGTACATGCTGAAGTCACGAGTGGTGATCGGCATGGTTGGATACTCGATCAAATCACATCCGATTCCAGGTATGCACGAACACGGAGACCGAATCAACAAGACGGTCCGAACATTCTACACTCGACGAACCAAGGCAGGACGATTCACGTCGAGAGGAATGAAATTCAAGAAGAAGACAGTCAATTACCCAA
>Ga0070749_10001484_pt1 | contig 15908 bp, 21 predicted proteins | sample VirMetDEL_Nov_18_FD_75180 | JGI IMG/M metagenome (GOLD analysis project Ga0070749, IMG submission 75180) | Aqueous microbial communities from the Delaware River and Bay under freshwater to marine salinity gradient to study organic matter... | ecosystem: Environmental > Aquatic > Marine >...
CCGCGCCCGCGGCATCACCCGACGGCTGGGCCGCCCTCGCCTCGAGCTATGGCCGCTGCGTTGGGATTGCGCGCCGGGTGATTGGAGCGCTGCCGGGCGCGACGATCGCGGACGTGCGCTCCGGGGCCGACACCCTCTTCATTCAAGCCGCCAAGCAGGGCCTCCTCAGCGCCCCCGTGGCTGAGCCGACTGTGCCTAGTGCGGTGATCCAGGCATTTGATGCCGTCCCCGCACCCCTCGCCGCGTCGTTTGCCGATGATGACGGCCTTCCCTTTTGACCACGACACGCAACCCATACATGGGCGAGGACCCTATTGCTATGACCGCGACCGCTGAGCTGGAACCCGTCACTCTGACCACGAACGACGTTGCGGCCCTGCTCCGGGTCCACCGCGCCGCCGTCCACCGCAACCCGATCCTCCGCGCGCTCGGCTACCGGTTCGGGCCGCGGACCTGGCGGTGGCGGCGCTCCGACATCGAGCGCTACATCGCCGGCGAACGCGGAGGGTCCAGTGCGAGCTGACGTTGATGCCCGCCAGTACCAGATCGACCAGCAGCTCGCTGAGGGCCGCGAACGCTGGGGCATTTGGGAAGAGTGGCTGCCCTACGGGGCCGTGATCCGCTGCTCGCTCAACGGGGAACACCTCCGCCGGGTGTTGCAGGCCCGGCGGCAAGTCCCGGTCCAGGCCGCGATGTAGGCCCCCCTTGCGCGATAACGCGCGATGGGTTATCATTTGTTCAGTGTGTTGCACTTCCACCCTCGACTGGAGACTTGCCATGCCTGACGCTTTGCCGGCCCCTGAGTTTACCGTCGCCGACCTCGGCACGGTCTGGCAGTTCACCCCCCACACCGACGAGGCTCGCGCGCTGCTTGGCCGCGTTGGCGAGCCGTGGCAGTACCTCGGAAGCACCCTGGTCCTTGACCACCGCCCCGCCGCCCCGTTCGCCGCCGTGCTGCTCGCGGAAGGCTGGCAGATCGCGTGGGCCGCATGATCACCGTGTACTGCCCCTACTGCGGCGCTGACCACTGGCACGTTGAGGTGCTGCCAGAGTGCGGCGGCGTTGCGCGGTTCCGGGTGGACCGCACCGAGGACACCCGCACCCCGCGCTGCCAGCAGGTCGTCAGCCTCCGCCCCTTCCTCGACACCGCCACGCACGGCTGGAACTGGGCCCCGGCGCTCGTGGACGATTGGGCCGCGCTCGCGGATCGAGCCTATGAGACCGAGTGGCGCGCCCAGCAGTCCCGTCAGGAGCGCGAGGACGAACTCGCAGAGTGGTATCGATGAGCCACTTCGTCCGCGACCTCCAGCGCGCCCTGCTCAGCCAGCCCACGGCCCAGCGCTGCCCCCGCTGCGCGATCGTGCTGCTCGCGCCGCCGACAACCTGTCCCCACTGCCATCACGCCCTTACCTCGGAGTCCAACCATGCGGCTCGCTGACCTCCCCGCCGGCACCGCAGTCGCCGTGACCGCGCTGCCCCACGTCACCGCCACCATTGTGCGCCACGGCCCGATGGCAACCGTGGTCAAGCTCGCCCCGACAACGGTCACCATCGGCGAGCGCTCGTTCGCGCGCAGCGCCACCGTCCTGTGGTCGGCCAACACCGACGTCATGGTGCGGCCATGATCCGCCACGGACGCATCGTCACGAACGCCGAAGGCTACGACTGCTCCGGGCTCCGGCCCGGCCTCCGGGTCCAGCTCCACCCCGGCCTCGACCTCTGGATGCAGGGCTGCCGGTACGGCACTATCCGCCGGCTTACCCGCGCCAACGCCGTCGTCACACTGGATCACCGGCCGCTTGGCCGCCGGTCCCGGCTCGTCTGTCTCCCCCACCACCGACTGCAAGGACTCCATGACTGACCTCGGCCAGCTCCTCGCCACCATTCCCGAACGCGAGCCCACCCCCGAGGCGCTCGCCGCGTGGTACTCGGGGTTCTCGTTTGCCGAGCACTACCGCAAGGTGGTTCTCGCCGGCTGCAAGGAAGCGCTCCGCGCCCAGGCCACCCTCGACGGCGAGAAGATCACCGAGGCCCGTCTCGATGACCTCGCCCGCATCCACCCAAGCTATCTTGGCTACCTCGCCTTCCACCTCGACGGCCGGACCCAATGGGAACGCGAAGCCCTCGCCCTCCACGGCCAGCCCTGACGCGCTACACCGCCGACCGGATCATCGCCGGCCGGCGGGTCCGCTTAAGCACCGCCGCGCGCTCGCGCACCGAACACCGCCAGCGACTAGTCGTGCTGGACCGGCTCGTCCATGAGGGCCTGTACGATTGGATTCACGCGCTTGAGGCCGGCCACGCGACGTGGGGCGACCTGCTCCACGCCCAGCGCCAGGGCCAGCTCCACCAGCCCATCGCCGCGCTCTGGCTCCGCAAGCCGATTGCAGAGCTGCTGCCAACGCTGCCGTCCGCCTATCAGGCGAAGCTTCGGCACTGGCTGGCCGCGCTCCAGATTCCGCTGACTCGTCCGCTCGCCGCACTGGCGGCGGAGCCGTGGGAACGGCACGTCGCCCATTGGGGCTGGTCCGGGGCGCACTGGAATCACGGCCGGCGGGCGCTCTCCCGGCTGCTAACGCTGCGGCTCGGGAAGGCCCACCCCGAGCGCCACGCCCTGCTTGCCCTCGTGCCGATCTACACGGAGACGCCCCGCCTGGTGACAGTGCCGCACGACCAGGTGGCGACGCTGCTCGCCCACGCGCGCGCGGACCAGCCCATTCTTGAGGCGCTCGTGGTAACGGGGCTGCGGATGGGCGAGCTGTGGGGGAAGGTCACGGTGCATTCCGCCGAGCCCGCGCTCGAGGTGGCGGGCACGAAGACCGCGGCGTCGCGGCGGCGCTTTCCGGTGGGGCCCCGAACCGCAACGCTGGTGCAGGGGCTCCAGCTTGGGCAGGCGGATGCGGTGCGGCACCGCTGGATTCTGGCGCGCCCCGTCCCGCTCACCCTTCACGACCTCCGCCACCTCGCCGCCCAAGCCGCCGAGGCGCTCGGCATTCCGGAGGGCCGGCGACGGCAGTGGCTCGGGCACAGCGCCCCTACAGTCCACGCCCGGTACACCCAGGCTGGCTGGACCCGCGCGGACGCCGAGGCGCTCGAGGCCTACTGGAGCGCGCGGGGCCTGTTGCGGGAATAGACCCCACGTTTCACCCCACGCGGAGCGCGCAACGCATCGCGGACGATCAGGTAAGTCTATGCTCGGGGTGGGGATCGAACCCACATGGGAGTTGCCTCCCGAGAGATTTTAAGTCAGCCGCAGATAGAAACACGCAATGCGCAGCGTGAAATGCGTGACGCATAGCGCGGCCTTCCCTCTGGGGCGGTTGCCGAAGGTGATGCATTGCGCGTCCCAGTCACCCCGCACCCCACACCACACCCCACCGCAACAACGGGCCTCAGCTCAGCACCTCAACGGGCGCGGCGTAGGCCTGCACGAACGCGCGCTCCAGGCTGACGACAAGCGACTCTTCGGCCAGCCGCACGACCTCGCGCTTGATGGGATCATCGCCGGCCATTGCCAGTGCCAGCCCTGCCAGATGTTCAACGTGCGCGTGGAGCAGCTCGTGGACGATGGTGGACTCGAGCTCCTCGGGCGTCACCGCCTCGGGGTCCACGGCCACGGTCATCTCCTTGTACTCGGGCATGGCTTGGCAGTAGGCCTTGCAGTCCTCGGCCTCGGGGATCGGCTCCACCAGCAGCGACAACTTCCAGTCGCCCAAGTGCAGACGCTCACGCCACAGCCGGGCCAAGGCCAGCACCCGGCGCTTGCCGATCTTCCGGCGCGGCATCAGGACGGCTTCAGGCGATAGCTTGGGACGCTGCAAATGCGGCCGCTAATCGCGACCACGCGCTTGGTCAGCACCTCGACGCGGCCCTGCGCCAGCGCGCTCTTGATCACGCGCCGGATGCGGGCGTCGTTGACGCCGGTCGCCTCCGCAATCTCCGTGACTGTCACGCCCTCGCCACCGGGAGCACGGCGCGTGGCGTCGATTAGGGCCTCAAGCAGTTCGTTCTCATTCACAGGGTCACCACCGGTGCAGGGTCGGGACGATAGAGCCGTTTCTCAGCGGACCACTCGGTATCGGTCGCGCGCACGATGAGTCCCCCGGTGTCTGCCAACGACTCGGCGGCGACCTTAAAGGCAAACGAGTTACTGAGCTGGAAGCACCCAGTCTGGATGACACGGGTCGGGGCGGCGTCCGGGCCACTGTCCGCCACAATGTGGCGATGACTCCGGATCGCCAGGTCCGGGGCGCGCTCGCCGCGCTTGCTGTGCTCGAAGAAGATCATCGCCGCCAGCGAATTCGCGCCGCTGTTGCGGGTCCAGCTCCGCGACCCGACCAGCCCGTGGTGGGTGGCGCTCACCCGGCAGGCCGGGCCCAGGTCGCCCACGAAATGCCACCACGAGTACTGGCCGGTCGGCGTCCGGAGGATCGGGAGGCCCCGGCTGGCGAGCGCCTTGGCGATCCCCTCCTCTGAGCTTCCGCTCGGGCCGACATGGGCCTCGGTGCCGCGAACCATGATGACGTGCTTGGGCTTGAGCTCCATCGGAACCTCAAGGCACCGCATCGCGATGTCCGACTGGACCAGCGGGTGCCGGGAGACAGCCTGCACGGTCCCGTGGTGCTCTGGACCGTCCGTGACGTCCCCGTTCAAGAGGATCGTCAGCTCATGGCCCTTGGCCGCCTTCTTTACGTCGGCCCAGAACGCCAGCCACTTGCTCCACAGCCAGCGCTGCGCCGGCGTTGGGTGGTAGCTGCCCCCGTCGTCAAGCGCGGTCGCGCTCTCCGGATGCAGGCCCACGGTGCTGCCGCAGTGCAGGTCCGAGACCACCGCCATGATCCGCGCCATTAGCGCCCCGCCGTGAGGAGCACACCGGCCACCAGGCCCACCCCGAGCATAGCCGTCCGGCTCGGGCAGTCCACCAGCCCGAGCACCCGGCACCGCGGGACCGTCGGCCGGTCCGCCAGCGCCAGCTCGAGGCCCCGGACTCGGACCTGTAGGCTGTCTGCCCGGTTTTCGGACACCTCCGCAGCCTCAAGGAGGCGGGCGGTGGCGGCCAGCTGTGCCTCGTAGCTGCCCCGCCAGCCATCCGCCTCGGCGCTCCGCGCCCCGTAGGCGGCCTCAAGCGCAACCAGGCTGTCCCGTACCCCCGCGGCACTAGAAAGCGCGCCAGCGAGGCTGTCAGCGCGCTGGCGATGCATTGCCGCACGGGTCGCGAACCGCTCCGCCCGGCGGGCTAGGCTGTCGGCCTGACCAACGAGGCCTTGAACCGCCACCTGGAGCTGAGCCGCCTGCCCGTGAACCCGGACCGAGTCGGCGAGGAGCTGCTGCACACGGCGGTCCCACGGCTGGGCATCCGCAGGGGGGTGGGGGCGGCAGCCGTGGCCGATGAGAAGGCCAAGGGCGAGCGCGACCACCGTGGCAGCGAGGGGGCTCCACCGCCGGGACCGGACCCAACGCACCGCTTCGTGACCAATGCGTTGCGCGGTCAGGGCGTACCACGTCAGACTGGCGAAAAAGCGATGCATAGCGTAGATTGAGAGTTATGGCGTCTAAGAAACGGCACTACCCCAACGGGGTGACCTACATCGACTGGACCTCCGGGGACGACGCGCTCGCGCAGCGCCCCGTGACGCCCACCGTCCCACCGCGCGTGCTGCGACGCGACGGCACCGTGGTCAGGCTTCGCCTGGCTGAGCCGTCGTCCGGCTCAGCCCCACACCCAGCGCTACTGCCGGCAGACCCATCGCCCCGTAGCGCCTGACGTAGCGCCGCAGGAGCTCGTGGCCTCGCGGCCGGCTGAGGATGTCCTGCAACTTCACCTGATCAGCCCGGAGCGGCACCCCCTCACGCGCGGCCAGCGCGCGCTCTAACGCCGCGCGCTGCTGCACGACCGCCGGCACACCCGCGCGGTCAAGACGCGCCGCGGCGTCGGGTATCTGGTCAAGCGCCTCGAGGAGCTGCGTTGTCACCTGGCCCGAGCCCTCCGCTCCCCAGTTCGGCTTAACGAGATCGTTCTCCCAGCGCCCAGCCTGCACGACCGTGCCCGACGGCAGGGCGGACTGCGCCTCGCGCAGCTTGGCCTGAACGACCTTACCGTCCGCTCCATCCCCAAACGCACCAACGTGCAGCGTGCTCGGGCTGACCTGCACGACGTCGAGGCCTTGTGCCTCCAGCGCCCGCTTGGCCGCGTCGGCCTGACCCGGCGCGACCGTGACCTGCGCGCCGGTCTTCTCACGGAGCAGCATGGCGCTGTTCGCGGGCGTGAACTTGTTGACCCCCACGCTTTCCTGCGCGCCAACGATAGCCTCGTGCAGCGCGGCCGTCTCGACGCCTTTCCGGCTCACCGGGTCCATGAGGTGTCCGCCCCGGCGAGCCTTGCCATCGGCCGTCTGGCCGAGGCGTGAAGCCTCTGTGCCGACGATCGGCCGGAAGTGCTCGCTCAGGTTACGCTCGACGTCTCCCGCGGAGTTGAGGTACTCGCCCATAACGGACTGCTTCGGGGCTTCGAAGAGCCCAAGGCCTTGCAGGACCGGGTGGCGCGGCCCCATGACGTCGGCCACGCCCGCCGACAACTCCGCCTTGCCCGCCTCGGACAGCCCAGCAAGATGGCCCGTCTTGACGCCCGGCACATACTTTACCGCCATGTCGGCTTCGAGCCGCGCCGTCGCATCGTCGATCCCGAACTGCGCGTACTGCTCAATCTCGGCGTCGCTCATCACGCGCGGCGCGGCGGGGCGCTCCGGACGTTTGCCCTTGGGCCGGCCGGCCTGCTCCCAGCGCGCCATGGCGCGCTCGTACGTCGCCATCGCCTTCTCGTGCTTCGCGAGCTTCTTGGCGCGCTCGGCGACCTTCGCGGCCTTGCGCTCCGCGCCCCACGTTGCGGCCTGCGCGGATCGTGGGTTCCACTGGAAGTCGTCGGCGGCACCTTCTGGGCGCAAGCCGCGCCTGGCCGCACGATCGCCGAGCAGCAAGTTCTCGCCGGTCAGGAAGCCATGCTCCTGCGGCGTCAGGCCGCGCTTGAAGAGCGACCCATCCGGATTGGTGTAGCCCATCACGCGCGCGTGCCAGATGTCGGACGCCGTGTTGTAGAGCGTCTCCTCCGGGACGGTCGGGTCCTTGGCATTCGCATACGGCCCGGTCTTGCGGCCCAAGGTGATCTGGTCTGGGTTGATTGTGCCATCTGGACCATAGGCTCGTGCGACATTGCGCATCTGCGCGCCCGTGCGCGTCTGGACGTCCTTGCCCGTGATCATCTTGGCGTTGTGCTGCCGAATGAAGGCGTTGACCTCAACGTCCGGCTTTGCCTGCGGCGAGTACGCCGCCGTGCCGCGCGCAAAGAGCGCAGCGCGCGATGCGGCGTTGGTCGTAGGCGGCGTGGGTGCTACTTCTGCAACGGCTTTTCCTGGTACATCCATCAGATGCTCGCGAACTGCGTCCTGTACTCGTTTGACATCACTTTTACGGGCATTTGCGGTCTTCTTCCATTCCCTCAAAATCACATCCAACGGCTGATCGGCCTGTGCTTTAGCAAACTGCACAAATTCGAACACGGCATCCCGCATCTCATAGTCACGCCGTTTCAATCCGTACCCGCGCTGCGCATCATCCAGCTGTGTTGTTAAGTCGTCTAGCGCTTCTAGTAATTCGTCCCATTGCTCATCGCCATATGCTGCAAACGGGGGTCGAACAGCATCTGTTGCCTGCACGGCGCGGCTTCCTGCGGGGGAATGAGCTGAAGTATAACCTGTTACGTCGTTCGCCGTGTGCCGCGCGCGGTTGTACCAGTCGGCGTTGAACAGGCCCTCCTCCACCTTGGCATCCGTTCGCACGCGATTCGCGCCGAGCTTGCCGGGCGTGTCGATCCCGCGCGGCGCGCCGATGTACTGGCCGGTCTTGGCGTCCTGTTTGAGGTGGTCCCCACGGCGCGCGGCCGCGAGGGCCTCGGTCACGCTCGTGTACGCCTTGTCTGCGCCGATCGCCGTCTTCTTGAGGTTGCGCTTGGCCGCCTTGGCGGTCTGCTTGACCGCGTCCGTGCCGGCCTTGAGGCCGCGCGGCACGCCCGGAATCAGCGACGCAGCCGCCAGGCCCATGCCTAGCGCATCGCCCTCGCGCATCGCCCGCCCGAAGTCGCGGAGGTCGATGGCATCGCCGACCACCGGCACAAAGCCGAGCCCAAACTCGACTGGGTGTTCGCTGGCGTAGTCTACCACTCCGCGCCCGAACGTCGTGAGGTAGTCAAGCGGACCGAGTCCACCGCCGACTGCATTCTGACCTGTCGCGGTAATGTCAGGCGCAGCACGGCGCGCCATGAGTCCGGCCATCAGCGGGCCCGGCATCGGACGAGGTGCGGTCATCGCGATCCCCCAAAATAGGTGCCGGCCTGTCGGGACAGCTGCCGTCGGGTGGCCTGCTGGCCGATCAGTCCCTGCGCCAGCACGTCAAGGTCGGTCAGGCGGCGGAGTAGGTCCGGCCCTTGGGCGGTCAGCCACTGCGGCAGCTCCGCCGCGACGCGCTCCCGCTCGCGCCGCTCGACCTCCTTCGCGACCGACGTCCCCGCCGCGCGCAAGCTGCCAGCGGGGTTGGTCAGGATCGTCCGCAAGGCCTGCCCCGCCCCAGCCGTGGCGTCGGTGTCGCGCGCCACGCGCCCGAAGGTCTGGGACCCCACAAGGTTGTGCGTGAGCTGCTTGTCCGCGCTCGCGTCCATGAGCCGCGTAAAGCGCTGCAACTCGTCGTTGCGCATGATCAGGCGGAGCTTGCTCTGCACCGCGTCGTCCGTCCACCACGCGTTGGACAGGCGCTTGCCCATCGCCCCGCGGCCCAGCTTCTTGCGCAGGGCGGCGTCCGCGCCGGTCAGGAAGGCCTGCTGCGCGGCGTCGTCCATGCCGAGGAACTGCTGCGCGAGCAGGCCGGCGTCGATGTTGTCCTGGAGCATCTTCGCGCCAAGCTCCAGCGCGTCAATCTGCGTGGACAACGCGGCATGGTTCGCCAGCGCCTGCTCGTAGGGTTCGCCCAGCGCGTCCACCAGCGCGCCGCGCAGTGCCGTACCGCGCTCGGTCAAGCCGCCGGCCAGCGAGGCGTTGCCCGTCGCGGCCTCCTGATCGGCCATTTCCTGCAAGGTCGTCTTGACGTAGTGCGCAAAGCGGAGCGTCGGGGCCTTGGTGACCTCGCCGTCCGGCGTCACGGTCTCGGCGTAGATCGGGTGCTTCCGCGACCGCGCCACCTTCGCGGCGCGCGCAAAGACGCTCCGGTCCACATTGAGCGCGTCACTGACCTCGCGGAACAGCGCCGGGTCAGTGATCGCGTCATCGCCCACGCTAGCCCAGAGCGGCTCAAACAGCTCATAACCCGAGCGCGCGCGCAAGTCCTTGAGCGCCTGCCCCTCCAGCGCCGCACTCTTGGGTCGCCGCTCCACAATCGTCTGGTACGCCTCCTTCATGATGCGCCGCATCGAGGCGTCGCGCTGCTTCGCCCACTGCGCAATCGTGCGCTGCCCCGCGCCCGGAACGTTGGCGGCCCAGTCCAGGTCGCCGCGCAGGTTGGGTCCGAGGTCGGCCAGCGCCACATCGCCAACGCCCGCGTCGCCGGCCGACACGACACGCGCGGCCGCCTCGTCCGGCGTCAGGCCGTCGCGCACGAGCTGGCTCAGGACGCGCTCCGCGCCCTCCTGCTGCGCCGCCACGGGCCGCCCGAGCGTCCGCCGGCCGGCGTTGAGCAGCCCTCGCCCGCCCGCCACGACCTTGCCTATGGCCCACGGCGCGGCCGCGCCCGCCGCCGTCCCGACGGCCGTGCCGAGCGCCGTCTGAATCGCCTGATCGGTGGCGTCACCCTCCGCCGCCCCAAAGCTGTACGCGGCCGCATAGGGGAGCGCTTCCTTCGCGCCGGCGAGCGCGCGGCGCGTCTTGAGGGCCTTCTCAATGGCTCCCACGCCCTGCGCCGCGCGGCCCATCCCGCCGGTCAGGAACGTCCCCGCCACGCCGCCCGCGATCTCAGCCGTGTTAGCCAGGTAGGGGTTGCTGACCTTGAAGTCCTTCAGTGCGGTGCGTTCCTTGTCGCGCGCGCTGGCGTAGGTGTCGCCGCCCGGCATGAGCGCCGCGCCTAGCCCGCGCAGCTCGTCGCTGAACCCGAACGTCAGGCCCTGCGCGGCACTCCGGAGCGTCCCGCCGACCCGTCCCGGCCCGTCCGGCGTGGCGGCGGGCGTCTCGCGCGACGGAGCCGCCAGCTCGTCCTCAGTGAGGCCCTCGCCGGCGAGCTTCTGCTGATAGTAGGCCTCAATCTTCGCGCGCTCGCCGGGATGCGACGCCAGCGCCTTGTCGCGATTGCGGCGGTGGAAGTCGAGTCGCGACTGCCGGTCAAATGCAGGGGTGATGGCGGTCATCTTACCACTCCCAGCTGCCCGGCTCCGGGCTGGTCGGTGCGACCGGCGCGCGCCGCTGCGTGCTTTGGCGGTACGCCTCTATGGCGCTCCGCACGTCGGCGTCACTGACCCCGGCCGCCTTGAGCTGCGACTCGAAATCCTCAGGCGACAGGTCCACCGACACGCTCGCGCCTTTGCGGTAGCGATCGGCCGACCCCGCCAGCTCGCGGCGCAGGTTCTGGAGCTTCGTGTACGTCGTGGCGGGGTCGTTCTCGTTGACGTCCGGCACGAAGCCCTTGAGCCGCACATACTCGGCGGGGCTGATCGCCGCGCCCGAGAGCAGGTTCAAGAGCATGGCGCCTGCCGAGCCGATCTGGGCGCGCATCGTGACGGCTTCCGGCGAGAGGTTCCGGTCCATGTAGCGGTTGACGAACGGCGCGGCCACCCCACCCACGATGGGCAGGTTGGGCGTGGCGTTGCGCCATGTCTGAGCACTCCCAAACGCGGCGTTGGCCGCGTCACTGAAGCCCGGCCCGTCGCCTGTCATGAGCCCGAGCGCGAGGTCGATGTTCTCCAGGGCCGAGTCGAGCTTGTTGATGCGCTCTTGCAGCGCCACCGGCATCGGCTTGCCGCCGCCAGTCGCCCCGCTGCCTTGCAGGCGCGCGCTGATCAGCCCCCGCTGCACGGCCGCGTCGCGCTCACGCTTCTGCTGCGGCGACTCGTAATTGTTTAGGTTGAGTCGCGCGGTCTCGTTGCCGATGCGCTCGTTGTCCAGCTTGAGGTCGTCAAGCTGGTCCAGTACGGGCCGACGGCTGGTCGTGTGCCGCTGCGTGTCGCGCTCCCAGCCAAACCGCTCATCATCGCGCGCAGCGAGCGTTGGCCTCCGTTCGAGGTCAAAGCGCAATATCCCCTCCTCTAGCGCCTTGCGGCGCATGGACGCATCAAACTCTTGCTGCTGGCGGGCTTGTTCCATCGCCGCCTGCTCACGCCGATAGCGCTCCTGATTGGCGACATTCCGCCCGGCATAGCCTGCCGCCATCAGGCCCGGCAGGCGACCCGCGAGTGCGTCAATGAAGTTCATCCGTCAGCTCCTCAGCGCGTCGGGAAGATGGTCGGGGGGGGAGGGAAGCCTCCGCTCAGGGGTGCGCCAAGCCCACCGCCCGTCACCTGGGGCGTCACGTTAGGCATCGTCGCCGCGTAGCCGCTCAGGTACGGGCTCCCGCCGCCCACCTGCCCTGCGAAGTACTGGCCGAGCAGGTCCGCCGCGCCGCCGAACTGCTGGTCAGCGCTCTGCTGCGCATTGTTGGCCTGCTGCTGCATATAGCCCATCGGGTTCTGGCTGTAGCCGAGGTTCCCGAGCGCATTCATGGCGCTGAGGTTCTGGCCGAACTGGGTGCCCTGCATTTGCTGTTCCAGCAGGAGCTGCTGGATCATGTCGTTCTGGGCCTGCTGGTTCAGCATTCCCTGATAGGCGCGCTCGCCGCGCATCTCGTCGCGGAGCCCGGCGTTCTGGTTGTACATCTGCTGGCCTAACCCCGCCACCGCCCCAAGTCCCTGCAAGCCGGCGTTGTACCGCGACTGATCATAGCCGAACTGTTCGCCACGCATTCCCTGCCCCATGTTGAATGCCTGCTGGCCGAGCGAGCCCAGCATTCCCGCGCGTGTAGCCGCAAGCTGATTGTTGGCCTGATCCTTCGTGAAGTCGAATTGGCGGTTTGCCATCTCCTCGTTGCGGAGCGACTGGCCCATCCCAAACAGATCGTTGGCCGCCCCGCGGGCGAGGTTCTGGCCCTGCAAGGCCAGCCCCTGTCCCTGCAAGCCCAGCCCAGCCCAGCTCTGGTCCGCGCCCTCGAGCTGGCCGAGCGCGCCCTGCACGCCGCCAAGCGAGGCGAGCCGGTCTTGCAACGTCAGCGCGGCGGCGTCGTTGGAGAGCTGCTGCGCCGCCCGGCCAAAGTACTCATTCTTCCGCTGGGCCACGTCGCCCAGGTCCGAGGTGGTCATGCCTGCGCCGATCCGACCAAGCGCCGCTGCCTTCTTACCAACGTTCCGCAGGTCTTGCTGGAACTGCGGCTCGTAGGCCTGTTGGATTAGGTCAAAATTGCTCCTGGCAAGCGCGGCGCGGTCTGGGCCGTCCAGTCCGCCGACCTTGCTCATCAGCGCCTGCCTCAGCGCCTGCGCATCGGCGCTCGCGCCCTGCACCCCGCCAAAGCCCTGCCCGAGGCCGCCCAGCATTCCCTGCGCCTGCTGCGTGTAGCTGTCGGTCCGGCCGTTGGTGATCGGCGCGTAGCCGGCGTAGCCCTGCATCCCGTTGACCGAACCGAGCGCTTGGCCCACCGCGCCGAGGCCCTGCTGGGTCTGGGCCTGCCCGACGCCGCTGTAGTTGTACTGCGGCGTATTGGCGGCCTGCCCGGCCAGCTGCATCTGGTAGCCCTGCAACTGCTGCTCCTGTGCAGTCGCCCGCGGCATGATGCTCTGGTACTGGGTGGTGTTCTGCGGGGTGATGGCCCCGGTCTGGGCGTAGGGCGTGCCCTGTTGCTGCCCACCCTGCTGCTGCGCTGTGCCGCTGACGCTCCCGAGCGCCTGCATGGCGTTGGCCTGCTGGCCCGCGACCGGCTGAACCGCCGCTGGCGGCTGGGGCTGCGGCGTACCCTGCGCTGCGTTGGGGTTTCCCTGTTGACGATAGTTATAGTCGTATTGGGTCATGCCATCATCTCCCCGCGCTGACGCAGCGCCTGCTGAAGTGCCTGCGGATTCATGCCGGCCATCCCGCCGCCCATCCCGCCCATGCCACCACCCATGCCACCGCGCGCCGGAGGCGTCGGTGCGCCTCCCGTCATCCCGCCCAGGCGCGGCATCGACAGCATCGACACGTCCGGCTTCTGGCGCGCGAACGGATTGCCGCTGGCGAAGGCGCTCGAGAGGTCAGGCCGAGCGGGCTGGAGGTTCTGGCCCATCGCGATGGCCTGCGCCCGCAGCGGGGCCAGCTCCTGATCGCGCGCTAAGGCCATTTTGAGCACCTGATCGTTGAGCTTGCCGGCTTTGGACTGCGCCTGTGCCCCACCAATCGCGCCGCTCAGCGCCCCGCCGAGCGCCGTCCCGATTCCTGGTGCAACGATGGACCCCACCACCGGGGCCGCGACCTTGGCAATGCTACCGAGCGTGTTCCAGAATCCCATGCGTTCCTCTCCTAGTTGGCCCCGGCTGGGGCGATGCGCGCCCGATCCAGCCGGGCCTCGATTTTTTCCAATGACCGCACAATCGCGTCTTGCCGCGAAATGAGAACGGCGATGTCGGTTTTTAGTTGCTGCACGGGCGGACCACCGTCGGTCCGCAAGTCAGCGATGCGGTCAGCGTTCTCGCTGTGCGCCTGCACCAGCCCCGCATAGCTCACGCCCCCCCCAAAGGCCGCCATGAGAACGACCCCCATGATGCTGATCAGCCACCACTTCATGGTGCGCTCTGCGTCAAGCAGGTCGGACTCGGTTACCACGCGCGCGATAGTGCCGTCCACGGTTTCCACGCTTTCCATGCCTAAACAAGAACCCAGTTGTAGGTGCTTGGCGGGGTCGTGAGGGCGCACTGCACCCACACCGTCTTGTACTGCGTGTTGAAGCTGTAGGTCGCAGACCCGTCGATGAGGTCGCCGCTGGCCGCGGCAATCACGACATTGTTGGCGGAACTGTCCATCTTCTTGATCGTCCAGCTCCGGCCCCGAATCGCCGCCGACGCCGACGGGAGCGTGACCGTCACCGCGCCGGCGCTCGCATCGACCAGCACGACTCCGTCGGCGTCAGTCACCGTCATCCCGGTCGTCACGCGCCGGTCTGGCATTACCACCGGCGCACGGCCCTGTACCCGCGCCAGGCGGTCAAGGCTTTGCTGGAGCACCGACACGATCGGGTCACTGCCGGGGAGCCGCGGGCTGACCCACCGCTCCGTTGTCGGCACACCCGACCCGATCACCGTCACCTTGACGGTAGGCGTCCCGAGCCCGGCCGTCCGGCCAAAGCCGCTCACCGCGAGCGCGCCCGGCACCTGGCTGATCGCCCCCGCCGACGCGGTGGCCGTCACCCCCGTGGGCGTTACGCGATTGCTGATCCCGACAGTTCCAAGGGAGACGGCCCCCGCCAGACCGGACGCCCCCAGTGACGACGACACGGCCGCCGTGCCCTGCAACGCGCTCGCTGCGAGTCCGCTGGGTGCCACCACCGCTGCGACCGTTGCGGTCGGCGTGCCCAGAGTGGCGGTCGCGGTGATGCCATTGGCCTGCGTCGTAACGCTGACCCCGGCCGTTCCGAGGGCGCTCGTGCCGGCGAGACCGGACGTTGCCGTCGTAACGCTGATAGCCGGCGACCCGAGGTTACTCGCGGCCTCCAGTCCAGCCGGCGTAACGACCGTCGGGGCCGCGCCACCTCCAAGTAGCAGCAGCAACAGGGACATCTAGGCTACCGCCCGCAGCCCATCGTGGAGGCCCAGCACCGCTCCACCTTGGGGATGGAGGTCATCGTGGTGCCCGTAGCCGTAAACGTGGCCGTGCCCGCCGTCCCCTTGTTTGCAAGGTCGTCCGTCCACAGCGGGAGGCAGACAAGCATCGTGGACGGGCCTCCGGGGGCCATGCCCCACCATCTATGGCGGTTTGCCCCAGCGGCGCCCAGCGACCCGGATGCCACGCCGATAAACGCCATCTCGGCATCTGCTTGACTCGTATCTGTCGCGTTCGCTCCAAGGCGTAGCGTATCGTCGCCGGTATAGAGCGTGCCGCTCCCGCTGTTGGAGGTGGCGTTGTCTAGTGTGCCATTGACGTACACGTCTGGCAGAGTGGCGACATTTTGGCGACTTGTGTACCCCACCGCCGCGTACCAGACCCCAGAGGACAGGGTACTGGACTGACGGCGACTGTTAACGCTGGTGACGTGCTTTCGCGCCTCCAGCCGCCAGCCAGTACCGCTGGCCGGAGCCACGCCGAGGAGTGACCGCATCATGCTGCCGCCGAGTTGGTCAATCCCCGCGACATAGAAGCGCGTGCCAGACGCAATGTCGGCTTTTTGGTTGACCCACGCCATGTGACTCGCTTGCGAGATGTTCATCGCGCTGAACACGTTGTCGCCGGAGTCTAGCCACTCGTTAGACTTGTCGTCTCCGAAGTCCCGCGCAATCGCCTAGCTTTCGATGGTGTAGTAGGTGACACACAGACGGCCATCGCCACTGGTCGCGGCGTCCGTCGTGATGCGAAGGTCTTCGTCGTCCGCGCCAATCCCGAGGATACCCGAACCATCGCCAATGGTGATACCACCACCAGGTATCAGCCCTTGGTGGCTCGCAATGATGGCGCTGCCGGTGTTGCCGTCTGTGGGAAGCGTGGAAAGGGCGGAGGTGCCGAAGCCGAGCCGGAACCCGACCCCGACCGTAGTCGCCTCGTCAATCGTCACGGTGACACGGGTGACTACGATTTTCGTCCCCGTTGACACCAGCACCACGGAGGCGGTTTGGGCGGTCGTCCACCGGTACTCCAGCGTGGTTGCGTTGGGGTGCGCGCCAATGGTGAACAGCA
>Ga0070749_10001486_pt1 | contig 15898 bp, 12 predicted proteins | sample VirMetDEL_Nov_18_FD_75180 | JGI IMG/M metagenome (GOLD analysis project Ga0070749, IMG submission 75180) | Aqueous microbial communities from the Delaware River and Bay under freshwater to marine salinity gradient to study organic matter... | ecosystem: Environmental > Aquatic > Marine >...
AGCGAAAGCCGCCGCTCTTCTCTTTTTTCATGCGGAGCGGGCCGCCAAGTTCTATGTGCGCGAGCTCGACCGGCCCCGGCGCCTTGCCAGCCGATATGTCGAAAGGCATCGCGAGATTGTAAAAAGCCCGGATCGGGCTTACGTCGAAGCGAACGCTGCTCTCTCGCGCGCGGCCCAAAATGTCGTACTGGATGCCCGTCTCTTCGTCTGACGCACCGCCATATAGAGGCCGCTCCGTGAGCATCGCCTTGTACTGCGCCAGGCCGTCTAAAAAGCTGGGAAGAACGCCACCCTTAACGGTGCCGATCAAATCGGTTTGGAGCAGTCCAGATTCGTCTGGGCCCATCTCCTGCACGTCTTGGAGCGTGTAGTAATCGTATGAGCCGCTCGGCTTCCGAATTGTCGGATCGATCGAGCGCTCGACCGCGCGCACCGCCGATGAAAATGGCATCATGCCGCCGATCGGAGATCGCGCTAGCTGTGTAAGATCCCCACGCTCTAACGCTTCCATAATGTCACCGATACCTTGCAACATCGGAAGATCAGTGACGTATTTGAGGCCTGCCCCGATCGCTGCGGAGGCGATATTTTGGCGGGCCTCTGGGTCGTTCGTGCGGCGCATCCGCTCAGCGGTTTCCGCAGCAATACCGATCAGCGCGCCCACTGGCTCGATGCCGGCGTAAGAGACGTACGTAAGCGGGCCGTTTGGCGCACCGGTCACGCGGTCGTATAGGGGCAAAGGGTCGCCGTCTTCATCCGTCGGCCAGTTATCGCCGCGAAAGACAAAGCTGTATGGCTGCCATCCCGGCGGCAGCAAATCACGCTGTGATTGCTCGCGCGGATATGCGCCGGTGATGCGGCCGTCGATCGCCATGCTGTAGAGGCCGTAGCTCGCGCCCCATCCGATTGTCAGGCGCGCCAGCGCCTTTTGGCGCGCGACGGGGTCTTTCAAAACGCCTGAATTAGGCACCATATGTTCGAAGTACCGCAGGATGCCGTTCGTCGGCGCGGTGACGAACGGCACATACATGCGTCCAACGAAAGGAACGCTTTGTATAGCGCGGCCTAGTTTACCGAGCCGCCCCGTGTCGCTAGTCAGCGTCGAATAGCGCGCGAACTCGTCAAGCTCGCCGGCGTAGCTGCGCGGATCTAGGATCGCCATCATCAAGTTGTCGGTCGCCTCTTGCTGCGACTTGCCCAGCCTTAGTGCCTGGCGGCCCTCGCCATAGGCCTGCGCGTAGAGCTCACCGCGCTGCGCAAAAACCTTCCAGAAGTCGTCGGCGCCCATCAGGCCAGCGCTTGGTAACCGCACAACCTTGCCGACCGCGTTGAAAAAGCGACCGAACGGACCACTCGACTCGGACCTGATATTCTTGAAAGAGGCGCCTTCGATTTTGTTAAGCGCGTCCGCGCTGTCTTCTGTCGCTATTGTGCGCGCGGCAGTCACGAAAGCGTCTCGCACAGCCTGTGTGTAGCCGATGACCCGCGCTGCCGCTTGACCGACGTAAACACCTTCCTCGTCGCGGCCTGCGCCCACCGCGCTTCGAATGCCACGCTCCATGCCACCGTAGACGCCAGCCAACAGCTCTTCGGGGAGCTGCCAAGCCATGAACAGCGGAGTGCCGACGGCATTCTTGACGTGCGTCGGGAGCCAACTCAGCAGGCCGTTCACGTACACCTCTGCGAAAATGCCCTCGGCACGCTTCCAGCCGTTCATCGCAACTTTATGGACCTGCGCGCGACCGCCGGTTGCGTTCGCTTTCAGCACCGCCTGCGCCATCTTGGCGGCGGCTTTTCGGCCGCCGCTCTCTTGCAATACAATTTCCTGAAAATTGGCGACGTCCTCGAGCGTGCGCGCGGCTGCCGGAATGCGCATTGCTTGCAGCGATCGCGCGATCTCGGTCTGCGCGCCTTTCACCTGCATCTGTATCCCGGCGTGAATAGCCATCTGTCGACGGAACTTGACCATCGTGGCGGCCGTCGTGTCGCCGTCGCGGATAGCAGTTGCCAAATCGATCAGTCGCTCGGCCGAGCGCACAAGAACAACACGCGCAGCTGTCATCTGCTCAGCGTTCAATAGCTCGCCTGTTTTGCGTTTCAGCAGCGTGCGCGTCAGGCCCAGCTCATCAGCGAGCAGCTCGTCTGCACGCGCCGTCGTCTCCAAGTTTGTCTGGATGCCACGCTTTGCAGCTTCGATTGGGCTGGCGTAGATATCGCTCATCGTATTGACGAGTAGCTTGACGTCGTCGCCGGTTTCGATGCGATCGAAATTGAAGTCAACACCCTCGCTGCCGTTGCGAATAAAGTCATCGACTCTCGTTTCGCTAGTCAGTCGTATAGCGTCGCCCGCATCGATTTCGGTTGCGCCAGGTTGCGCAGCAGCGACCCGCGGCGAAGTCTCCATTGTCGCTGGGTCGACTCCGCGTAGCCCTTCCCGCGCGCCGGCGACAACTTGCTCGGGCTGCTGATTAAGCGCCTCCTCCGCGTAGCGAACGGTGGGGTCCGGTCGGATAGCCTCGTTTGCGATATTGTTGGCGTCGCTAAAGCGCTGCTGGCCCTCGGGGCTCAAAAGCTGCTGCGCGCCTTCCCGCTGTCGCGTTTCGTAGGCGCCTTTGCCCGCCGCGCGTTCCTCGATCGGCGTCGGCACGCGCTGCGCGCGCTTGAGGTTGTTCAGCAGCTTCAGAAAATCGGCGGCAGCGCTCGCTACCTGGACCTCGCCTTCGGGACGCAAGGGCGCGCCTGTGCGCGATGCGTCCATCGCGCTATCCGGTAGTGCCATATGGTTTTCCCAATAAAAAAGGCGCCCTGGGGGCGCCTTGGTTTAGCTCGTTGTGGTTAGCCGGTCTTATTTGCTACCCGCGTCAGTAAGCGGCGTCTTCACGTTCTCAAGGTTACGCAGCGCCGACCTAAATTTATCCATCGGGTCCGGCGTTTTGGTAGTCTCTGGCTGCGGCGTCGAGGGCTTCCCGGTCGACTTCTGGTCGTTCGTACCATCTGACATCAGTTCTCTCCGTTACCTTAAAGCCACGCGGCACAATACCATTTTTTGGGTTTTTGATGTACTTCTCAAATTGCTTCATTCGGTCTGGCGTTAGGTAAACCGATGAACCATCCGAAAGCGGGTATTCAATAACTGGTCCTTTCGTTCCTCGTGTGTAGCGCATACCGCTACTGAAAGTACCTGGCTTACCTTCGCTTACGCCAGTTCCGATAGGATTGCCCGTAGCCACCGCTTTGAGTGTCCCGTGGTCGACGACTTGCTCCCCATCGATGACCCAGGTTTCCCAATGGAACCTACCAAGAGACGCATCTCCCTCACGACCTACAAGACGGTACGCCTCCTGCACCATTGGCCTCAGACCATCTTCTAACGCTTCAGTGACGAGTAGGCCGCGAGGTCCGCGCATAACGCCATGCAAGCCCTCTGCGGCAGTCGTGCCCTCTTTCATATACCCGTCGTAGATATTGAACCCATCGAAACGACCATCGTCCCACAGGTGACGGCTTTGAATGCGGTCCATTACCAGAACATCATCTCTGCCACTCACCAACAAAATGAAAGAGACGACCTTGTTGTCAATACCAGCCTTGTCGGTGAGGTTCATAAAGGTTCGTCGAATTTCTGCTGCCGACGCTTGCTCATCACCAATCATACGATGCAGGGTCTGTAGTACAGTCTCGCTACTGTTTGGTGGGGTGGACGCAAGCTCAAGCAATAGTTTGCCAGCAGCGTTGACGTTCATTGTTACTTGACGACCCGGCGATCCTGCTGGCAACGCTTTAGACATTGTTGTCCGCCAGATGGCTTCATCCGCCGCACTGAAAGTGCCGTTCGTTACCTTCTCTATCAATTCACCGGCAGAACCAATGATATCAATGTATGCGCTCTCCTGTTGAACAGGTCCGGCGCCCCTCGAAAGAATGCCCCAGACAAACAACTCAGTGGTCGTGCGGGGCGTTGCTTCGCCCGATCGGTACATGTCTCTCAATACAGAAACATTGGCAAAACCAGCGTCGACGCCTTCCTTCATTTCTGGAGTTAATTGCGCGAGCTTGTCTGCCATGACTTGCGGCGACTGCGCGTACTTAATGGCTTGCATAGGTGGCACAGGAAGGTAGCTACCGCCCATTGTGTCTTGCAGAAGGGCAGACCAATCTTCCGCAGACTTCAGAGCATCGGGGTGAGCAGCTTTGGCTGCATCTATTGCCGCAAAATTGGCTTCCTTATTCGCTGCGCCGAACGACTGTGTCACTTTGTAGGTCGGCGTTGCACCACTGCCTTCAACGAGCAAGTTGTGAGGCAGCTTGTGCGCCCGCGCGCCGGTGGGCGCCATTATTAAATCAGCCACCTTGCCAGCGCCCGAAACAACAACATCGGTAGCCGCACCGATCGGGTTCGCCATCATCGTGCCGCCACGCGATAGCTCGGTAATGCGTTCGTCAGCTGCGCGACCGGTGTTAGACAGACGCTCAAGGCCTTGCCCGAACTCAGTCAGCACGAATTGTTTCGTCTGCCGCACGATCTCTGGCAGCGAGCGCACAACAGCCTCGCTCATTCCGAGCAAGGCAAACGCCTCGACGGCATTGCGCGAGCGGTTGACCCACTCCGGGTCATCTGGGTCCGTTGCCAGCAGATCTCGAAGAGCGACAACAGCCGGATGCGAGGCATTCTCGCTGAGCATATTCGCGAGCGCTTCGTCGTTAGGCGATATGCCAAGCAGGCCGACAAGGCTGTCGCTAACTAGAGTGGCGACGAACGGCGAGGCACCGGCAGCCCTTAGCAGCCTTTTCCCGCCGCGTGCTGCTACACCATATTGACCATAAATTTCACCCGCGGTGCCAAGGATTTGAGCGGGAAGGTTGTCCTGTTGGACGTCTGTTGTAATGCGGTCAGCAGCGTCAAAGAACCGATCAACCTTGGCCTGGTCGACAAGGCCAAAAGCTGCAGCTGTGTTCCCGACGAACTTCAAGACACCGCGAGCAATGCCCGCGAAGGGCGCATTGAGCGCCGTCTCAATATCGCCGATAGGTACGCCGCCAATCTCGAAGCCGTTGTTTTCTTCGGCCTGCGGCGCAGGCGCTGCGAGGATGTTGGCGCTGTCTTTCTTAGCGGGGCTCCTGAGCGAAGTTCTCATCCGCTCCAAAAGTTCACGCTGTTCAGGCGTATAAGCGTCCGCCCACTCGTTATTCGGGTCGGGGGCAAGATATCCCCTGATGTACGCATCAAGCCGGGAGATGTCGAACCAATCGTCAAAGGGCCGATCTTCCCCATATTCCTGACGCGCACGCTCATAAGCGCGGCGGTCAATAGCCTTCTGTTCCGGCGTCAACGTGGAACGGAAGCCCTCTCTAAGCCGCGCGAACTCAGGATTTACATCAGGGGCATAGTGCAGCATGTCCCCGAAAATCGCCGACGAAAGAAAATTCCCTTTCAACTCAGGGCTAAACAACTCAACAGTCGGCTTTCCAGGGTTGGGGCTGCGCGACTCGTCGGGGTGGTAGAACTCTAAATAGCCATCCTTGCCAGCCTCGCCCCTACTGTCGATTACATCAACGCCCCAATCCTTTAGGGCGGGATATTCAGAATAAATACTGTTCAGCGCCGAGGTCACATCGGGAGGGTTCAGGCGGGAAGGGATTTCCGCGCTGGCGGGAGCCGGCGACGGCTCACGCCCGACGGGGACGGCAATCTCCCCGACCATGCCGTATTGCTCGCCGTCCAGGTCGGTTTGCAGTTGCGAAAATTGATCAGGGCGAAATGGCACGCTACGCAGCGCATCAGCGTCTCTGTACTGCTCAAAGATGTCGTCCAGATCACTCATGGCAGCAAGACCTCCAACGTATATTCCTCGTTGGCTATGCGCAGCATCTGCAGGAGCTGCTGTCTGAGTTGAATCGGCTGACCTTCTAGCGCCAGTTGATCAGCTAAATAACTTCGGATTTCGGCCATCGATGCCGCGCCTTCGCCTTCAATTTGCAGCGGGAAACGACCTAGCGTACTCGCCATACTCGCCAACTCGAGGCGCTGGGTCTGCTGCATCGTCTGGATGAACTTGTCGCGCTTGCCGCTCACAATGCGCTCTGCTTCCGACAGGACTGCGCTGTATGGCGCCGTGGGGTTGTCGCGTATCCATGCGCGCAGCTCCCTGCTACTTGACCGGAACGCCGCGCGCGACGGTGCCTCTAGTGTGCCGCTGGCGTCTGCCTGCTCCGTGTACATGAACGCATCGCGAAACAGGTTGATTGCGTCGGTTTCGGCTTCAGACCTGTCGCCCTCCAGCGCCTGCAGCATCTGACCGAAAAACACGGGGGATACGCGGTCGCGCGCTGCAAGAAGCTCGCTGTAGGTGAGCTGGTTCAAGCTCTCAAGCTCTTCCAGCCGGTTCTCTTCTGCTACCGAGTCGGCAGTCGGGGTAAACGTGAACGGCTCAGATTCGGGATACAGCAGCTTGTAAACAGCATCGCGGGCCGCCGTCGTCTCGTAGTACCCAACGGCAAGAAGCCTGGCGTAAGTATCACGCGCGGCATCAACGGCCGCCGGGTCGTTCAAGTCGACGTTTACAACCTCGCGGTTCAGCGCGTTAAGCTCCTCGCGCCCCGCCTTGTCTTGATCAGCGCGCTGCTTTTGGCGCACTTCAATCAGCTTCGACGCCTCGTCGTATGCCGAGTTCGCAATCTCCTGGCGCTGCGCAGGCGACAGGCTAATGTTTCGGAGAACAGGGTCGTCGAGAGTTCCACGCGCAAACGCTTCTGCAACGCGAAGCGGGTTTGCATCGCGCGTCATCGCGCTCGCGACAATGTTAGTTGCCAGATCTTCGTCGAGCTTTAAGTGGTCCAGCGCAGCCTGATCTACGCCTATCCGATCGGCAGAGTTGTCGATCTCCAACCGCGCAGCTGCGATTGACTCTAGCCGCTGGATTAGCGTGTTGCTGACGTTAGAGCCGATGTCGACAGCGCTGTCTGTCGTGAGCGTTACATTGGCCTGCGCTTGCTCGATGTAGCGCTGGTTGTTTGCGCGCTTGAAGTTGATTGCAGACTGCGCGCGCACGCTTTGTGAGCGACGTGCAAACTCGTCGCGCGCAAGTTTATTCATGCCAACCGACGACTTTCGCGCAGCTAGCTCAGCCCCCTGTTGAAAAGTCCTCTCAGCGGTCGCTGGCGGCTGCAACAGCGCGCGCTGCGACAACTCCTCAAGCTCGGTTGCGTAATTCGCGGCCGCCTCGATCGCGCGGCTCTCTGCATCGATCGCCGCCTTCTTGTAAACAAGGTCGGTAACCTGTCCTGCAGTACGAGCCAGCTCATTTGCGCTTTCGGCTGCAGCTCTCGCAGGCGCCGACATCGCGGCTGGCGATAGTTGGGCACTCAAGAATGTGCCTGCGCCTTGTCGAGGCTGGGCTGTCTGCCTCGTATAAGTGGGTATCTTCATGTGATCTGGCTGTACCTGTAAGCACCAAACGCGGCTGTCGTCAGCGCACTGAACATCTGACTCCGCGACTTGGTCTCTGCCGCGCGTCGCTGCTGTGCGCCTTCGAGCAATGTCAGGCGACCAGCCAGCTCTTGGTTGACGCCACTCTCGCGGATGCGCCCGGCGTCTGTACGCGCCGCCAGGCCGATCATCTGCTTTTCCTCCTCGGCTTCGGTGTCGCTGTTTAGAAGGACTTGCAGCGGTGTGCCAGTGGTAGCGATGACGCCACTGGCGCGGTAGCGCGTGCTAGCCTGCGCCTGCAGAGCGCGGTAGCGCTTCGTGAAGTCGCGGGTTTCGCGCTCACCGACGCGCTCGCGCAGTGCGGCTTCGTTACGCGCAACCTCTGCGTTGCGATCGCGAATCGAAGCATTGTATTCGGCGGTCGCGTAAGCCGCCTGGCCCGCAGCGCGCGTCGCACGCGCAGCCGCCACCTGCCCCGCCACTTGTACCGCGGTGCCGGCCGCAAAAAGTAGAGGTTTCACCATCACATCACCCTGCTGTAGAGCTCGTAGTCTTTTCGGTCGCTGCCGTATGCGCGCATGAGACCTTCGCGCTCAAACCCGAGAAACTGCGCAAACCGCGATAGCCGCGGCGCGCCAACTAACACGGCGGTTTGCACGCGGTGCAGCTGACTGCGCTCAATAATGTCCGAAAAGCCCCTGCGCGCTGCCCGCGCGGCGCTCACGCCGTGGCGATAGATATGCTGCGACGCCACCGCCCACCCCTCGCCGACGCCGGGCCATAGCGGCGCCACGCCGGCGCAAAGAATGGGCACGCCGTCGACTAGATATGTGTAGCTCATGCCCTCGATCTGCAGCGCGGCGGCGTGCTTGCCGAAGGCAATCGTGTCCTCTCCAGGCTTGTGGTTGAGGCCGCCGGCGTAGATCGCCTCGAGATGGTCGGCGCGGTAGCTACTGATCAAATGTCGTGAGCGTCGCGAAGACGCCCAAAATGGTCTGCGGCAACGGTTGCGTTTGTTTCACGATGATCTGTCCGTCGCTATCGAACCCACCGCGGAACTCGATCTCTTTGTCGCCGGTGTAGAGCGGCAGCGACTCGTTCATTTCGTCAGCCGAGCTGCGGAACGGCAGCACGTCGAGACTATCGTCGCCGATCGACAAGCCGACGCTGCGATAAAGCCGCACGGTGACTTCGCTGATGCGCTTGAGCTTGCCCTGAGCGCTGCCAAGCGCGCTGCCCGCATCCACCCGCAAGGTCCGCAGCGTGGAGGTGTACGGCAAGCCGGCGTGAGCCTTTGCGACGTAGCGGTCTAGCGTGACTGCGCCACTAGAAACTGTTTTACTCGCGTGAACAGCGCCGTCGGCCAGGATATCAACCGTCTCGCCTTCAAGATGGTCGAGGCCACTAAGCGAGATCGCCGCCTGCGTGACGGTGTCGCCCGATGTATGTGCAGCCGCAACAGACGTGACGCCACGTACACAACCGGTAAGGTCATTACTGCTTTTCCCGCTGTAGGTGATGATCTCATTGTTGATCTTGACGGCGCCGGAGCTGTTGAAAGAGCTCGCATCCGTCAACGTAATCGTCGTCGCGCCAGACGCTATGTCGCCGTCCAAAGTCGTCGTCACGCCTGTATAGGTAAGCGAGCTGTCGACGAATATCGCGTCATTGATACTTGTTCCGAACTCGAAGTCCCTGATGTACTCGATGTAGCGCTTGGTGCCGCCATTTATGGTGCGCTTGACGACCATGTAGACCTCGTCCTCGTCGAGGTCGCCAGGCAGCGCCGTTACTCGCTCAACGACGGCATCACCGGCACCAAACGATCCGCCGATCTTCTGGCGCGTCCAGCCAACGATCTTTTCTTCCGGCTTGTATGTCATGCAGGCGAGTTGCCCGTCAGCTCGCACGGCCCAAATCACGCCATCCGGCTCCTGCTGATAAGTCAGTTCGAGGAGACCGCCTTCAGTTATGTGCTCGCTGAGCAGCGTCAGATCTGGCGCAACGTAGCCGTCAACGTCGAAGTTGAATTGCAGCTCCCGCAGCTTGCGCTTGGCGCGCTGAAGAAACAGCACAGTGTTGCCAACCTGCGCTGGCGTATGGTCCGCAGAGCCGTAGTTGGTCTGCTGCTTGATCTGAATCGACGTCGGCGTAATTGGGTTGTCGGCGCCGCCAGATCGCACGATGAACTCGCCGCCGCTTGTGCCTGCGATCAGGCTGCGCGTACTGCTCAGATAGCGGATCACGTTTACTTCGTTTGAGCCGATCGTGTAGACCATGCCGTCGTCGTCTTGGACGCCGGCCTCGAAGTTCTCGAAATCGCCGCTCTGGCTGAAAAACAGCGTCTGCGGCTGATTGCTTGTGCCGCCAAAAACGAGGCGCTGCTCGTAGAATGCAACCGAGCGCGGATAGCCTGTAGTGTCGCTGAAAGCGCCAAGCGCCCAATTCTTGTCTGCGACGAGCTTGCCCTGAACGGTAAAGCTCGAGCCCGCGCCTTCGTCAGCGAGATCATAGCCGGGCGCCAGAGTCAGCACGCTATCCGTAACGTCGACGATTAGGTATCCGCTGGTGCTGTTGTTGCTGGCCGTGCCGCTTACGACAACCGTCTGGCCCGCCTTAAAGCCCTGGTTGATAAAGTCGCCAGCCGAGTCTTGGATGCGATCGTTGTGCTCGAGGCCGGTGGCGCTCGGGTCGCCCTCGTGGAAACTAAGCGTCGTTGCAGTGTAGTCCGGCGCGATCTCGCTTCGGCCGTCTTCCAGCGCCTGTATCGTCGCCGTCACCGACGTGCCGGAGCTGTAGTTGGTGATCTTCGCGAATCCGTCCTGCAATTTAACAAGGCGGCCGACGTCTGTACTGGCGAAGATCGATCCGCTGGCCGTCAACGTAACGCTGCCCGATCGGCCGTTACTGGTAATTGTCGTCGTCGTCGAGTTGACGTCCAGCATCGGGCCACGAGCCAAGTCCACTTCAGTGATCGTCCACGCGGTGTGGCTCGTGCGCGTGATTTTCCGAATTGTGTAGCTCGGGCTCACCACATACATGACGTCCGCAGACTGCGCGAACTTCAGGTTATCCAGATCGGCCGTGGCGTAAGGCGTCACCACTTCGACCGGCGATCCCCCTGACTCGACCTGACCGCCGTCCTTCAGAACGCGGAAGTAGTTGTTGCCAAACTCGAGAACATAGGTCTGCTCGACATTAAATTCGAAAGGGATCAGCCGCACGGCGGCAGCGCTGCTCTTCACCTCGCAGACAAAGCGTGTACCGGCGCGGCGCGACAAGCCGCCGTGCGGTTGAACCAAATAGTTCTCGACCGTCTCTGCGCCGTTGTCATACTTCGCAAGGTCTGTCCGCGCGAAAAGCCGCGGGGTTATCTCGCCGGCAGTGAAATTCGTGAAGGCCTTGGTGGCTTTCGGCATCAGAACCTCGAAGAGATCAGCAGATCGCTTTCGACGTACTGCGCACGATCGATATTGACGAGGTTGTCTGGCGTCCCCTCCGTCGCGTCCACGAAGCGCGCCTCGCTGAGCTTCGACTCGTAAAGCGCAAAGAGCGATTGGGTGAGCGCGTTACTGTTGACCAGGGCGTAGCTAATATCCGCCGCTAGGCGCGCCGCCAGAGACTCAATGAAGAGCTGATCGTACTCGTTTGGATCGGTGATGCGCGCGATGTAGATAAACTTGAACGGCGTCGTGTTGCTTAAAATCTTGCGGCCCTCGACGCGGAATACTGTGTCTGGATCTTGCGGCCGCAGAACCCGCAAGCAATATGGATTAGTCGGCAGCGTGTGCGCGTAGTCGAACTCGAAAGCAGGCGCCGTGGCGTCAGCCGCGACGCTGGCGCGCTGCACTAAACAGTTCCACGGGTGGGCGCGCATGACGGCGTCGCGCACGAACGTGTAGCGCTGGTTGCAGACACGACCTGCGCGGCTGTCCTCAGTCAGCGAGACAATGTTGCTCGCGCCCAGCATGTTGAGTGCTGAGTTACAGATATCGACGTCTGATGCCATTGTGCGTCCCTGCAAGAATGGGGGAGCCAAAGGCTCCCCCATGTCGCTTTTAGTCTACGACGTAGAACATCGTCAGCTCGATCGTGCCCGTAGCGCTAGCGCCAGCGAGCGTGACCGTGACGACGAACTCGTTGTCGATCGCCGACTGGTCGATGTCGACAGCCGTGTTGGCCGACAGCGCGAGCGTCGCGGCGACGTCGTTGCGACCAGCAGAGCTGGTCGACGTGGCAGCGAGATACTCGTCGGCGTCAAGCGCAACGGTTGAGCCCGAGCTGTCAGTGTAGGCCGCGTGGCCGACCGAGAGCGTCGTGCTAGCGCCAAGCGCGTCGTTGTACAGATAGCCGCCGAGGATACGCGCCCCTTGGGGGAGCGAGAACATCTCGATGACGTCTGACGCGGACAGGCTTGCCGCCTCGTAAGTCGCATGCGCGACACGAACGGAACCGCCAAGCTGGTTAGCTTTGACGAACTCCTTCGGATCGTCCTGAGTCAGGTCGGTCCGAACATTACTGTAAACAGTAGCCATTGTTCATCCCTCCTCTTACTCAGAGCACGCGATTTCAACGACCTTGTCTTCTTCCATGCGGGTCGCACCGAAGGTCGCGCAGTAATAGACCTGCGTCGAGTAAGACTTGTCGTTGCGCTCGTCGATGCGAGCCATCACGTCCTTGCCGACGGCGAGCTTCACGCCATCCTGCGCAAAAGCGTAGCAGAGGCGATCGTTGCTGCCGTCTACGCTCAGGCGGTTGGATACGATAAACTCGAAGCCAACGAACGTATTAATGTCACCCTGTACCAGAGCCTTCCGTCACACCTCGGCTTTCGCCGCCAGCTTTCGCTGTTCGTGCGCTGGACTTTCTCTTCATCTCTGAGAGATGCCGCCCGTCAAGTCTCTACACCTTCCGCTTGCGCGGCTTGGCTCGGGATTAGCAGTTAAGCCTTCCCCGAATTTGAGCGGTTTTCATCTGATCGTCGCCGATCAGATAGGCAAAGTGTTTACCGTGTTGAAGTCGGCAGAAGTGACAGTGGTCGAATTGAGCAGGTCTTCGATCTGCTCAGGCGAGACGACGATGTAACGCTTGATCGACGGATCGACATTGTTTTTGTCGAGCAGCTTCTTTGCGCTGACCAATTTCGCAATGGTCAGGCCGCTCGAAGCAACCGCGATCTTCTGGGCCGACGGGAACGCCGTGGAGGTCGAACCGTCTTTGCCAGTCTTGGCGGTTCCGCCAAGTGCGTCGATGATGACGTCATCCATCGAGCGACCGATCGCGGCGGCAGCTGCGCGAGCGTAGCTGGACGTCGGATCGATAAGCATGCGGACTTTGTCTGCATCGTCGATGAGGTCGGCCCACTCGTAAGTAGTGAGGCTGACCATGCGGCGGCTGTGCGGCGTCTCGACCAGCGGCGTGTCGCCGTGGCGGGACGTGCGTGCAACCGCAGCGGCCTCTCCGATTTGATCGAAGAAAGCCTTTTCGCCGGTGACACTTTCGGTGTCAACGGCCCCTCTCAGCAGAGATCCCATCTGCTGCGAGAGCATAGCGACGTTCGCAGAGAACTGATTGACGAACGCCGTAGTGACCTGAGTAGACATAACAGGTGCTCCTACAGTTGGTTGATGTAGATGGTTCTGCGTGGGTTATCGGGCTTGCGCCCGGCTCACTGTCGGTTAAGCCGACTACTCTGCCTTGCTCACAGGCTTGCGCCGCGGGGCGTTTCGCTTATCCGCGGATTTTTCGGTGACCCAGGCGAAGTATTTTTCCGCCAGGGACATTGGGTTCTCGATGTTGACCTGCGCGCCGAACTCTACAGCAAGGCGCAGGCACTCAAGTTTCGTTTCCTGGTCATTCGGCATGGAGCTGCTCGTAGAGCTCGTTTACCTGGTTGACGATGCGGGCGTGGTCGGGATGCATCTTCTCCCAGTATGGGCTGCCCTGCTGCGTCAGCTCGCTGATCCGGTCCTGTACGTCCTGCGCACTCAGGCCGGGCCTGCTATCGCGGCCGGCCAGCGTGTCCTCGCCTGTCACATTCTTGATGTGCTCGCTGACCTTGATCAGCATGCCGATCAGCTGCGGGTTGTCGCCGAGCAGGCTGCCGTCAGCGAGCGCGATCTCAGTGAACTCGGCCGCATCGAGCTCGCGCAGCATCTCCTGCGCACCCGCCAGCTTGGCGTCGAAGTCACCGCCGTGCTCCTTGCGCAGAGCTGTCTCAATTTCGGCCTGGCGCGCGTCGAGCTGCTGCTCGCTCAGCTGCTGCGCCTGGCCGGCGTATTCGCCGTAGGCGGCCGCAAGTTTCTGCGCCTGGGTCGACGACAAGCCGACCGAGTGCGCGGCGCTGCGAAACCAATCGGTAAAGTCAGCGTCGGCGTTGTCGCCTAATTGCAGCTCGTAACCGTCAGCACTTTCCGGCCTGCCGAGCTTGTTGTACACGGCAGCCCAGTCGTCCTCGGTAGCCCAGCTGCCGGGTACCGCAATCTTTTCAGCGCCTACCATGCGCTGCGCGTTGATGTAACTCTTCGCCATCGCCTCGACTGACCCGATATGCTGAATGCTAGGGTCGCCCGCAATGGCCGGGTCTAGAGCTGATCTCCAGTCGTCAGACGGGGTTGTCGCTTCCGCGGCCTCCGCTACCTGCTCTTCTGACACGGTCATTTACCTCTTCGATTGTTGATTGGATGAACAGCACGACATCGCGCTGCCCTTCGCGAAAGGCCGTCTCGTGCGGATCTTTCGAGAAGCTGGTTGAGTGAATGTTGAAGCGCTTGGCGAGATCCTCGAGCACGACCTTGCCGTCGTCGCTTGTGAAGATCTGCCGGTAGGTCGCTCGCAGTTCTTTCGGCGTCATGCCATGCCTTGCAGCGTCGGGCTGTCCTCGACGGCACGCAGCGCCGGCGCCGCTTCGCCAGCGGCCGTCGCCAGACTCTGCATAGTCTGCAGTTCAGCCTGCTGCGCAGCCTGCGCAGCGCGTTGCTCTCTCAGTTGCGCCACCTCGCCCTCGCCGCGCACGACGGTGGCCGGCGTGCCAGTCACCCTAATGATGTGCTTCGCCATGCCGTCGACGTCGAGGTAGTCCAGAACGCTTTGGTCGATCTGCGTCAGCGGCGCCAAGAACTCGATCATCTGCAAGATGCTCTGTACGTCTCCCGAGCGCTGCGCCTTGGCGAGTGGGCTCACATACTCAATGTCAATGTCGCCATCTCGCAGGCTTGCGGGAGCAGGCTTGAACGCGCGCTTGCGCGCCAAAATGTTGAAGACGCGGTTGATGAGGGGCTGCAGCAGCTCCGCCTGCAGGCGTCCCAGCACGGGGCCAAGCAGTCGCATCTTTTCTTCTGTTCTCTGGATAACCTCAGTCGCCGTCATGGTCGGGCCGGTGCCCAGAATCAGCTGGTCGACGTAGAACGCCGCGCGGATCGCTTGGCGGCGCTGTTCGAGCTGCTGCTCGCCGATCGGATTATTGGCGCCAATGTTGAGCGGCTCGATGCGGTCTCTGGTGCCCGATCGGTAAAAGTTCAACCCACCGGGTGTTGTACGTACAGGCAACATGAAGCCATCGTCCGGCACCATCATCGGCGGGTGGATCTGCAGCTGGCTCGCGCGGATCACGATCTCCGACATCTTGTTGACCATCTTGGTGTCGGGGAGCGCGGTCATGCTCGGCGATCTGCCGTAGCCGAGCTCGAATGACGCCTTGAGAAAACGCGGGACCATGTAGGGCAGCTCGTCGAAGCCGCCCTCGCCCAAGATTTGTTTTTCGTCAGGGTCGACGAAAATGCTCGCGAAGGGCTTGTTGTTTTTCGTGCGCAGCTTCGGATTGCGGCTCTCGCGGGGCATGACGATGTGCAGCAGCTCGACCTCTGCGTAGGGGTCTTGCTGCGCCAGCTTCTCGATGCGGCGCGTCAGGTTCGTAAACTGCGCCTGCGCCGCCCGCGCGGTCGTCTTGTACTTGCGGTAGACAGTGTCGACGCGACCTTGCGCGTCCTCGCTGACATAACACTCGGCGATGTGGCGCGTGCTGAAGCGCACGCCGTCGTCGTCCCCGTCTACGAAAATAACCGCGGTGCCGAACGTCACCAGGTCACTGTAGAGCTCGTGGATCTGCTCTTGAAAATTGCTGCGCGCGAGGTACTGGTACATGACGTCACTCGCGCCCTCTAGCCACTCCTTAGCCTCGTCGTCGCTGTTTATCTCGTCGTCCTGGTAGCGTAGCGAAAACCATGGCGTCGCAGCGTTGGTGAGCATCCCGTGCAGGCTCGCTGCCATCAGCTCGGCAGCATGGATGGCGGTGCCGTCGAAGATCAGCTCGGTGCGCTTGTCACCGGCCGAGCGCTTCTTCGTGATGTCCGCTTTTCGCGGCACTATGTAGTCGGCAACCTCCTGCCAATGCGACTCCCAGTGCTGCCGGTTAGTCTGCAGCGTCTTGTAGCGCTTGAGCAGAGCAGTCGCGCGCGCGTCTTCAGCCATACT
>Ga0070749_10001487_pt1 | contig 15897 bp, 12 predicted proteins | sample VirMetDEL_Nov_18_FD_75180 | JGI IMG/M metagenome (GOLD analysis project Ga0070749, IMG submission 75180) | Aqueous microbial communities from the Delaware River and Bay under freshwater to marine salinity gradient to study organic matter... | ecosystem: Environmental > Aquatic > Marine >...
CCTGTTGGACCAGTGGGTCCAGTAGGACCTACATCACCTGCTGTAGCAAAAGTAATTGTTACTCGTTCATTTGCACTAGGTAATGTTCCTGCGGAATATCCTACACCTATCTCTACCCAGCCTGTGTTGTCATTTACAGAATTTACACTAAAGATGGCATATGTGTCATCCCCGTTAGTGTTACTTTGAATAGTTATATAACCCTTAGTGCTGTTAGTGCTATTATCCCAAGTTAATATATAACCTTCTACGTTAGCACCTTCTACAGTTAATTCATCAATAGCAATAGCAGTTACTGATGAAATAGTAGCATTGTTGAATCTAAACTTGCCCTGTCCTGGATCAGACATAGTTGTGCTACTGTCATCGAATTGATATTGCAGACCTCCCTTATCTCCTTGAGGACCAGTCGGACCTGTAGGACCAGTAGGACCTGTGGGGCCTGTTGGGCCAGTAGGACCAGTTGGGCCAGTAGGACCAGTTGGGCCAGTCGGACCAGTTGGGCCAGTAGGACCAGTGGGTCCAGTGGGGCCTGTTGGGCCAGTAGCACCTGTATTGCCAGTAGGACCTGTTGGGCCAGTAGGGCCTGTTGGTCCAGTGGGCCCAGTTGGTCCTGTGGGACCAGTAGCACCTGTGCTTCCAGTCGGGCCTGTAGGACCAGTGGGGCCTGTTGGACCTGTAGGACCAGTGGGTCCTGTTGGACCTGTAGGACCAGTGGGTCCTGTTGCACCCCTGTCACCTGTTCTACTGAAAGAAATTGCTAGTCTTTCACCATCGCCGGGTAACGGTCCGGATTCATATGAAACACCTAACTCTACCCAGCCTGTATTGTTGTTAATACTTGTTATATTAAAGACACAAACATTTCCAACATCATTGTTATTACTTTGTAGAGTTAAATAACCTTTTTGAGTATTTGTGCTAGAAGCCCATGTCTCGATATAACCTTCAACATTCGCACCTTCTATGGTCAATTCATCAATTGCCATAGAAGTGACTGAAGATATTGTCGCACTACTAAATCTTATATTACCTTGTCCAGGATCGGCTATAGTAGTACTTGCTCTAAAATTGTATTGTAAACCACCTGTGTCGCCTTGAGGTCCAGTTGGTCCAGTGGGTCCTGTCGGGCCTGTAGGACCTGTTGGACCAGTGGGTCCTGTTGGACCAGTGGGTCCTGTTGGACCAGTGGGTCCTGTTGGACCAGTGGGTCCTGTTGGTCCCGTTGCACCCGTATTTCCAGTTGGGCCAGTAGGGCCTGTTGGTCCAGTGGGACCTGTTGGACCAGTCGGTCCTGTTGGACCAGTAGCACCTGTACTTCCTGTTGGGCCAGTCGGGCCTGTAGGACCAGTGGGTCCAGTCGGGCCTGTAGGACCAGTGGGTCCAGTCGGGCCTGTAGGACCAGTGGGTCCAGTCGGGCCTACATTACCATCTCTAGAGAATGAAACTGCTAATCTTTCGTTGTTAGAAGGTAATGTACCTGCCACATAAGAAACTGTTAATTCTAAATAACCTGTGTTTGTGTTGATACTAGTTAAACTAAAGATAGCATACGTTTCATCGCTATTAGTATTGCTTTGGAATGTTATATAGCCTTTAGTAGTACTAGTAGAATCATCCCAAGTTAGCATGTATGGTCTTACGTTAGCACCCTCTACTGTTAGATCGTCTATGGCAATCTGAGTAACGCTGCTTATAGTTCCATTATTAAATCTAACTCCACCCTGACCTGGGTCTGCTATAGTAGTGCTAGTGCTGAAGTTATATTGTAATCCACCCGTGTCTCCCTGAGGACCAGTAGGACCTGTTGGTCCTGTTGGGCCAGTTGGGCCTGTCGGACCAGTGGGTCCAGTTGGTCCTGTTGGCCCAGTTGGGCCTGTAGGTCCAGTCGGGCCGGTGGCACCTGTATCACCAGTTGGGCCTGTAGGACCTGTTGGGCCAGTTGGGCCCGTAGGTCCAGTTGGGCCTGTAGGACCTGTAGCACCTGTATCGCCGGTAGGTCCTGTTGGGCCTGTCGGACCAGTGGGTCCTGTTGGACCAGTAGGACCTGTTGGGCCAGTGGGTCCTGTAGGACCTGTTGGTCCAGTTGGACCTGTTGGACCAGTAGCACCCTTATCGCCTGTTCTAGACCATGTTAGTGCTAATCTTTCAGCGTCATCAGGTATTGTTCCTGATATCGGAGATACAGATAATTCTATCCAGCCGGTATTTACATTTATACCAGTAAGTGAAAATATAGCAAACGTACTGTCTGAATTAGTTCCGCTTACTAAAGTTATATATCCTTTTTGAGTGTTAGTACTATCATCCCAAGTAGTGATGTAAGAATAAACATTAGATCCTTCAACAGTATCTTCACTTATTGCTATTGTGGTTATGCTGTTAAAAGTACCACTGTTAAATCTAATATTTCCCTGAGATGGATCTGCCATCGTTGTTGACGAACTAAAGTTATATTGCAATCCACCTGTGTCGCCTTGTACACCTGTTGGGCCAGTGGGGCCTGTTGGGCCAGTGGGGCCTGTTGGGCCAGTCGGGCCTGTAGGACCTGTTGGACCTGTTGGTCCAGTGGGTCCAGTTGGACCAGTAGGACCAGTAGCACCTGTGCTTCCTGTTGGCCCCGTTGGTCCTGTGGGTCCTGTTGGCCCCGTAGGACCAGTTGGTCCCGTTGGACCAGTAGCACCTGTGCTGCCTGTGGGACCTGTTGGGCCAGTGGGACCTGTTGGGCCTGTTGGTCCAGTAGGACCTGTAGGACCTGTCGGACCAGTGGGTCCTGTAGGACCAGTGGGTCCTGTCGGGCCTGTAGCACCCTTGTCACCTACTCTTGAGAAAAATACTGCTATTCTCTCATTATTATCAGGTATTGTACCACCTTGATATGATACTGTTAATTCTACCCAACCGGTATTGACATTAATTGCTGTAAGAGCAAATATTGTTACGCTATCGTCATCGTTGGCGTTGCTCTGTATTTGTAAATAACCCTTAACATCATTGGTACTGTCATCCCAACTCTGAATAAATGATAAAACGTTAGCACCTTCAGTAGTTAGATTGTCAATCGCTATTTGTGTCACAGAACCCGCAGTTGAGTTATTGTATCTTAATAATCCATCTCCGGGATCATCCATAGTAGTTGTAGTACTAAAGACGTATTGTAAACCACCTGTATCTCCCTGAGGACCTGTTGGGCCTGTCGGGCCTGTTGGGCCAGTAGGACCAGTGGGTCCAGTGGGGCCTGTTGGTCCAGTAGGACCTGTAGGACCAGTTGGGCCAGTAGGACCAGTGGGTCCAGTGGGGCCTGTTGGGCCAGTAGCACCTGTGCTTCCTGTTGGGCCAGTGGGTCCTGTTGGGCCTGTCGGACCAGTTGGTCCTGTTGGGCCTGTTGGTCCCGTTGCACCTGTATTTCCAGTAGGACCTGTTGGGCCAGTGGGTCCCGTAGGACCAGTTGGGCCTGTTGGTCCAGTTGGTCCAGTTGGGCCTGTTGGTCCAGTAGCACCCTTGTCTCCTGTTCTAGTGAAAAATACTGCTAATCTTTCACCATCACTTGGTAACGTTCCTGACACATAATCAACAGTTAGTTGTACATACTCAGTATTATTACCTAATGCTGTTAAACTAAAGATACAATAAGTAGCATCGCTATTAGTGCTACTTTGAATAACTAGATATCCTTTTTGAGTGTTAGTAGAATCATCCCAACTCAAAATATAATTTTCTACATTTGCGCCCTCAACTGTGGTTTCGCTAATAGCAACAGACGTAACACTAGAAATAGTAGAGTTATTAAATCTAATACTACCTGCGCCAGGATTTGCTATTGTAGTGTTAGTACTAAATGTGTATTGTAAACCCCCGCTGTCTCCTTGAACACCTGTCGGACCAGTTGGGCCTGTTGGGCCAGTGGGTCCTGTTGGGCCAGTCGGGCCAGTGGGTCCTGTTGGACCTGTTGGGCCAGTTGGTCCTGTTGGGCCAGTAGCACCTGTGCTTCCTGTTGGTCCTGTTGGTCCTGTAGGACCAGTTGGGCCAGTTGGTCCAGTTGGTCCAGTGGGTCCTGTTGCACCTGTATTTCCAGTAGAACCAGTTGGGCCTGTAGGACCTGTTGGGCCTGTAGGACCTGTAGGGCCAGTAGGACCAGTTGGTCCTGTTGCACCGTCTACGCCTATTGTTCCTGCAGGACCAGTAGGACCTGTTGCTCCAGTGTCACCAGTAGGACCTGTTGCTCCCCTAGGACCAGTAGGACCTGTAGCACCAGTTGGGCCTGCTACAGTTGATGCTGCACCAGTGGGTCCTGTTGGTCCTGAAGGACCTGTTGGACCGTATGTAACAGTAGGATCTGAGAATAGTACCCATTGACTGCTGCTTCCATCATTATAGTAAAAGTATGATTTACCTGTGTCAGTATCATACCATATTTCACCGTCATATGGGCTGGCTGGAGCCGTAGTTCCAGTAGCGGCTTGTGCTACGTTGGCTGTAAAAACAAGATTTCCTGCGCCATCAGTACGTAATATTTGTCCGTTAGAACCACCAGTAATATGTACATTTCCTATATTACCTAGTGTTACATTGGCTCCTGTAAATTCTACATTGCCGTTGGCTGACAATTTCTGAATTGTAACATTAGCATTAGAATCAATTATTGGTTCTGCATTAGGACCTACAGAATAACCACCTGTCGCATTAAATTTTTGTTCAGCCATCTACAACGTCCTTATCCTAAATATTTGCTATAGAAATAAATTTCTTTATTTCTTCGTCTACAGATTCGTATATTGGCTTCGTATTTAAGCCAGCAATTTCTCTGTATTCGTTTAATTCGTTTTCTCTATCTTTCTTTTCTCTGTATTCATGGGGAGAAAGTATGATTACTTGTTTAAGCACATCTGCATCAGCATCATATGATTCATCATCAACTATTACTTCCCATTCTTTTAACTTAATGTTAGTTAGTGTTTCAAGATCACTTAACAATTCTACTATCCTTTCTGGAACTGCTAATCTTCTATTTAGTTCTGCGAACACTAGGTACTTTCCCGATTCAACTTCACCTTCAGACACGCCGGCATCTAGCACGAAATCGTAACCTCTTTCTAACCAGTCTTCTAAATCTTCTGCGGCTAGTTCAGAATGTACTACAAAAGACAAAGTGACTACATCTGCATCTTTCCCCATTTTGGCTTCGTACTCATCTACGGTAATTCTGGGAGTCATCTGTCCTTCTAAATCGTGATAATCTAAACCTTCATTTAATCTCATTTTATATTCCTGCCATTGGCCCGCCGGGCGCTGCCCCGCCCATGTCTAGAGGTGCTCCCGCTCCTTCTGCACCACCTGCTTGCTGATCTAAACCTTCCTTATCTAAATCTTCATCATATGCTTCATCTATATCTGCTAGATCAATGGTTTGATCTTCTAAATCTAATGAACCTTCTTTAATATTATCCATTAATGCTAGCGGTATCTCAATTTTAACTAGCCAGACTTTTCTTTCAACACCTTTAGGATAAGTAGTTCCCTTGACAAAATCATCATAGTTTTTTACTTCTACTGGAACTTTGATCTTAGTCTTTACAAATTTTACTTTACAGCCTATGGTGATTAGTCTTTTTGCTCCCCTAGGATCCGGCATGAGTTTATAAGGCCACATAAAAGTACAAGTAACTGTATATCTACCAACTTCTGGACCGTCTACTAATTCACCTATCAACCAATTTTTAAAGGCATATATGTCAGATTGATCTAATACTCTTTCATAGTCTAGCAAAATAGACATAGTTCCATCGCTGGTCATCACCCCTTTAACGGTGCTAACTATCGAAGTAAAATCTATATCTTTGAAAAACTCGTCGGCTGTTTTGTTGCTATTCATTTATGTATTTATCTTTTTCAAGATATACACGGAGTTTTGTTTAAAAAGGAAATTTTAAGCGGGATCTAATATTTATCATTTATAATTACTATTATATTGCTCTAATTTGCGTTGTTTACATAGGTAAATAAAGATGAGATCACGGTGATCTCAATCACAATCATTAGGAGAAAATTAACTTGAGCAAAAGGAAAACTAGTGCTTTGAGGAAAGAACAACAGAAAAAATATTATAACAATCAAACAGAAACAAAAACAATAGATTTTGAACAAGTTTACCATAAAAAGAAACGAAAAAATGTAGAAATAATTCCTAAATCGGTCAATCAAGAAAAATATATATTATCACTTTTAGACGATGAAAAAGACATAGTTGTAGTATCTGGACCCGCAGGTACAGGAAAGACTTATCTTGCTATGCTAACTGCCATACAAGCAATGCGTACAGGAAAGTGTGACAAAATTATACTTACCAGACCAGCAGTAGCAGTAGATGATGAAAAGCATGGTTTCTTACCCGGAGATTTAAATCAAAAGATGGAACCGTGGGTAAGACCTTTATTAGATATTCTCAATGAGTTTTATTCAACTAAAGAGATAAAGTACATGCTTGATGAACAAATAATTGAAATAACACCCTTAGCATTTTGTAGGGGTAGAAACTTCAAGCACAGTTGGATAATCTTAGATGAAGCGCAAAATGCTACTCCATCTCAGATCAAGATGTTACTAACTAGAATCGCAGAAGGAAGTAAAATTGTTATCACAGGCGATGTAGAGCAAACTGATCGCAATATGATAAACAACGGTTTATTAGATTTAACTACAAGATTAAATCATAATCCAGTTAGTGGGATTGCTGCTTGCGAATTCGATGTTAGAGATATCAGAAGACACAAGATCATAGAAGATATTTTGTATCTATATAGTTAGTTTGCGGGGACTAGTTCCCCGCTTTTTGCTTTTTAGACTGCATAGTGATCTCTGCTTCTTTTTCTAGTTGCGTGATCATTGCAGGATAAATTTGCTTGTAATAATCATTAAGTATTTCGAAAGAAGTATCTAACTTATTTCCCTCTACCACAGATTTTTCTACTTTCTTCAAACCATAATCCATGATGATATTACAAGTTGACCAATCTGCTGGTCTGACTTGTTTAGCAGGTTTTACCATTTCATCTATCTGTCCACCTGCTTTACGCATAAAAGTAATTAACAAATATCTCATAACGATTCCTATACTGATGACAATTCGCAAAGTGTAGCAGCAAGACTGATCTCTGGTATACCAACTAGTGGCAGATTCGCTAGACCATTTCTAATTATGATTATGCTAGCATCTCTTTTCTCATCTGTTTTACCCCAGAGATCAAGATTATCATACATCCATTTGTAAGTATCTTCTACCCTAGTTGGATATAAAGCGATATATTGCATTAGTGTTTGCCTTCCTTCGCGGATCTTTCCTGCTTTAAATAATTCAGTAGCCCTCACTAGCAAACTATCTTCGCTTACCGACTGTGAATCTTGTGCTAGAAGTTTACCTGTGCTTGAATTGACTTGTAATTGATTCAAACACTTTCTAAGGTCAGGATAAGTAGCCCTGATATAAGTATCTAGAGTGTCTAAATCGAACTCTACTTTTTCTTCAACTAAAACAGTGGCTGCTCTAGCCGTAAATTCAGTCATATCAGTTTTAGCGATATGAAATTCATGACAGCGAGACTTTAGTGCAGGAATGATCTTGTGTTGATAGTTACAAGTAAGTATATAGCGTACTGTCATATGATACGCTTCCATATCATTTCTCAAAGCCGCTTGCGAGGGCTGTGTTAAATAGTCTGCCTCGTCTAACAGCACTACTTTGAACTTGCCAAAGGGCATAGTCTGCACAAAACTGTTGATCTTTTCTCGTAAGAAATCAATACCATTTTCTCTAGAAGCATTGATTTCCAACACATCAAATTCTTCGATACCCAATTCGTTGATCAGTACCTTAGCGAGGGTAGTCTTACCTGTGCCCGGATCACCCGACAGTAATAAATGAGGAATAGACTCGTCTTTGATCCATCCCATAACTTGCTGTCGTTGTCTGTCGTCAACAAAAACATAGTCGCTTACAGTTTTAGGCCTGTAAGACTCTACCCATAATTTATTTCGCATTATATCTCTTTGTCGCTAGTAGTTTCATCAAATATAGGTTCATCGCTGACCAGTAAGATATCATTGTTATCTACCTTTCTGATAGTCTTTTCACCTGTCTCGTCTACTATTTTAAGCCCTCTAGTCCAGCGACCGTGAGCGATTAGGATATATTGCCCAATCTTTATGTCCTTTTGTTCAGGGCCAACTGCATAAACTTTGGCCCATCTTAGCCTAATTCCTGAATTTTTCTTATCGTCACCCAATAATACAATTCCAGATTTAGTAGTTCTTTCATCAAAAGACATGTCAGATACTATGATAGCATCTTTGAGTGGTTTTATACTTTTGACTTCAACAGAATATAAGTTCATTATTCTTTCCCGCTAGCCTTGATTTGTTCTACAATCTCATCATCTGCTAATTCATTTTCTAACTGAATTTCTTCTTTAGAAAGTTCTTGCTTAGTCTTTGCATTGCGCGGTACTACCTTAGTTTGTGTGCGTTTAGTCTGAGCAGAACGATTGCCAACTGTCTTGGAATAATTTTCATTTACCTTTTTAGTAGCAGCCTTTACTACCCTGCCATAAGCATCAATAGTATCGCCCCTAGCATTTACTTTCATATTTCCAACGGCTCTTACCTTTTCATTCTTAGCAGCAAGAGCAGCCATATCTACTGTCTTGCCATTCGCAGTTCTATACTTTCCCATAAATTTTCTCCTTGTTATCTATTTACTATCTGAGGAATTCATCGATAGAAAGATCGTAGTATAAGGAATTTATCTTGTGTACGCCAATCAAGAATAACACAAAACTGGCTACAGAACTTCCCCTACCCACTCCCCATACTATGTTATTTACTCTCATAGTGTCTACTAGATATTTCAAATATCGTAGTAGGTTGAACATATCTCTTTCTTGATAAAGTAACAACTCTTCTCCGGCTCTTTGCAATTCTGCTGAAGAAGAACATTGTTCAAGTATCCATTTAGCAATATCCATGTCTTTATATTCGCTGGGCATAAACCATTTTTCTTGATTTTCTTTATCAAATTCTTCTATGGTTTGATCTACATGCTCAAGTCTTTTCAGGAAAGGGATATTTTCTAATTCTAGAACGGGATCAAATGGTACTTCTTCTTCAACGATAGCACCACTCAGATTTCTTTCTGGGTTAGTGTAGATTAAATCTACTAAATCATCTTCGTTGTAGATTATTTGCCCGAACTTGTCTTTATGCATATTAGTATTTTACTTGTTTATAGTAAAGTTGTCAACTAATTAGCAATATTTTCTTTCCAATTTAAATCAATCTTAGACCAATTATCTTTAAACAATGATACTACCTTAGTAGAATCTTTTCTATGAATGTCATTTAAGTTAGGAAAAGGTTCATTGTACCATTTCTTTTCATTGCATAATTCTTGTAATTCTTCGGCGCACATATCAAATTTCACGCCACCACTCATTCTAGATCCTATTACCAGATCAGTAACTATTATTCTACCTTCTAATACAGCATTGATCTTTTTAAATAGAACTACACCTATGACTTGATCCCAAGCATCTTCGGGCAAAGAGCAAACAGTAATACCTAAGTCAACGAATTTTTCAATAGTTTTAGTATCTCTTTCATCAATAAAGACACAGCCTTCTAGTAATTCGTAAAACAAGTAATTCAATCTTCCGTTAGCGATATTTTGATCTTGATGCGATTCAGTAATAATATCCATAGAAATTACTACTTCGTATTGATTTACTGAATAACGACTTTCTAGATAATTGGCTGCTAAAAATGAAAAATCTTTATGTATTCTTGACATCGATATTACTTATCGCTTTGAACATTGATCTTCGAATTAATCTTTTGTTTATCTACCATTTCGCTTATTTTTTTACTGTAGGCTGATCTATAACTTTCTATAGCCATAGTTAATTGATGAATGAGTGCTTGATTGCCCATTCTATAAGCAAAATTTATTTTTTTTGTTAGATCAGATATCGTATTTTGCAGTTCTTCTAGAGACTTTTCATCTAGGCCAGAAATGAAAGGATGTTCTATCATCAGTATGGTGTGAATGGCATCCTCATAAAGATGTCATTTCCTATGTAAGCACACACAGTTACTACATTACTTCCTGCATCTGCTGTAACTAAAGGTTGAGTACTACCTGCTACACCATTGTTCCTGCTTCTACTAACAACTATATTGCCCGGGGAACTACTTACATCTACTATTTGCTTGATATAATAAGGTATGTTAGCAGATAATCCCCCAAAAGTATTTCCTTCAAATATTACTGGAGCATTAACTTCTAAACCAGTAGTATCAGATATAGTGACATAATTTACCGAAGCCCAAGTGTTTGAAACTGTTCTAGAAATAGTGTTAGCGTTGTAATCATTAGTAGCCATATAAAGATATGTTAGGGGATTTGCTTTCATATTTCCTGAATCATCGCCTAGTGTTATGTTTGCTCCACCTGGAGTAGAAGAAACTGAAAAAGTATTGGCCACTAAGTCAATATAAGAAACATAATAAGTTGTTCCAGCAGTTACTGTACCTATTACAGTTCCTGTAAATACTACAGGCATATCTAAGTAAAGATTTGCTAGACCATTGCCATTATCACATTCAAATAAACTTCCTGCAGTGAAAGTATTATTCACATAAAATTGTGCTACAGGAGCGTCTATACTTATAGCACCTGACTTGTCTCCCTGCTCTCCGGTAGAAGGTGGAGTTCTAGTTCTTATTTGTGTAGATTGAAATGGTCTTATCGTAGATGATGGATATATTGACACTCCGCAGTCTGTAGTTGACGCTACATATCGTACTTCATCAGTATCTGGAGGACAAGTTACTGTGCCTACATTGGCTATCTCACGATAGTTTTCTAGTAATTCTGCTCCCTCTATAGTATCTGGGAAAGATATTACTGCTTCACGATTACTGAAAGTGAAATGCAACCCAATTAACTGCTGAGTATCTGCGGGTGCCCACTTACCAAAATCTAAAGTTACGTTGCCTGCTATAGTTCCATAATGTATGTCTGCTAAAGAAGCATTAATAGTAACTGTACCCGATAAAGCATTGCCCAGATTATAGGTAGTTGATCTGAAACTCCTGACTGAAGCATTACTGATAAGGGTATTTCCCATATCATTATTGATAACGCTGTCTGTTAACGCACTTTTGACTACTGCTTTGTTTTGTAAATCTGTAATCTCAGTACCAGCAACGTCTAAGTTGTTCTTGATAGAAGCGAAATTGGTCCTGAATCCCCTAGAATTATTGTTAATTCCGGGAACTGGATAATTTACGTCAATGCTGGTTGTATTGATATTACTCATAAAATCTTTTCCTAATATATCTATTTATTATATTGAGTCCGGTCAGGTAAAATAGTCTTCCTAGGAAACAGTACATAAAAGTCTTGACTATCTATAGGATCAGGTGGAGGGGTACTGCTGGGCAGATCAGTCCAATCTGGTGGAGATAGATTGTCATCATAATTATATGTATTAGTTTTGTCTACTGTAAATCTGTCTATCTGAAAGTTAATCTGATTTAGTTTTACAGGTCTACCTAAGAAATCTTTCCATTTAGTTAATATGTTGTTTTTTATAGTTTTAGCCTTACCTGGTAAAGTATAACATATCACCCATGCTTCTAAGAAACCAAGAGTGCTACCATTTTCTTGCTGACTAGTCATCCAAGCAGGCAACAATCCTGACTCATATTCAGCACCTAACTGTAATTCTACTTCTTCTCTCATGTTAGTCAAAGAGTTAGGATATAATACTCTAGCATATCCGGGACTCAAACTAGTATAATATTGCGGAGCACCTATCTCAGTAGCAATATTTTTGAAACTTTCTGTGATAACAAAAAAGTCACCTTCTTCAGTAATCATATCATCATACTCACTTCTAGGTACTATGTAACTAGTGTATATATTTGTAACGCTAGTATACCACGGTCCCTTGTGCAAGTCTATGTATCTAGGCCATAGTATACTTTTGCTGATACTCTGACCTGATGGATTAACAAGGTTGTCAATTACTTTTGAATACACTACTTCGTAAATAATTTCTCCTGCTGAATTCCTTGCTACTGCTGTGTTCAGTTCACCTAAAACTAAATCTCTCCAATAGTGATTTCTAGTAACTGCGGCTACATATTGTTCAAAACTGCTAGCATAAATGCCATATGCGTGTACATACTTTATATTAGATGCCTTACCAAAATATATGTCATTTGGTCTATATAGATATTCCTGTGGTATGATTTCTTCGCTAGTAAGTAGTGTTCTCAAGAACTCTCTATCTTCGATACTTGATGATGCTGTGATGTATAAAGTATCAGTTGGTTGTTCAAATCTCTGAACTACATTTATAGTAAATGTTTGTTGAGAATTTAATATAGAAAATGAAGGTGAATATGTTTCAATAGTTACAGTAAATGTAGTTTCATCACCCTGATAAAGTATCTCTGAAGTGGGCTGAAATGCTACGATACCAGTTATCTCACCTGTTGGCAACAAAATAAGATTAGGAGGAAGACTTCCATCTACTATTCTATATTGTACTGGTAAATAAGTTTCATTGATTATGCCGACTTGACTAGTAACAGTTTTTACACATCTTGCTTCTATATTTTTTAAACTATAAGTGTTATTATAAATTTCTCCTAGATCAGGTTCAGTAACCCAATATATAGTACCATCTATTCCGTTAGTCAATCTAAACTTAAATGTAACAAGATCACTTTTTACGCTTGAGAAATTAGATTTTTGTACAAATACCGAAAAACTAAATTCTGAAATAGTGTCTTGAGATATTATAGGAGTACCAGTAATCCATCCTGTAGTTGGATCACCTACTAAACCTAAAGGTAAATCTTTGTAAATGTATGTAAGAGCATTGCCGTCAAAATCATGACCTAATATCTTAAAAGAAAAATGATTGTCGCTAATAAATTGACCTATGTACGCGAAATCTTCAAGATTGTAAGTTTCTCCCCTACTACCTTCTGGAAGAACATAAAACCCAAAATCTTGATCAGTCTCGTAGTTGTATGTAGGTGGTCTAGTATTGTATATAGTAGGTTGTCTAGAATTAGGAGGTCTACCTGGACCTCCTTGCGTAGTAGGAGTGTTTTGATTTATAACAGTAATGATATAATTCTTGATATCTGTACCTAGGGGACTAGACAATTTTAAAGTAAAACCAAATGTTTTTATAGTAGGTGTGTCTACAGTTATATTTGGTAATGTTACAGTCATAAATCCAGTATCGTTAGTCAACGCAACTTCAGGTCCGTCTTGAGAAGTAGCCACTGTAAACGAAGAAGCATCTATGATTTCTCTCACATAGTATGTTTGAGATGCACTTAAAGTGCTTAAAATATCATCACTAAATAAAACTGGTCTTCCTACAGTAAATCCCGAAGTCGAGAGTACAAATATTTTATTTTCTTCTGTAGTAGCAGTTGCTTGCGTGACCACTGGTCCAGGTCTAAATGGTTGAGTAGGTGGTAAAGCATATCCTCTTATTAATCCCGCATCATTTATTTCAAGACCGGGAGGTAATTCCCCTTGTATCAATCTTATGGCTACTGGATTATCAGTTACTGGATTAGTATATTCTATTGGTATCTCTACCCAAGTACTGTCATAGATAGTTATTAGAGTACCAGTTGGTGTGATGATCTCTGGAGATTCAGGTGCCTGAACTATTAGATAGAAAGTTCTATCGCTAAAATTTCCTAAATTATCTGTAACTCTAACACAAAAATCATATTGTTTTCTTTCAGGCATTACTACAGGAGTACCGGAAATTAATCCTAATTCATCTAATACTACTCCTATAGGTAATTCACCGCTTTGCAATTTGTATCTAACAAATAAAGCAGGACTTATTGCTGTTGCAGACAACTGAATAGATACACTAGCGCCTGATAAGTATATTCCTAATGATCCTGCAGTGGTGTTCCATACTGGTACAGCCATTTACAAGAACTCCTTTAAAGACTCATCTTTACGCATAGACTGCACCAACTATATACCATTGAGTCGAACTTACAGCATAATACTGTAAACTTCCCCCTGCATGAGTGTATGCGGCGTTGGTTGATAGACTGTTTATCTTTGCTCCACTTGCTGGATATACCTTTACATCAGTACCGCTAATATTATTGATAATGATTGCCATTCCTTCAGTTGCAGCCGGTAATACTACTCCCTGTCCCGCTGATACATTAACAATCACATTGATATCTTTTGTTATTGCTGTGGCATCACCTTGTGTAGATCCAGAAGCATTAATACCAGTACCAACACTTCTTATGAAATAAGATTGAGATACTATATTTCCTGCTACTATTAGTGTGTCATTAGTTTTATTATATGTGAATCCAGTGTCACCTGCTAAAACACCCGAATCGTTAAACTGTACTTCTGTATTATTGCCACCTACTGCCGCTGCAGGACCAGTGGGTCCAGTTGCACCTGTTGCACCTGTTGTGCCTGTTGGACCTGTTGGACCCGTGTCTCCCTGAACACCAGTGGGTCCTGTTGGACCAATCGCACCAGTATCACCTGTAGGACCAGTGGGACCTATATTTCCTTGATCACCGGTTGGTCCTGTTGGACCCGTGTCTCCCTGAGAGCCAGTAGCACCTGTGTCTCCAGTAGGTCCTGTTGGACCCGTATTTCCCTGAGCACCAGTTGGACCTGTTGGACCTGCTACAGTTGATGCGTTGCCCTGAGGACCAGTTGGACCAGTTGGGCCTGTGTCTCCTTGATTACCAGTCGGGCCAGTAGGACCTGCTACAGTTGATGCTGCACCAGTGGGTCCTGTAGCACCTATGTTACCAGTAGGACCAGTAGGTCCTTGACTGCCTGTTGAACCAGTAGGACCAGTAGGACCAGTTGAACCAGTAGGTCCTTGAGCACCTGTTGGACCAGTAACACCCTGCACTAATGCTACTATCACATCTAAAGTATTACTGAAATTAGTAGATCCAGTGCCTCCACTAGCATCTATTACGACTGGAATAGTCCAGTAACTATTTGATGTACCCGGATTAATATTTGTTATCGCACCACTAATGACCCATCTCTGGAAATTAGCACTACTTGATTTATCTTGTATAGTAATAATTTCTGTTTCTTGCAACAGTGCTAAGAATATATCTATATCAGTACCCTCGTCAGTTTTATGACTGACGTTTAATTGAGTAGCATTTACTTGAGTACTGTCATTGTAGTAAATGTCACCGTCTGGCGGTTGTCCCGATGTAGCACCAGTGTTTATCTTATAGTTAAATGCGCTACTTGAATAACCTTGTGGACCAGTAGGTCCAGTAGCACCTGTAGTACCTGTTGGACCTGTTGGACCAGTCGAACCATCATTACCAGTTGGACCTGTTGGACCTGCTACAGTTGATGCTGCTCCAGTTGGGCCTGTTGGACCTGTATCTCCCTGATCACCAGTTGGACCTGTTGGGCCTGCTACAGTTGATGCTGCTCCAGTTGGGCCTGTTGGTCCTGTGTCTCCCTGATCACCAGTTGGTCCTGTTGGACCAGGTACTGTTGACGCTGCTCCAGTAGGGCCAGTTGCGCCAGTATCACCTGTTGGGCCAGTTGCTCCAGTGTCACCTGTTGGGCCAGTAGGACCTGCTACAGTTGATGCTGCTCCAGTTGGGCCTGTTGGACCTATATTTCCTTGATCGCCAGTAGGACCAGTAGCACCAGTATCACCAGTGGGACCAGTAGCACCAGTATCACCTTGAATACCTGTTGGACCTGTTGGACCTTGCGGACCTGTTGGACCTTGCGGACCTGTTGGACCGTCTGCTCCAGGCGCACCTGCTAAG
>Ga0070749_10001489_pt1 | contig 15893 bp, 20 predicted proteins | sample VirMetDEL_Nov_18_FD_75180 | JGI IMG/M metagenome (GOLD analysis project Ga0070749, IMG submission 75180) | Aqueous microbial communities from the Delaware River and Bay under freshwater to marine salinity gradient to study organic matter... | ecosystem: Environmental > Aquatic > Marine >...
AACTATTTGCGGTTGGGGAAAGTGTCAAATCAACGCGATTCGCTGAATAGTTAGCCCCTGCATCCGTTATCGATACAGCTAAATATTCTACTGGGAAAGCCCCTGAATTATCCAGTACCCATATGTCGGTACCAGCAACAGAATCCTTCATTCTTACTGTGCCATCATCGTCATTCAGAACAGTAGAATTTTGAATATCAGTAGCCCCATCCCATCTGGTAATATAATTATCAGTTCCAGTCCCTCCGACTGTGCCTGTTCCTGCAAGTGAATTCTCTTCTGATTGTACTGGCATATTATTCTCCTAAAAACAAAAAAGGCGGGTGGGATAATCACCCAGACCCGCCTTTAAAGATAGATGTATAACAAACAAATTAATCAGGGACAACCGCAGTTGCGATGGATCCCAATGCTGTCTGAGCTGTCGCGACCCATCCATCAGCATTACTAACTTTAGTTATAGTGATAACCTCTGTATCAGTACATAGATACTCTTGAGTCCCATCTGAATCAACAGTATTAATAAGCTCTCCACTCGTAGATGGAGTTCTCATTTCAAAATTTGTTCCGGCGTTACAAGCAATTTTGATTGTATGCCCAACAGGTACAGATGACAAACTAGGAAGAACAATCCAATCATTTGCGTCGGTTGTTACTGCCTGAACGTCAACCGCCGTAACACCAGGGTTAATTGTAGACGCAGACCCGCTATCATTATTTGGGGTAACTGATTGAGCCGCAACTCCAAGGCCGCCACTTCCAAGAATCTCAACAGTTCCAGAACCATTAGGAGTTATTTGAATATTTCCATCCGCCCCATCAATTATAGTGATCGTTCCTGTAGTAGCGTTTCCAGTCTCTAATCTTAAATCTTGACTACCGTTTGAAGAAACAACAGCAATATTTGATCCATCACCAACATCAAGGGTGTTAGTAGAGGTATCAAACAAAAGAGCCTGACTTCCTTCAGACCCACCTTTGATTGTATAAAAAATTAAATCTGCTTCTTCAGAAGTATCCGTAACATTAGTAATGACGGCATCAATTCTTCCCCATTCTGTTTCATTATCTCCATCATCCTTACCTCTAAATGATACTCTGCCTGGAATATCAGTCGCGGCTAATGATACATCATCATGAAATAAATCAAGCACTGCACCAACAACAGCACCACCTCCGGCAACAGCACTTACAACAGAAAGTTGTCCAGTGCCATTCGGCCTTATTTCAATATCTCCATTTGCACCATCTACTATTCGTATTGATCCAGTAGTTGCGTTCCCTGACTTTAACTCTAAATTAAAATTGCCTTCAGATTGAATCGTTCCTGTTGCTGTTCCGTCACCAACTGAAATTCCATTCAATCCTGAGGCCCCTCTGATATTATCAGAAGCTGCTGCAACTCCACTCCCGTTGCCTTCTAAAAATCTATATTGAGCTAAAGTGATTTCACCAGCAGAAATAGCGCCAACCAAATTCCACACTGGAACGGCAGTTGTTCCTGTATTTTCATACAAAGCTGGGTTCCCTGATCCGGAATCTGTTCGGATCATAAGTGCGCCGTGTTGAAATGTTGCTGCTGTAGTAGGTGGTGCTCCTGTGCACTTCGCAAAAAGTGCTAACTTGTTTTCGTCTGTAAATGCAACGCCAAGCGTGCTTGTAACAGGACTGAAGAAATTACTTCCTTGATTAATAGCCATCTGAATCTCCTTATATTTTTAAGCTCCAGCGTTTCCTACTACACCTCTCCATGAGCCATAGTCTCTTGCCCATCGAGTGTCGCCAATGATTTCATGAGCAAAAGCATGCTTATCGTAGTCTGAAGTAACTTCAAGAGGTTGTCGATCCAACCAAGTAAGGCTGTGCTCGTTCTTTTGAGATATAATGAAAAAGTTGGTATCACTATTGAGATAGTTCCAATATCCACCAGGAAGAAGCTGAACAGACTCATAAACAGTGTTTATGGCGTTGTTAGCATTCTCAGGATTGTACATAGATTTAACAATCTCTTTAGCTGTATCTTGAAGGGCCTGTCCAACAACAAGGTATGCCATTGAGTAAACAACTCGTTGCCCCTGTTCGTTCACAGTATCCTGCATAATATTTCTCAAAGCTCTGAAAGAAGTAATTGAAAGAGCTGCCGCAGTTCCAAGATTCGATCCTGTAGCTCCACTGTTTTCTAATGGATGAGCTGTGTTAAATAAAGACACCCCATCTGGACCCGTATCTGTGAAACCTCCAGTCAAAAGAGATGCAGCTGCGATTTCTTTAACTTCATACTGGCCTTTGGCAAAAGACTCTGTAGCTCGTTGAATGTAGTTAAACTTACCGTCACGGACCATCTCTTTAGAGATTCGATACCCAGTGGCATAAGTATCTACGGTGATAGTGTTATCGTATCCAGGCTGTAATGCTTGGAAGGAAACAGGGGCACCTTCATTCTTTAAACTAGGGTTTTGAAGCCCTGATAAAGTTGTAGTTTGATAGATGTCGGTGTCAGTTGTTTCTAGGTTATACAAAATAGGAATCATTGAAGGATACGATTCAGCCTTCGCAAGAATAGTCGCCTCTAACTCAGGCAGTTTCCCAGGTCCAAAATAATCACCTAAATTACTTCTTAAATTAGTAGACATAGCATTTCTCCCTTATTAAATTAATTATTATCCAATCGCTCCAGCTTTCAAGATGCTTTGATTAATGATACATTCAACTAAAACATTCGCTCCCAAGGCGTTTCCATCTTCGGTTTGAACGTCTGCAATTCTTAAGATTTTAATTGGCAATGTAGCAGTCGCCGCTTGAGTATTTCCATCAATCTCCATTGTTGATCGATTATTAGAAACGGCTCCAACATTAATATCATAATTAAGATCTAAATCTGTTTGAGCATTTACTGTAGCGTCATCAACTTGTGCTAAATAAGTTTGGTCAGGAGCATCATAAACAGCTAATGTCCCACCAGAGTTAGCAACTTTATATTCAGCAGCAACGCCAACGATAGTTGTTGAAGTAGCTTGTGCTCTAATTAAAACTCCGTTAGCATCTCTTTCAACAAGATCGTAAAGGCCGATTTCAGGGTTAGAAGCTCCCAAATCATAATAATTAACAGTGTTACATGTTCCGCCTAAACGTCTAAAGGGAACAAACCCTCGTGCCCAATCTAAATTAGCCATCGTGATATCCTCCTAAGTATTGTTAAGTTGAACTTCTTGTTTAGTATGCTTGGCATGAGGAGAAAACCCTTGTAAATTAGGATTTTTAGTAATGATGTCCTCGTGGTTTCTAGCTTGCTCAGCCAAAATCCTGCCCATCTCTAACTCTTGATGTTCCTGTTTATCCATCCAGACCATCACCATCTCGTTTCTATGGATCATGTCGTCTGAACTAAAATAGGTAAATTTGCCTACATTCTTATCGGTTCCATCGTCATCAGATCGAAAAACTTTCCAACCATTCTGATGCCACATCCCACTCTCCTGAAGTTTATTGAAATTCACAAATGCAAATTCCTTATCAGGGTTACGAGCTAAAATCTCTTCTGGGATTCTAAGAATGTCACGTTTGTTTAAATAATTTTTAAGATATTTAGCCTTTTCAGCAGCACTAAGCTTTGAAAGGCCAATTTTAATTGAAGAGCCAATTGGGGTTGACTTCCTTCGTTTGGGTGTTACTTGTGTTGGTAGTGTCGGTTCACTCATTTTGTGTCAGTATGAGAAAAGTTTAATAAAATGTAAAGAAAAAAAATACTTACATTTCAAGCACTTGCATCATACTGCATCATGGTGTACTACAGTACTTTTTTATAAGTTATTGTAATGCCTTTAATTTTTCGTTTACTTTTTTGTGATCTACTCCAAAAAAGCTAGCGAATTCTTCTGAGATTTCTTTGTCTTTTTTCTTTGTATTACCGCCAACTGAGCCAGTTGGATTAGAGGCAAGGTAAGAATTTGACACTGTGGGATCTGCTGCCTTTATACCCAATCTTGCAGCAGCCCTCTCAACTGCAATTAATTCTGCATCAGGAGCTTTCTTTGCCTCATTGCTCATCTTCTTATAAACCTGCTGAGACATTCTGAATAATTCAGACTTCTTATCCAGGATTTGAGGATACAAACTAGCGGCCTCTTGAGTATAAGCAATCTTCTGGTCTTTTTCAGATTCTTTCCTATCTACCTTGCTTAAAATGCTACCTTCGAATCCGCTGATCTTCTTTGTAATAAACTTATCCATAAGTTTAATTAAATGTTCAGCTTGCTTTCCTTCTACACCAATTTCTTCTAAATGTTCTTCGTACTCATCTAAAATTTCAGACTTGGTTTCCCGTGGAGTTTTGATCTCATCATATTCAGGTTCATTTGATGGTTGAAACGAAGAGAGGGTAGCTTGTAATTCCTCTTTCAATTCAGATCCCAACGATTGAACCAACTCTTTTTGGGACTCAAAGATCTCCTTCTTAAATGCTTCAGGATCAAAGCGGACCTGTTCCTTGTTATCTTCTGTAGTTTTTTCTACTGACATATAATCTCCTTAATTTTGGTAGCCTAAATTTATAATACAAATCTTACTTCTTTTTCTTTGACTTCTTTATAGAATTAACCATTCCCTTACGCATCATTCTTACATTTGCGCCTTTATTCTTCATCATTGTAGAACTCTTCTTCTTTGGTTGTTGTTTTTTTATGTAAGCCATTTCAATCTCCTTTTTGTTCTTTTTCCTTAATATTCATATATGCTTGCCATAGTCCGTTGATCTCATTGATCACACTTGAAATCCCTAAAGCAAACCCCTCATTTGTTGCAACCTGCTCTCCATAAGTCTTTAAAACCGTGTTCCCTTCTCTATCAACATGATACGTAGTAAATGCGTTCTGTAAAGAAACAGCCTTCAAGGTCATCATATGATTCATCAGCTCTTTAAACGCAGCATCTTGACTTAAATGAATTGTCTTCTCAGCTAAAGCATATTGCTCTGGAGACATCCTTACTTCTCTACCTTTTGATTGACCTTTAGCAAAAGCCCTCTTTTGACCTTCGGCCTTCGCTGCTTCAACCTTCTTAAAATACGGCTCTCTTTCTTCTCCCTTTTTTTCAGTCATCTATTCTCCTTGTTCAGGGGTAGCCTGTTGTATATTGTTCGTTACATTTGTTACGTCAGGAGGATTGTCAATATTCTGACCTCCCACCTCCTCTGGAACCTGTCCTTGCTGCAAACCTAATGTCGGGGAAGACTGCGATCCTGTAGGATTCTGCATATTCATCTTGGCCTCCATTGCCTCAAGGTAAGCAGCATGCTTGTCCCTAGCTTGCTGTAAGATCGCATTAGCGTCAGGATGCGGATCTCCATGAACGTTTACAAAGAACTGATCCTCTCCCGCTAACAACGCATCCATCTTCTCAACCTTCATACCATGCTCTGGGTCTGCCATGATAATAGGAGGCATCACCCCTTGATAAATCATTAACAACTCAACCTCAATCGGAACCGCTCCAGCAGTTGATGGCTTCTTAATAAATCTCGAAATGCCAAGCTTGCCCATATTCTGTAAGTACTCTTTTCCAAGCTCATACAGCTCATTCTGCCCAACGACTCCTGTCTTCATAAAAGCAGGGCTCACCAAAGCCTGAATCATCTCTTTTGTCCCATCCAGTTGAGCCTGCCTATTCAAGTTCATTGAGTTAGCATTCAACCCAAAGTTGACCCTCATCCTCAAATCACTCCTACGAACAGTCTCTTTTAATGGTTTTCCGCCATCCTCAACTTCTGGTTTGCCATCCAAACCAACCACAGAAATATATAAACTCTCAGGCATCCTCGCCGTACAATCAGCATATAACCCCTCATACAACTCTCCAATACACCCCCCAACCCTCTTTAGGATTACATCAATCAATATATCCCTCTGGTTCAACATCTCCCGAACCCCAGAGGTAGATCTTAAAGGCCCAACTCTCCCCCCAACTTGCCCACTAGACTCAGGCCCAATCCCACTCAACTGCGACCCATAACTATCAATCATCCCCTGATACGGTATCGACCACGTTGGATTAATAGGCCACGTCAGCAATCTAACATCTTGATTGGGATCGTCAGCCTTGTGAAGTACTCCTGGTTCAATCTGAAACTCCTCTGGATCAAACGTAGAGTCCCCTTTGTACAAACCCATGGGGTTATTCGCCAACGTCCCTGCATCAATCCCCTGATTAACCAATATATCCTTCATATTGTTTAATCCCATGTAGGTCTCAACCATCCCTCTTCCAATAGATCTCCGTGGCCTCCTGTATAAATGCGCCATATGCAATGGAAGCTTGCCATTATCAGAAATACGATCTAGGAAGTTCCATCTCACCATTAACTTTGCACCAGGATGAACAACGTAAACCAGACGATCTTGGAATGTGGATTTTGTATTGGCTGGATTTTTTGGATTGACCGTATCGTACACACAAATAAATTCATAACGATCTTCAACATGCGATGAATTCTCTGTGATAATCCCAGTCGTACGATCCTGTGCCCGTTTCTTCCTGGACACTCTTGACGATGTAGAAGTTTCTGTGGTTTGATCTGGCTTACGTTCTAAAACTTCCTCAACAGCTTCCTCATCCATGAAATCAGAATTCTTGAAAGCTATAAGTTCATTCCTGGTGAAGTAACACATCTTAATCACTGTTTCGTGCTGATTTAAATCAGTAGAATCAACAACGTCACCCTTGAACAATATATATGATGGATCTTCCGCTCTAACAATAGGACCATTAAATACAGTCCTAATGTGCATTTCCTCCGTATATGGCTTGGAATTCATATCATCAACCAACAACCTGAACTCATCCTCTGGAATGTCCTCATTAAACATTCTCTCCAAATCTAAATTCCTCCCCATATAATCTTCATTCTCAACTACCTTTAAAAATTTTCTCTGCTCAATCACCCAATCCCTCGATAAAATTCCGTTACCTTCTGTAACCAGATCCCAAGCAAAATCATCAATAGCATTGTAAATACCATTATGGAAATTCACATACCTCATTAATATATACTTCATATAACGCTCAATACGTTGCATTCTCTCTAAATCTGCTTCCTCCTGTGGGTCTACATAAAACGGTAACTGCAACCCAAAGATAGACTGCATGATCAATGCGTGCATAGCGTTACACTGAATCTCCGTCATAGGAAGATGTAGGTTGCTAGAACCGTCCCATAAGCCCTTATGAACAGGAGACAAATAATCATCCCATCCTAAATAAAATTCTTCACGCCTCATTAGCCATTCTAATCGATCAGCTTCAAATTGTTCCAATTTCTCACAAGCCCTGTGAACTAAAAAATCATGATCAACTGCCATGTCAGGAATTCTGTAAACAGGATCAACTGGTGATACTAAATTTTTCTTTCGCGCCATTTTATCTCCTTATAATGAATAAACATCCTCTCTTGATAGCCTTTGATAAGCTCCCCTTGACTTCGTATACATAAAAGCCTTCTCACCAGGTGTCCTGTGCCTCGGATTAACCGACTCTATGTAGCGATCACAATCCAATAAATCGTCCCACTTTTGAACAGGAATAACATTGTCTTTAAAACTATTCTCCGGCCACTGATAATGCGTCAACTCATGCCTATAATGCTCACAAGTCTTAAAAACAAACTGCGTTGGAGCAAGATCCCCAATAGGCTCCATATTCTCATCCAACTCTCGAACTGGCCTATACAAATCCTTTAACTTCTGAATCCCAGGTAACAACCAATCCCGCTTCTGCGCATTCACAGGCATCACCCGCTCCCCCCATCTCTTTAACTGATCACAAAATTCCTGCTTTAAATTAACCCTCATATTCGGGTCCTTCTGATTCAAAGAAGTATCACAAATAGACCTAACCAATGTCGCCCCATGCGCCTGTAACTCCTGTCTCTTATGATGAACCGCATCTGCAAAATCTCTAATCGTCGCATCTATATATAACTCCCCAACTACAAACCTTCTCCCTTCGGGATCTATCGCCTTCCACAACGCCGCATGAGGTTTCGCCGGATGTGGATCAATCCCCTCATAAATCGAATACTCCTCCGTTAAATCAAATGGATCAATGTCAGATAGATTCGGATCATATGTGTCAATAACCAAACCAGTCAACTTGGCGAAATGTCCTAATTCACGAATCTCCCTCTCCTGCGGAGTTAATTCCTCTAAAAAAATATGCAATCCACCTTTATCAATATGAGGATTGTCGTGCCCTGTCCCTCTTATACACTTAATATGCTTTTTTTCACCCTTTACACCTGGTTGCCACAAATCATCGAACATCCATGCTTCAGACAATGGAGTAGCCGCAATCCACATAATGCCATCAAAATCGACAAGACCACGTAAATTAGCCACATATAAGTCTCTTGGCGGCGGCTCATCATATCCACAATTATGTATTTTAAATCCTTCGCATATGAAGTTATGATACTTCTCAACCTTAATATCATAAACGTAGTCCTTCCCTATCTTTTGAATAGATGTTATCCTGCTCCTTTGGTGATGAAACCTTTCGTTCGTTCTATTTTTTCTATTTTTACTACTTAAATTTACTTTATTCCCAAATTTTTTAACCGCCATCTCTGAAGATTTTTTTGATACTTCACTACAATAATAAAACATCTTTTTTAAAGCTTCATTCTTTCCAGGGATTTTCTTGATTAAATTATAAAACCTAATTCTATTGATAGAATTACTCACAATAACAAACCACTGATCTCTCCACTTTTCATCCTGCTTCTTCTTAAAATAAATACCGGACTTAATTCCAAATGAGTCTAATAATTTTTTAACATCTTTTGCCAATTTCTTAGAGGTAGACCCATATCCAACAGCAGTTTTTGTCACCCACCCATCTGTACAATACAAGCCCTTTAAACATTCAATCCTAACGTTGTCAGAAGATCTAAAAATTTCATCTGGTATAAATTTTTCATGAGACTTTTTTCCCCACAACCCATGAGCTAGTAAGATATCTTTTACATGATTGCTTATCAGGCCTTTAGCTCCTATCCTATAATCGTATCTTTGCTTATGTTTTATAGAATGCCCAATTGGTAAACATGAAAATAAGTACTGTAAGACTTCATCATTTGCACATGCAAACATTGGAGACTTTTCAGTGGTCCAACCATCCCCAATCATTGCCCCAATTATAAATCCATCATTTTTCGTTAGAGTTGATTCAACACTATACCCTGCTAATATTGGCCTGTATAAATATTCTCCAACTTTTAAATCTTCTGCCTTTTTCCATCCCTTGCGATGCTCCCATATTAAATGGTCTCCAGTGCATTTTATCTCATTCCCGCCAACAGTTTTTATAGAATAAAGTTCTTTTTTCTCATCAGACTTGTAGGTCTCCCACACTTCTCCAATTTTTCTCCTAAAATTTTTGGCTAAAGAAACAACCTTATCCCCTGCTCTAATGTCTTTTATTTTTTTGTAAGAACCATCCCACATCATTACTTCTTGGTCTCCTTCTACACAAAAATGCCAATTAGACCCTTCAGCCTTCCTCGTATCTTGATCATAAGAACCTATCTTTAACAAAGAACCATTCTTAAAATTAACACCAATCAACATCCCCTGCTGATTATAAATATAAGGCTTATCACTATCCAAACTCTCCCTCGGTAACCACTCATCCAACTTTAACTTCAAATTCTCCATCACCATCGGGAAACTATCTGCATAAAGCTTTCCTCTCACAGGTACTGGCATCGGATGATAAGGGTGAATCCCCAAACACAGCCAAATTGCCTCAATAACTGAACAAGTCGATTTTCCAAACCTGTTGCCTGTTATCATCAACCTTATCTTATGATTCGACTTGTGAAACGCTAACTGCCCCCCATCCGGTCCATTCTCATGCGGCTTATACTGATCCAACGACTTCGATTGATACGCCAACGCCTGCTCTTCGAGGATCGCCGCTAACCTCTGTAACTCCTCTTGGGATTTATTGCTTAGATCCATCATTCATCAGAATCTTTCCAATTCTCCAAAACTTCAACCTTTAGGTAATCTAACATACCAGCTAGCTCAAACCTGTTATTTATATTTTTGAAATGATGATTAAACAAACCACCCTTCTTATAATAAATGATAGCAAAAGAATTTACCTCTCCATTTTTAATCATGTCCAAAAACTCCTCTGCAAATTTAATATTGTCTTCATCTACAGGGTGCTTGAATTCTGTGACTCTACCCATCCTCATCCTCACTTTCCTCTATCGCCTCAACATGCGCTTCTAATACAAAATCAGGATCATGCTTCCTGATCGTCTCTAACTTCGATAAAATTATTGGGATTAACTGATTAGGCGGTAACCTGTACTTGGTGATATTATGATTAACCTGCTTGATCGGCCCGTGACCCGTCATCTCTAAAATCAACTTGTTCGCCATTAACTTCGTAGAATCATCCTTCGTCCCATTCTCAGCTAAATTCATCACGTTATACATCGCCTTCACCTTCGCATCATTCTTCATCCCCTCTATATCATTATCATGCAACTTCCGCCTGAAATTCACCATCCATGGGTCCCCACTACCATCAACTACCTCCACTTCGGGATTAAACTCTTCTACATCCTCCTCATCGATATGAGATGCGTACTTCGGTGGCTTTATATCGTATGACTTAACTGACATCACCTTACTTTATATGAATTTTGTGTGCGTTGCAATTAAATTGCACTACATGTATTGCGATGTAATGCGAAAGTTATTGGCGTGGCGGACCCTGTGTTGGGATGCGACTCCTACTCAGAGCGCGCGACGTCCACACCCTTCCAAGTCTTTATACGACATTGACCACTTTATACGACATTGACATCGCATCATTGTATGGCTGCAAACAAGTGAACAATGTTCGCATTGTCAACGTCGCATGTATGGTAATGTAATGTATTGTATGGTAATATGGTATATATCTGTCAATACTTTGACGCCCTTAGTCCTGTAATGTAACATTGACACTGTTAACAAATTAACATTATACGACGTAAAAGTGCAACAAGGTGTAACATTGACGCTACGTTGACGTAGTGTCAAGTAATTGACGTTCACAGGGTGTTACACTTTTTTGGCATCTTGTTAACAGTCTGTTACATCAAGTAACGGGGTGGGTGTTAACGACTTAACTTGCTGTTATTAATAATAAATTGGTGAAAAATAGGGTTTAAAAAATTGTCTCTTATATATATATTGTTATTATTATATAATATTATATTATATTATTGTAGATAGCTAGCTTTCTCAGAACATCTCTATTGTGTTTAGAAAATAGTGTTAACAAAATGAATTTTTTCGCTTTTCCTCTTATTTAATCATGATTTACAACAAAAACTTAAATGTCACGGTGACGTTACATCATGTCACATCGCTAAAAATAAAGACTTTTTCTCACGTCGTTCACGTCGTCAACGTCGTCAACAATTTACATCAATAATATCAACGACTTGCATTATTAACAGATATCAGCAATTGAGTATCAGCTCCCTATTTCATTTTTATTCGTGTAAGCCATTGATTAATAGATAGTTTTTCATCTCCGTATCACGTTTCAGCAATCCCTAAAAAATAATTATCTTTTGTTATCAATAACTTACAGATTAGCTATTGTCAATCGTATCACGATACACTACAAACTGTAGCACACAATAACTAAACAGCACTAATCAATCTAATAAATTGGTAGTGATAACTAAAATGGAAAATAAAACGATAACAGTAAAGATCGACAAAGCTTATGGTCGTACATTAATACGACCAATATGCCCTCAGGCAAAGCTTTTCGCATCGATAGCGAGGCAAGCTACGCTAACGCCAGAAATAATAGCTAAGATTAAAAATTTAGGGTTCACGGTCCAAGTAGAGGTAGGACCGTCAAATTTATGACCGTAATATTTTGTCTACGCCAAATTAAACCAACTAAACGCGCTATCAATCCAATAAATTGATAGCGATTAACTATGAAAACTAAAATACTAAAAACGTTCAGCGAAAATACGACTTTCCCAATATTGAACCACGTTTATATTGAAAAAAACCGAATAACATTAAATCAATTAGATTGTAGATTGACAATAGAGAGTAATGAGATAGCGCCAAATTTTGATGGTCATTATTTTTTAGAAATTAAAAATTTGACTAAATTTAAAGAGGTCGAATTTTTAAATGGTTACGCAAGAAGCGGGAAAGTAAAAATTAATCCCGTAAATCAATTTGAATTGTCCGAATTACCAATATTTAAAGATGAGGAGAAGCCATTTTTTATGGTGGAAGACCCTAAAAGTTTTTTAAAAAAAATAAATTTGATAAAACACGCGCGGTCAAAGGATGAGACTCGCTATAATATACAGGGTTTTTTTTATAACGGATTGGATTTAGTTGCAACTGATGGCCATAGAATGGCAACGGCAACGGAAATATCAACTGAATATAATAAAGACACAAAAGAAAAACGCGTTTCAATTCATGAATTTATTGAGCGGATTGATGGGTTTAATCTTGAACGTCTTGACATTGTCATCCATGAAAAATTTACTAGGGTAACTTGGTATGATGCCGGATGCCATTACGTTTTAGATTTAATGAATAACGACGTTCAGTATCCAGATTGGAAACGTCTATTCAATAATGACAATAAAACGTCAATCCATCTACATAACGGACATCTAAAATCAATCAGGGAAGATATGTCACTGATTAAAAAGCATATTAAAACAAGTGGTGTTAGGGAACCGTCTTTTAAGTTATCGATAAACGGAACAATGAAAATACATGCTAATGATAAAGAAAACGGGTTCGAGTACGAAAACGAATATCAATATTCATGTACTCCTGAATTTAATCAGTTTTTTAATTCCAGATATTTTAGAGAGGCCCTAAATGATGAAAACATAACGTTAAAGTTTAGCAATATTCATCATAATGGGGCTCTCGAAATATATTCGAGGGATAAAATTGAATTGATTATGCCGACTAGGGCCTGATTTTTTTGTCTACGTCAAACAACCAAAAACACTAATCAATCCAATAAATTGATTAGTGATTAACTAACATGGAAAAAATAATATTTTCAAATAATGGAACTATTGATGAAAGAATGTGGTCAACGTTCGGGGTTTCAGCAAAAGATTCAGAGTATCCAATAGGCCAGTTTGGGACAGGGCTTAAATATGCAATAGCTATTTTGATGAGAGAAAAAAGAAATTTAACTATCGAATCAGGCAATAAAATATATGTTTTTGGATACGAAAACGCAAAAATAAGAAATAAAGATTTTGATATAATAACTTGTAACGGCAAGCATTTACCTTTCACAACGAATCTAGGGTCAAAATGGGAATTGTGGCAAGCATACAGGGAGCTATATTCAAATTGTTTGGATGAAGGGGGATGGATTGGAGATGGAGGAGAAACTAAAATAATAGCAGAAATTGGAGACGTAAATATTAATGATGTTTATTTGAAACGTGATAATAAAATTGACGATTCTGATTATTCGGAAATTTATTCTGGAGAATCAAATAGAATCTATTTTAAAAATTTCAGGGTTATGGATCTTAATCCCCCATCAAAATTTACATACAATTTAAAAATTGCTGATTTAACAGAGGACCGGACTTTGAAGTATCCAGCCTATGATATTAATAGAGGCGTTTCAGAAACTATCATACAAAGTAAAAACGAAAAACTGATAGAAGATTTTTTATTAAGAACAAAATCTTTTTATGAAAAAGATAGTATAGGGTTTGAGCATACAGACACCGTTCCTTCCGAAAAAGTGATCCAGGTTTTCCAAAAATTCAAAAAAAGAGACTGTTATCTTCATGAAAAATTATCGGACAAAATAAAAAGATATGTTGGATATGACAAACCAAATGAGATTAAACCAAATGAATATCAATCCAAAATCATTGAAAAATCAGTTAATTTCTTGAGGTCAATAGATTGCATAATACCATATGAGATAATTTTAACTAAAGATTTAAGAGATAATGTTTTGGCCATGGCGTCCTTGAAGGAGGAGTGTATTTATTTGTCAGATACCGTTCTGATACAGGGTTCCAAGAAAGTCGCTGCGGCACTATATGAAGAGAATTTACATTTGCAAAAAGGGCTCATTGATTGCACATACCAAATGCAATCTTATTTATTTGAACAAATAATTACAATGGGAGAAAAATTGACAGGTGAAATATTATAAACTTTCAATTCTAAAATTAAACTAACTAAACTAAAGGAGATTAGTTGCCCCTTACCAATGGCCGCCTATGACTATTCACGGGCCGTGATAGTTAAGCGGCCGGTTGAGGGGTTTTAAAAAATGGAGAAAATAAAATGAAAATTAAATTTCAAATTGGATACAACGATTACGTGTTAGAGACAGATTATTTAGAAAGGGATTTAAAAATTTTATCTTCAATTAAAGAGATATCATGCTCCTCAGGAGAAAATCCACAAACAATAGTAAAAGAAAGTCTAGTAGCAAAAAATTTTAACATAATAGACATGAAAAGCGAAGCATTGAAAAATGTACTAGACATGGCCGGAGGATGTCTAAGTCCAGAAAAATATGACAACTTAATAGAGGCAATAAATATGATTAAAAAAAGTAAAAAATTAAAAAATACAAAATCAAAGGAGAAATAAACTATGAAATTTTTTCACTTACCAAGCTTAATTAATAAAATGGATTATATTCAAAAAGAAATTGAGCTGAAAACTGATATCGATAACATGAAACTAATACAAATTTTAAAATATAAACAACAACCAAAACTTTCTCGTCCACGTCGCAACTTTAACAATTGGTTTACGATTTTAAAAGCGCGAGCCCGAAGGGTTTTGTCTACGTCAAAAAATGGAGGCTTACAATGAGTAATATAAAAAAACTACCAGTCCCCGAAGGGGCATCAATTAAGTTTGGGGGCGCAGATATGAATGAGATTATTAACAAAATTAACGAGCTAATTGATTACGTTGATGCGTATCGGGTGTTTTTAACACAAATTAATGACATATTAAATTGCACCCCCAAAAAAGAGGCGGACCATGATTGACATCATCATATCATTGTCACCATTTTTCATCCTATTCGCGCTGTTTTTAGCGTTCACATTGGGGGATTAACCGATGAAAACAAAAGTCACGATTCAGCTCGATGTCCGCATCGTTAGCAGATTAAAAAGACTATGCATTAAAAGGGGCGTCTATAAGCCTTACACTGTCATCTTAGAAGACTTTATTACACGCACAGTAAAGGACCTCGGCGCTGACTTTTTACGCGATGACGACGTATTTAACGATCCATACGATGATTATGATGATGTTCCTAACGCTATTAAAGATGGGGGTATTGAATGATAAAAGAATGCGAATCATGTGGAGGAAGCAAAACAGTATTATCATGTAGATGTGACCACGGTATTTTTGCAAATTGCTGTACTGACGATTGTTATTCGATGACTGATTGTCCTGTTTGTTTTGGTCGAGGAATAATTGGAGATGATAAGAATCACAATTTATATAAAATAAAAATCGATAGGATGAATGCTACAATAAAAAACATTCAGACCGATGACAAACTCAGTGAGTTTGAGAAATCTTTTTTAATTAACACTACTAAATTGTTTAACGGTGAATGGGAACCGACGGAAGAGCAAAAAAAGAATATCGAAAGGGACTTCGATGGATTGGAATAATACAATTATAAAAACTTACATGGTTGCTTTGATATTCGGAGTTGGTTTTGCAGCGGGCGTATCGTTTGCGACGTATACGCTTTTATTTTGGTAGGTCTTAAATAGAAATTGATTGTAGGTCCAACCATTTATTTTGGTAGGTCTT
>Ga0070749_10001492_pt1 | contig 15870 bp, 10 predicted proteins | sample VirMetDEL_Nov_18_FD_75180 | JGI IMG/M metagenome (GOLD analysis project Ga0070749, IMG submission 75180) | Aqueous microbial communities from the Delaware River and Bay under freshwater to marine salinity gradient to study organic matter... | ecosystem: Environmental > Aquatic > Marine >...
ATTCTATGATTTTAGTAATCACAACTCTTCTACAACCCATACTTCCAATATTATACTGATTATTGGTGTCGGCACAACTCACACCACTTTCGTTTGTTCCTGTAGCACCAACGGGATTGTTGGCAAACTTCAATCTATCAGCATACTTAGATATTTTTTTTCCGTTTCCAAAACTATAGTTTAAAATAAAATTCTTCACTGATTCAATTCTTCTAGTACTAATAGAAGTATTTGCCTCAGGTGATTGTGTATTATCTGTTTGTCCTAACAAGGTAAGTGTAACACTAACATTTTGTTCTAAATCTTCGTATAACTTTGGGAGGAAATCCCCTGTATAACTGTTCAATTTTGTTTGTGAAATGTTTTCGGAAAAGAAGTCTGAAATTTGTGTCGATCCAGTACCATTCTGTGCCTCGTATGTCGTTTTCTGTCCTTGATACGAAGAAAACGCAGTATCAAAAGACAAAGATGTTGTATTAACCCCGGCACCACCATTTGGTACATCTTCATCAAAATAGAATGAAAGGTTCTGAAATGATTGTAAAATAGGGTTGAAACTACTCGAAGCATTGTTTTGTGAAGCATTTCCGTCGGCACCTGTTTGACTATTCTGAAACTCAGGAGCAACATCGTTGAGGTTTTTGCTTTCGGAAAGGATTTCTTCTAACTCTTTTCGAGAAAAAGATGGGAATCTTTGTGCTAATTCATAGATGTCGTATTTAAGACATCCCGCCATAAATGATTCCACAATTGCATTCAATTCCTGTTGAGATTGTGGTTTAGTCAAAATTTTATTTACAATCACATTTAATATTGACGGATGGTCGACAACTATCTTCCAACTTAAACTACCACTTCTTTTGGTAGTATTGTATGTGTATATCGGCTCGGGTCTTCCTAAGAAAACATTTTCATCCCATCTTGCCGTGTTCGTCTCATCGAACGAGATATCATATGGTGGAAACCACATTATACGTCCTCCGTTAGGACCTCTTTCACTTATAGGTAACTCATTATAAGTGAAACCAGGTTTGTTGGATGTTCTCCACGCTAAATTCTCCAAGGAAAACATATATTTTTTAGCATTCCCATTTTCACCACCAATAAGGTTAGTGGAATCTTGTCCACCTTCTCGTGAGTTCGGAGCAATATTCAAATTGAATGTAGAATCCAAAACAGAGTTTGTAAATTTACGAATGTTTCCGTCTGTTTTTTGTAAATCATTAAAGGTATAGTACGGAGTGTCTTTGGTGAATACACGACAATACTCTTCACCTCTGATTGCCCCATTTTCATCAACATACTTGATTACCCTAGAACCTTTAGTCATTTCTTTGTACCCATCATTGAATACTTTGGAAACTTGATCGATTGCGTTTCCAACATGGTATAATCTTCCTCCATTGTTTGGAACAGATTCAATTATTCTTTGTGTATCATCAAGTATCGAACCCTTGGTAAAATCATATTGAGTGGATTCTGTTCTTGTATATTGTGCAGCTATTCCATCAAAGTCCGTGTCTTGTCCGAAAACCTCAGCACCCTTACCAACTTTAAATCCCGCATTGTCTTTGAATTTAGGGGATACCCATGTAAATCCTCCTTGAACACCATATCCATCAATTGATGCGCTTGTGTTAAGTCCAAATTGAAAATCTTTTTCTGTCCCTTCATATAGTTTACCCATTTCTGTGTAACCACGAACCGCCATTTGAATATTGTCTCCATATTCATCTTTTGGAAGTTCGTCTTGGGGGTATAGAATGGTAGATAAATCATTTGCTCTGGTTCCTATATAGTAGTTTCCTACAGGCGCAAGTAGGTTAAGTTCGGTGATGAAGTTACCTTTGTAGTCAGGGCGGAACTTACTGTAACCTATATTCTTATACAAACGACTTTTTTGTCCTCCACCTGTATTGGCTAAAAAGATGTCAGAGCCGGTTTTTTTCTCAGGTAATAGTTTTTTGGTGGCACCAAACAATGATGCTATTCCGTTGATGGCTTGGTTCAAACCACTCGTTTTTGGTTCTGGTCTGAAATAATCACCCGGAATCCAAGAATATGGTGAATAGACACCCGTCACTCTTGATATAAAGTCTAACCCTTTTCCTATAATAGTATCGGGAACTGAAATATGCCAATCCGGTTCTATGATTGTTCTAGCACCAACTGCAATCCCGAGTAGATCGAAAGCATCCGCACTATTGTCAAATGCGTTCGCTCTTCCTAATGTTTGTTGGTAAGTTTCTTGAGCAACACGATTTATGAATTCATTTCTCAAGGTTTGAGCACCGATTTGTGCAAGTGCTGAATCCTGAGATAGTGTTCCGTTTGTTCCTGTGGGGTCTACTTGAAGTAGTATTTGTGCGGGATTGTAGTGTGATGCTACAAACTTATAATATGTTTCTCTCGTATTAATTGTTCTTTGGATGTCTACAATAGAAATTAAATCTGTAAACCCACCCTCAGGTCCGTAAACGTTTTGTAAAAAGGCATTGGTTTGTGACTGTTCATTTGTTCTTGCAGGTGCACTACTGTAAGAACGATACGGACCGAGATTGGAAACTACTTGATTATTATCATTAATATCTACGGTGTCACCATAACCATTATTTGTTAAACCAGGTCCGTACTTGTTTAACTTATACATTTCTCTTTCTTGAAAATCACCAACAATTTCAACCGAGGGTGAATCAATAACTGATGAAGTGTTTAGAACAATACCGGCAGTCCCTTGGTTTGTATTAATGGGGGAAAATGATCCAGGGACTGTATAAGGTGTAAGGTTCCTTACCAGTAAGTCTTTTCTGAATGTTTCGGTTGCTGCAAACGATAATGGACTCGGCATCTATTTTCCTTTTTATGATAAATAGATTTATGTAGTATTTTTTAAACTAATTGTTTTTTCAAAGAATCTTCCAATTCTGTTTTGATTTTGAGTTTCAGTTGTGATACAAAGTCAGAGTCCTCAAATAGTTCTCTCGAGATTCTTGTTGCATTTGGTAACCCCGTTATAGCAATAGAACCATTGATCTGATGTTGGATATTCAAATTTTCCATCTGCACCTGTACATTTTTTGTGGTGTCTGAAAGTTTAGCAGATACCGCCATGTTTTGTAAGGCATTAGTTTGGATATTAAATTGCTCATTCATCATTTTGAATGGATCTCCGTTCGAATTGTTCCCTAATCCTAAATTTGTACCTGCAATTAATTCATCGTCCTCTCTAAGTGAAAAAGTACCAGCGGGACTGACTACCGCCTTCTCCATGTCTTTAGGAAGAAATAAATCCGGGGCTTGAATTGCAGCTCCGGTTCGGACAGCCGCTTGTGAAGTCGTAATTGCTCCTTGAGCGAGCGTTTCTGCTGCACTAAGCACCGCATTAGATACTCCCTTTCCTATTTGAGCAACAGTATCTTGGTTACGATTTACGAACTTCTGAATATCTCCCGAGTATCTATCTAAGTTGTTCAAGTAACTTGTAACATCTCCACCTCTTGCCGCCATTAGAATCACAGCGTCTCTTATAGTTCTTACATTAATTTCATTTTGTGTGGATATTGAGAGCTGTTCTTCGGCAATATCTCTGTCAGATTTTTTCTGTGATTCCTGAAACTTTGCCAATGCTTGTTGTTCTTTTGTGTTCTCTTGGAATAGAGCCGCAAAATTTGTAACCCCTTGTTCAAAACCTGGTAAACGTAAGTCAACTTTTCCCCCTGGACCTATCTCAGCTAGAGATGCAATGACTTGTTGTTGTTCTGTACTGAGATTTGAAAATCCTTGTAATGGTTGTAATCTCGATAGAATTTCGGACTCTCTTCTATATTTTATAGATTTATCTACCAAATCGTCATAATCCATGTTAAGAGCCTCTGCTTGTGCCCTTAACCTTCTCATTTCCGTACCACTTAATTTGAACTCACCTGTTTGTTCGTTGAATGTTGCACTTGAAGCCGCGGCTTTACCTATTGCTTCTTGTAGTCCCTCCACATCGTTTTCCGCCATGTACATCAACTTGAAAGGATCAGCTAAATCTCCTACCGCACCTCCCAATATTTGCATGTTTGCAGCTAACTCAATCGCCTTTTCAGGGTCGAATAAAGTACTAGCAAGTTGTGTAATTCCTTTAAATTCCACTCTTAACATTTGGGAACGAGCTACCATTTTACTCAAACCATCTACTCCGTTTTTAAATCCATAAGCGGCTGCAGTTTTTACGTTTTCACCCACTGACTTAACAAATTGTCCTGCATTGATTCCAAATTTAGCGGCGGTTTGTCTCAACTTTTCCGTTTCTTTTTGGGACTCGGTAATGCTCAAGCCTAAGTCCATGAAATTAGCAACAAGTTTTGAAGATTCAGCCACAGAAATACCCGTAGCTTTTGAAAATTCTATCGTTTTGGTAAGTATGTCTTCATTGAGTACCACACTTTTTCCAAGCTCTGTGTTTAAAGTGCTATAGGTATCGGTAGCATCTTGAATAGTTCCACCAATTTTTAGGGTGTTATCTAATGTTTTAACAAGTATGTTTGATATCTCCCTGTCGTAACCTTGTATTCCATTAAGAAGCGTTTTGTTCAGAGATACTGCCTTACCTTGTATGTCCTCGAATTGTTTGAGGACATTATCTCCCAAGTCCTTTCCGTAAGTCAGAATTGCGTCTTGTATGTCTTTGTACGTGCCGAGTATACCTTTTGCACTGGCACCTAAGGTATCATTCGTACTTTGACTGTCATCTCCTGTCGCTAAAAACATATATCAACGTTGTTTACTATAAATACAAGTTACTAATTTTTTGGTGTCATATCTTCTATCAACTTATTGATGAAGTACTTTCTTTCGTATGTCGGTATTTTTAGTAATTCGGAATAACTTATGTTAACGAATTTGGACAAATAATAAAATTCATCCATCAAGTTTTTCTTGTAATCAGAAGAAAGGACGAAAAAATTCAGCCCCGAAGCCGATATTCACTTCGACTTTTTCTCCTGACGGGGCTGTAACGATTCTCTTCAAATCAAGTTTTGGTTCACAGAGTTGAATCTCTGAACGTAAGAATTTAGAGTCTACTATGGGTAATTGTGGTATTATTTGAGATATTTTTTCTTTGTCTCTTGTACCATCCATTTCAACTATTTGTAGTTCCAATCTTTTTGTAACTATGGGTACCGTCATCCCTTCAGGATAACTATCTGATAATTTATCAAGTAAGTCTAAGTCAGCCATACTTAATAATCTCATCAAAACCTTGTGCCCACCACGAGGGGTAGTGAACTCAAACAAACCCTCATTGTTGGGTTGATATTTGGGGGGATTTATGTTTAATTCTTCTAACTCGATTGTTCTTTGGAACTCCATACCTGTTTTGGGATCCTTCAAACTGAATACGTATTCAGTTCCAAATGATGTATTACGTAAAAATATTAGTATCGCTTGGATGTCACATTCGAGTAACTCCTCTACATTCATATCAGGTTCGTATATCTTGTTTTTCAACAAAGTTTTGACAACCCCTTGTGAACGTATTGTAGTAGACAAGAGAATGTTTTCATCCTGTGCTGTAAGATAACCCACCTTAATGGATTGTTTTTTATTCTTATAAAACTTTCCTTGTGAGGGAAGAGGTACCACGTCATGTGGTAGGTTAAAATCAATTTGTCCGTAATGTGTTGTATTTTCCATATAATAAAAAAAAACCATAGAGTTTCCCCTATGGTTAAATATAAAGTCAAGAAAAAATTAGTAAATTATTAGTAAACCAAAATACATCTATCAGGACGAAGAGTTGCGGTGATTGTCGCAAGTCCATCTTCTCCGTAGCTTAAAGTATCGAAGTTAACGTCCGTCAAGAAAGTTCCTTGTAAAATCCATTTCTCAACAGCAACTCCTGTTGGGTCTAATAATTCTAAATCAATATCTTTTTTGTATCCCGCTGCGTAACCCATTCTACCTGTTACTGATTCAGCGTGTAAACGTACCCACTCCATAAGAGCTTGTGCCGCAGAAGGGCCGATTGGATCTCTGAACGTTACGTTAATAGTGTTCCAAACGAATCTTCCTGCCACATAGGTTGAAGTGTTCAAAAATGGAATTTCAACAGGTGTGTTGCTCCATTGTGGACGGCTTGTAGATTCTACGTACCAAGAGTTGATGCCTAAAGATGATGGAAAAGTAAGAATGAATCTATTCTTTCTTTTTGGTTCATACTGAAAAGGCATTTTCATTAATAAGTCTGCCATGGTTTGCTATTTTTTTTCTTGTTTTATTTTAATATAAATACACACAAAAAATTTTTTTACTTTACTTTTAATTCATAAAAAATTACTTATTGCAAGTATCTTATACTTCTTTCTTTTCTCCGCCTTTAGTTAAATAAGTTCTAACTGGTTTATCTTCATATTCAGTATCAATAAATTGTTTAATTTTTTCTATGTTTCTTGGATCATCATCTGAGAAACCTATTTCTGGTACAAATTTATTTGTTACATCATTTTTAAAGTAAGCTTTTTTACCTATTTCAGATGCCATTAATCTCACATCTGTGATAAACTGACGAAGGGCTTTTATTTTTCCTTCTTCGGGGTTGGATGCACTTCCCTCCCCATATGTTACGGGACTAAATTGACACGTGTTTAAGTAGTCATTTATAACTTGTTTGTCCGACTTCATAGAATCTCCTGAGAGTTCACGATATCTTCTAAGATTAGTTACACATTCATCCATGTTTATACCGTTGTGGTTCGTCACAATGAACGTGAACACAGCATCTTTAATAACTTTAGGGTTGTGTCCTCTTGCGGTAATTATCGCAAAAATAGAACCACCATTGATACACTCCACAAAATCATCCCAAGATGGTCCGGGTTCAGCAATCATAGCATCTAATAAAAATTGTTTGTCCCCTTTTACGGTAAAATTACGATATGGGTCTGAAGCATATCCTACAATATTTTTTCCTTTGTAGGTGAAAGTTTCCTTCCCGATTTTTTCTCTGTATTCTGCAAAATCTTCAGTGGAAATACCAACCTCTTCTGCATTTTCATCAGAAACAATAATTTTTGTTGGCATAACCACAATGTTGTCATCCCAATCAAAGGCGTAGTATTTCATGTCGGGAGTGCCCTCAACAGAAATACCTTCATTTAAAGATAATTTTTCTTTTACGTATTCACGCAAAATTGTTTTTATATTCATTTTTTTGATTGAATATTTTCGATAAGTCTTTCCAATTGAGACTCACTCATAATGATATTTTGTGGTTTTTCAGAAAAAGTTTTTACACCATTTTCATCCATTCTTAAACTTTCTCTTAATGTTTTTTTTCTAAATTCCATGTTAAAAAAATAATTAAGGGGTGAGGTTTCCCCCACCCCGTTTGTTTATTAGATATTTTCAAATGATGCACCTGTCGGAGTAATCAAGAATTCAATATCGATGAATTCAAGAGCTCTTGTAGGTTTCAAGTAAATCTTTCCTGTTAATGTGTTTCTATCCAAATCTTCAGGTGAAGAACTTACAGTTACACGGAAGTCATACAAACCTCTATCTCTTCTGATTGAATCCAAGATAGGATTAACAGAATCAAGGAATTGTTGTCTTACCTTATCGTCATTTTGTTCGAACAACAATCTAACAGCAACAGCTGAAATCAACTTACGAGCTTGTAGCAACAATCTTCTAACGTTAATTCTGTCGAGTGCAGATTCTCTGATTTGAAGAGTTTTGTTACCCCAAATTACAGTACCTACGTCAGAGAAGGTTGCGATTGGGTTGATTCTACCTTGGTAAAGAGTGTCTCTATCCTCTTGAGTGAGTTTTTTACGAGCCTTAACAGCATTTACCAAACCTCTTGTGTAACCCGCAGCCGCGAACCAAGGGAATGCGATGTTGTCAGTCAACGCTAAGTTTCTCGTAACTTCTCCTGTTACAGGAAGATAGATTTGAGTATTATTAACAGTGTCTCTTGTCAAAATCCATGGGTAGTAAGTTGCCGTGTAGTTAGAATCAATTCCTGTTTCTTCTAAACTGTCAACCGCCTCTTGTGGATAGATGAACGTAGTAGAGTCTGCGTAGTTCAAGTACATGTTAACGTCAGGAGTAGTACAGATGTAAATTGAGTCAGCTCTGTCGGTTTCAACCAAATCAATCGCGTTTTCAACAAGATTACTGTTGTTTACGTAATCGATACCTGGTGTAACAAATACATTGATGTTAACAGCTTCAGGGTTTGCGAATGTTTCTTGTCCCAAAAGGTATGCGTAGTAGTCGGTGTTAGCCAACTCAGTATCATTACCTTTAGTGATTTGTTTGAACGCTCCCCAACCTGTTGCTAATGGGTAGTTAGGGTTTTCATCAGATGCTCCATACAAGTAACCTGTGTTACCAAGTGAATAGATATCACCATTTGTACGATACTCTCTGTAGATGTCCCAACCATCAAAACCACCCTTAGGGATAACTGTGAACTTACGAGATGCCAAAGTGTAGTAAGGGTTAGATGAACTTGTAGGTTCAGTTCTGAACGATGTAATACCACATTCGAAAGCCGATTGTCCCGAAGTTACAAAGTTACCTGAAATCGCAACGATTGTTGCTCCTGAGTCCATGTGGAAACCTTTAGTCATGTAGTTCCATTCTGTAGAAGAAGTCGCCAAACCTAAATTACTTGGGTTTTGTTTTCCTTTGTAATCAAAGAAGTTAGCGTCGATACCAATTTGTGTTGAGAAACCTAAATAAGTTTTTCTTACTTTGTCCCCTGAACTTCTTGTTAAGTTGTCAGCTCCTGAAGACAAACTGAATGGTGGGGTGAAAATAACTTCACCAGGTGTGTTATATTTTGTCTTATAGATAGCAAATGGAGGTTGGATGTAAGAACCACTACCACCATACTCACGGAATGTGTAACCTTCGAATCCACAAGGAAGAGCATCAACCGGAGCGTCAGGGTTCATTTCAACCATAACAAATCTACTCTTCAATTCATATTCACCGTCTGAAGTACCAATCTTCTTAGCGATGAAATTATTTTGAGTAGGATCCATAGAACAGTTAGTGTATCTCTCTAAGAAAACAGGATTTTCGTCCGTATCGAAGAAATCACGAACACCTACGTCGAATGTGCCATTTGCGAAGGAAATGTTAGCAATTGAAACTTTTACTTCTCTGTTTGCTGAATTACCGTCAGATACTGTGATAAATCTGAATAGTCTATACACAGTATTACCACGAAGTTCAGATACTAAATAAGGTGTTGCAGGAGTCTGATACTCCTCTAAGTACCAACCGATAGACGTATTCGTACCATTATCTTCTCTTGCAGAAGGAAGTGCGGTGAATGAAGTATTCAAACCTCTGATGTATCCTTTAGCGTAAGACCAGTTTAATAGATTTTGGAACCTTTCTTCCAAGAATACCGGAACCTCCTCTCTATCTTTTCCAAAGTTTGTTGTTCCAAATACCTTAGATATGTAGTTAGTTGCTCCATCGTTGAATGACGTTTCAAAACTGAATGTGTCACCCTCGATTGTGTTTCCTGAAATTGCAAATGTTGCGTAAGGATCTTCAGTCATTGCAGAATATGTACCAGAGTAATCAATAGTTAATTGAGTCTCACCTGTTAATTGATAAAGAGGTCCCGCGTTCGATGAAGTATAAGTACTAACACCTCTCGATCTTAAGGTACCAACAACCATATTATCATATTCAGTCCAAGAAGTTCCCGAGTAGTTGTATACCATACCTGATACAGTACCTGAGAAGGTATCACTACCCGAATTGTAGTTCAACGCAGAAACCGAAGCAAAGTAAGAGAAACCTGAATAACCATTTACAACAGGTGTTGTAGTAAACAACGCATAATACCAAGCATCGTTCAAGTAGGAGTTTTTCGTAATGGCACCGAAATCCATACTTTGAACATTGAATACGTTGGTTAAATTAAAGCTCGAATTGATGTTGTTGTAATCCGCTTGTGGAACCGCACCATAAACATAAACTGAACTTGTCTGAAGAGAATTGTTATTCAATATTGCAAAAAGTTGAGTGTTCATGTTTGCACTCAAAGTAGTTTGTGAACCTGTGTTTTGAGTGTAAGGAATAGTGTAAATGTCACTGATAACCGATGGTAATCCACTTGTTATTTCAATTGAGGATGTTGTTGCACTTGTTCCTGTGAAAGCCGCTGTCCACACATAACTACCCGTACCTCCTGAAGGGAATACTGTGGTTGAGTTGATGTTAGCGATAGTAGAAATAGTCCAAGATGGACCTGCGTCATATCCTGATAATCCTAATACACGAGTTACAAAAAGTTGATTAGACTGTTGCAAATATGACTTTGCAATGTATGCCGCTTCATACTTAGGGATTTGAGTGTTTACAAACTTTTCAGGAGAAGTCGGACCGAAGTAAGCTTGGAATTCGTCAAAATTCGTAATGAATATTGGTTCGAAAGCAGGACCTGTAATTGTTTCACCAACAATACCTAATGTAGTTACCCCCACACTTTGTGCTACGAAACTTAAATCTCTTTCAGAAGTATAGACACCTGGGGATACAAAAATTTTATTTGATGTTGCCATTATTATTTTTTGATGTAAAAATTTATTTTATCATAAATATCCAAATAATATCAAAAAAACTTAACGGGAAATGGATATTTATTTATTGGTGGGAAAAAAGTCTACCTTTTTTCTACCTTGTTTTTGATATCAATAATGAAAATAAAGAATCTAAAAATATCGGAGAGGCATCACAAGATACTTAAAAAATATTGTGATGACAATGGGTTGAAAATGTACAAGTTTGTAGAAACTATGATTGAAGAAAGATGTCAACCCAAAAAAGATATCTACGGAGAGGATTACTGAAGGGTGGCTGAACCCGATAAAGAAGCACTCTGTCCTGCGGTTTTTTTGGTGACTTCAATTTTTAAGACATCATTAAGTGATAATTGAAGTACGGGTAAATCATCACCAACATAATCTCCATTGATATAAACGGAATAACTATCTACGTTGGTGTTGGTATCAATTACAAAATCAACACTGTATGGCATCGTCACGTTAACTTCAGTGTCTGATGCAGAAACCGAATATGAAAGGGGGAAGTTTTTAGGAGATGCGGGTAGTTTCCTAGCACGACGAGCTTTAGTTCTATTTTGAGATTCAATCATCAAGAAAGAACGTGTGATACCGGGAGTAACTTCGAATTCCTCTTCATCCACTAAAAATCCTAACATAACAAACTCATAGTTTTGTAAGTAGTACTTTTGTTTGTCCATCTCCATAACACTCTCATCAGAAACATTATTCAATATAATGGGTACATAGTGTCCATTAATTACACGATAAGCTTGACGTGATGAAAACTTTTGTAAAACAATTTTGTTGAATTGATTTAACTCTCTCATCCTCTTACACATAATTTTGACGTTATATGTAATATCAACAGGGACGGGCTGTGGAATTTTGTATATATCCAAACCTTTACGGGTACCATCCCAAGTTGGGACTTTAGCGTAAAAAAATTCTCTTCTATCCGGAATGTTATACTTAACAGACGGATTAGTACCAGGTTTTACTTCAGGTTGTCTTACTGTTGTAATAAAGGGGGGTGTTGCGTTTTTATCTAAATCTTGGAATTTCCAAGTTTCTGTGAATAAACTCCAGTTTTGTAAGGTAATAATAATATCAATAGTGGGTATAATCTTACCATCCACCACTGTTTTCAAATCCTCTTTAACAAAGTCTAACATACCCCTATCCAACTCAGCATGTAACAAACTCTTAGGTAGATAAGTTCCATGCTCTTTGATGTAATCAAGCATTTGTTCCCTACGAGCAACACCTGTTTTTTCAGGTATCAAATCAATCTTCTTAACAAGTTTCTTAGGTAGTGCCATTATAATCCTCTAAATTCGCTTTCAGGAACATAAGTGGCTAATATTGTTCTATAAAAAGGTTTGTAACCACCATATGTGTGTTTATTGTCAGATGTTACACGACCATCGTCAACAACCATATAATATCTAACTCTACTTTCACTTTCATAATAACCTATGTAGTCACCATAAGAAACATCAATGTTAAGTTCCTCTAAATGTTTTTTGTAAACAGAAACAGAAAGGTTACCAGGGAACTCATACTCAACGCCAGAGTTTCCAACACGTTCATTCGATGGCGCATCAATCTTAACATACCCTTTGAATTCGACAGGGGGGAAAAATTTAATTCCATCAGAAACAACCTCACCATAAACATCATCTGTTTTGGTTGTTCGAGCATCAACACGATACAGAACCAAAGTAAAATTCATATCACCATGAAGCCATTCTTCACCCATTGAAATGTCTAAAGCGAAATCCTCTTGTCCAAAAAATTTGGTGAGACGTGTAATTGGTACCTTTTTTTGACTCATATTGATAAATAGTTTGTTTTTGATTATATTATAAAATATTGTGAATGGAAGAAAATTCGGAAATATCTATATCCATCCCTGAAGTTAAAGCGATGCGAATTCTTGAATCCTATGAAGGGTTCAATAACTATATATTGTCTATAAAAAAGAAATCCGAATTCCAACGGGGATTTAAACTCACAAGAGCACAAGCCGATTATATATTGAACCATCACCAGACAGTACCAAAGGTGGCAAAGAAATGGGTACAACTCGATCCGTATTTTTCAAAAAAAATAATGGAGGACAAACTTTTAACTCGAGAACCCAAAGAAATTTATATTGAGAAGTTATTGTGTGAACAAGAAAAGTCCTATCACATTTATGGTAAGATATTGAGTGGGGATACGATGTCAGATTTTTGGATGCCTAAGTCTGCCATTATTATAAACAAGGAACGTCAAGTAGAAATTGACTATTCCAAATATTCTCATCGGCCCCCTCTTTCTCACCAAAAAGAAGCAATAGAAAAATTAGTTGGTAACGACAAGTATATTCTAGCCGATGATATGGGTTTGGGTAAAACAACATCCACCATCATTGCAGCATTAGAAACAGGTGCAAAAAAAATCTTAATCATATGTCCAGCATCTTTGAAAATTAATTGGCAGAGAGAGATTGAAAATTATTCGGCAAGAAGTGTTTCCATAATTGAGGGTAAAAAATGGGAAGATGCGGACTTTGTAATTATGAATTATGATATCATCAAAAATTTTCATGACGAAAAAAACAAAGACAATTCGATTATTCTCAAATCAGGGTTTGAGTTGATTGTTGTTGATGAAGCACACTATATTCAAAACAAACAAGCACAAAGAACAAAACTGATTAACGATATTGCAAAAAAAGTTGGAAAACTATGGTTGTTGACAGGAACTCCTATGACTTCCCGTCCTATAAACTACTTCAACTTGTTGGACTTGGTTGACTCACCAGTTGCCGCCAATTGGATGGGATATGTCAGAAGGTATTGTGAAGGATACCAATTTAAAGTTGGGAAAAAGAAAATATGGAATGTGACAGGAGCGTCCAACTTAGAAGAATTACGAGATAGAACCAAGACACACGTACTTCGTAGACTCAAGCAAGAAATATTAGATTTACCTGAAAAAATAATCACACCCGTATACCTCAGGTTGAAGTCCCCAACATATGAAGAACTCATGGGTGAGTACTACGATTGGTTCGAAAAACAAGAAGAATCGAATTCCTTGACTCTTCAGTTTTCAAAACTTATGAAAGTAAGACAAGAGCTAGCATTCTCGAAAGTCAAAAATACATGTGAGTTAGCTGAAAATATTATTGAACAAGGAAAGAAGGTTATCATCTTCACAAATTTCACTGACTCATTGAATCAAATCACCGAACATTTTGGAAAAACCGCGGTAAAACTTGATGGTTCAATGTCCAAACCAGAAAGACAAATGTCGGTGGATAAGTTCCAAGAAGATGACAATGTGAAAGTTTTTGTCGGTAATATTAAAGCCGCGGGTGTCGGTATCACTTTAACGGCGGCTGAAAGTGTTATTATGAACGACTTATCATTTGTCCCCTCTGATCACTCACAAGCAGAAGATAGAGCATATCGATATGGACAAAAAAATAACGTTTTAGTCTATTACCCTATTTTTGAAAACACAATTGAGGGTATTATATATGACATTTTGAAATCAAAGAAAAACGTATTCGAAACCGTGATGGGTGATAACGAAGGAAAGGGAGATATCGTAGAAGAAATCCTAAACATGATAAATGCTAGGAAACGATAACTTTTTTCCTGTGACAAATTATTTATAGATAAAAGAATTCATGTCACTAAAAAAAATAAAAGAAAGAATTTCTGAACTCGAAGAGAATATATCAGACGAAAATATTAACGAGTCTAAAATTCCACAGCAAATATTATCTGAAATGAAAGAAATAGGTATTGAGAAATTACCCTACTCCTATTCAGCCTTAAGACGATTCATCGATGCCGAGACTATGAATATCCACTACAACAAACACTACAAAGGATATTTGGAAAAACTCAACAAAGCATTAAAAAATAGAGATGGGGGAGACATGGAACTAGAAGAAATTGTTAGAACAATCTCGAAGTTTCCAAAATTAATAAAAAACAATGCAGGAGGTGCCTTCAACCACGCTCTGTTTTGGAAAATGTTATCGCCTCTGCCTCAGAGAGTGGGTGGTAATATTTTAAACGCAATTAAAAAAGATTTTAAATCTTTTGACAATTTCAAAAAGAAGTTTGAAGAAGAATCTCAAAGTAAATTCGGATCCGGATGGGTTTGGTTGATTTTAGGTAAGAGAGGTAACCTAAGAATTGTTACTTCGTCTAACCAAGACAACCCTTTAATGAACACCTTTCAAAACGGAGGGTATCCCTTATTAGGATTAGATTTATGGGAACACGCATACTACCTAAAGTACAGAAACAAAAAAGATGATTACATCAAAAACTTTTGGGGAGTTGTAAATTGGGATTTCGTTAATGATTTATATTCACTCAAAACAGATAAAAAATTACAAGAAACAAAAACAGTAAAGGATATCATTTCTGAAGCCACACAAGTACAAGGGTGCAATTACACACAAATCAAAAATTACAAAAATTTATTCAACGAAAACCCATCGATAAAAGAAAATTATCGTAGGACTATCGATAACATTTTAGAAAGAGTGTACAAGGACTATTGGTATGAGAAAAACGAATACGCACCAAATACTCTTTCAGGTGTGTATAATTATGAAAAAAAGGGTAGAAGTGTTATTAATAAATTAAACACCAACTACACCAACTTTTGTACTCTTGTAACCGACGTAAATGCTGTATTAAAAAAATATGGACAGACTCCTTTGAGTTTTTTAGGTGAATCACAAGAAAAACAAGTTCAAGAAATGAACAGATTATCAATATTCTTGGAACAATTTGCTGACAGGATATTCTCACCAAATTCTCAAACTTTCCAAAAGATAATGAACTCTTTAACCAAAAACGATCAGTACGGAGACAAACAAGAAGAAAAAGCGGTTTTAAAAATGAACCAGTTTTTCAGCGACGCCAACGTAACTAAAGAGGGTGGTTTAGGAGTAACGACAGACGCACTTGCAGGAAAAGATGCTGTTATCAAACATAAGGATGGTAAGTTAGAATACGCTCAAATCAAACCATTCGGATCCATGGAAGAAAACGAAGATTCTTACATATTATCTAACACTGGACAAGTAAAAAAATATAACCCTTCGGTTATTCAATATTTAGTTTTTATTAGTACCAAAGGGGATACATATATCTTCAAAAATGAAAATGTTGATATCGTTGAAGGGAAATACGTAATACCAAAAGATAATTGGTTGAATAAATAAGTCATAATTTGATATTTATTTAAAAAAAGTTCATGGCAATTATCG
>Ga0070749_10001495_pt1 | contig 15859 bp, 14 predicted proteins | sample VirMetDEL_Nov_18_FD_75180 | JGI IMG/M metagenome (GOLD analysis project Ga0070749, IMG submission 75180) | Aqueous microbial communities from the Delaware River and Bay under freshwater to marine salinity gradient to study organic matter... | ecosystem: Environmental > Aquatic > Marine >...
AGCCCGGAAGAACGCAGAAGAAACCATGCTGAAGCAGAAGCGCCTGTCCGGTCAAATCACCCTGCTGCGTCAGATATTCGGTGGCACCGTGGGACTGGTGGTCATGCTCGGTGTGCTGGTGGTCGCGCAGTGGAGCACGGGCAGCGAGGGAGAAGGACTGTCCATGATCAAGGATGTCCTGCTTGTCCTCACAGGAATCCTTGGGTCTGCCATGGCCTCGGTGTTTGACACCAGAACCCGCGACCAAGCTTAGGCCAGGTCGGCCTCTTCAAGCAGGGTGTAGGTGAACTTCGTCCACGTTGGGTGAAACTCAATCTGCTTCTTTGCCAGCTCGATGAGGCGGTCAAAGTCCTTGGGGTTGGCGATGACCTGACACCCTGCGCTCCACTTGTTCACTTGGGGAGATGTGTGGTGGGCGCTGGCGCGGTGGATGTTGATGCCGTAGTAGCCTTCGCGCTCTTCACCGTCCCAGTCCAGCTGGTTGTCGCGGTTGCTATCGCGGTAGACCTTGACCTTGCCTGCCCTCTGGCACAGCGCGGTGTATGCGCCGCAGTGCAAGGCCAGCTTGTACACGCCCCGGTACTGGCCGGGAACCAGGATGGCGGTGCCGCTCACCCGGTCAGAGTTGTAGCCTTCCAGCCAGTACACACCAGGGTCGGTGGTAGCTTGCCAGTATTCAAGGTGCCACTCGCCATGCTCGTCCTTGTACACCACACCCACAATGTCATCGAAGTTGTTCGCAACCGGGTTGGCTGACCGCACACCGAAGATGTTGAGGTCGTAGGCCGCGCCTTCAAAGGTCTTGTAGCCCTTGGCTTTGATGGCATCCAGAACGTGTTGGTGGTCGCGCAAAGTAGGCATCATGGATTCTCTTCGACATAGCGTTTAAGGGCATCAAGAATAACCCGGCTAAGAGGCCGAGAATATGCCACTGTTGGTGAGGTGCTGCTGGTGGGGTCGTAGTTGAGCAGAAGCTCGGCAACCTCAGAAGCAGGCACGATGACCGGGATGACGTAGCCGTCCTCGCTGAAGTCTTGGCCGTTCTCGTCTTGGGAAGAAATGGCCTGGATAGCTACCTGGCTGTAGTCTGCATGTGCATGAGCCACGTCACACCCCCACGGTCACGGCTTTGTACTTGATGCTGAACTTCTGGTTGTCACCGATGCCCGCCGTATTGCCTGAGTTGGCGAGGTTGCCCACCCCAATCATCAGGCGCAGTGTGAGGGAAGTGCTGCCAAAAAGGTTTGCATTCCGACTCACATTGCCTGCTGCAACATTGGATGCATCATAGCCCTGCCCACACACGGAGCCAACACCACCCCCGCCTCGGTGGGCAACGCTGACCATATACTTCTTGTTGTTGGTGGTGGTTGCTGTTGACAGTGTCCACACACCGAGATTGTAGTTGGTGGCTGCGGTGCCTGTTGACTTGGACAGGTAGCCCCCGGCTGCGCTCATGCTGTTTGCTGGGTCAAGGTCAGGCCACACAGCATGGGCTGCAACAATGGCTTGGTCAAAGTCATTGACGGTGCCATCAAGCTCCATGCGGAACATAATAAAAGCCAGATCACCCGTGGTAACTGTATTACCGTCAATGACCAGGTCTTTGTACCAACGGGGAGCAAGGTGGTTGGGGCCTGCTGTCCAGTTGTAGTCGGCACCGCTTGCAGCCGCGCCCCACTGCACGCGCATAAAGCCCCCACCCACGTTGGTCACTCCATTCGTTCCATAAGTAGCGTCCAGTTTGGAGCCGGGGTCGCGCAGTGTCCAGCTGCCGTCGGTCAAGTCAACATCCGTCCAGGCCAAGTCGTACAGACTGGCACCACCCCCACCCGCGTCAGGGATGAGGGGAGGGTTCTGGATGCCTGCGCTCTTGGTGGTCGCGGGAATAAGGATGCCCATAGAACCTCCTTAGTTACTCGCGTCTTTTGCGCTCAGGCTGACGTAGACATTGCCGTTCAAGGTTCCATCGCCCTTGAGCACCAGCATGACGAAGCGGTCTTCTTCGCTGTAGCCAGCTTGGCTGCGTCCACGGCGGTCATACACAGCGGCATCGCCCACAGACGAGTGGATGTTGCTCTGCGTTGCTGTGGTGGCGCTGGCAGCAAGGGTGATGGCGGATTCACTGTAGCAAATGTCATCGTCAGGAATCAGAGCGATGCCCGCGCTGCTAATGATGTCAGGGTCATGGGGACCGCAGACCACCTTGACTGCCAGGTCACCTCCAGTACCACCCGTGTGAAGGCGATAGGTGGCGTTGACCAAGACACCACTGGTGCCAAGGAGGTCAAGGCGAGCGGCCTGCCAGTCTGTACCACTGACAGCAATCGGCCCCAAGACAACCCGGCGATGCGAGTTTGTCATACGCATGGGCTACCTCCTATCAAGCGATGGTGACGTTGTATGACCCCAAGACACACCAACGCAGGTTTGCTCCAACTTTGCGAGACACGATGGTCATAAAGCCGGGATTGGCAAAGGTTGCTGCATCCACGCTCGCTCCGCCTCCGGCAAAGCCCGCTGGATAACTGATGACTTCGGCATCTGTTGCCGTGAAAGTGACCTCCACGCCAGCAACTTCCGGGTCAGGCAAAGTGCGCGTCGCTGTGCCCGTTGGGGCAAGAACACAGGTTCCACCAGAGCCGATGACAAGGCTTGCGTTTGCAAAAGTGTTGCCATCGCCCACATCCTGAATCTCAGAGGGGTTTCCCGCCCGATGCCGCATAAGCTCTGGATTGAGCAGCACGGTGTTCGTGGTATCGGCAGCATCAGCACCCACGCGGATGACCTTGCCCACCACAGCTGCGCCAGCGGCAGCAGTCAAGGTGATGTTGCCAGGAGAAGCGGCATTGATGTACACCGGGGCATCCAGCTGGGAAGCGTTGGTTGCGAGGTCAACAATAGCCCACTGAACCACCAGTCCAGCCTTGTTGCCGTTGTCGGTGCCGAAGCCACCACGGGACACAGCCCAGATGCCATCCCAGTGCGCTCCGTTGGTGGGGTTAGCCAGGAACGCGGAGAGGGCAGAGCCGTTCTCGGTGCTCCGCAAGCTGACAATGCGGTCAGGCAGAATGTCCGAGGACTCCGCGTTGTACGCAACCTGCTTGCTCAGGAAGTTGACGTTGTAATCAGGCCAGACCTGTCCAGCTCCACCGACGCGACCGTTTGCCATGGTATCCTCCTGCTTTGCCTGCTCCCTTCGGAGCCAGAGTGGTTTGGTGCCGCTATAACACGGCGTGGAAAACGAGCAACTTACTCGTTATCAGGATTGTCTTGCCTGTACCTTCTACGCTCAAGCCGCCGGATTCTGTCGCTCATGCTCCGCTGAAGCATCCTTTGCTGCCACTCTTGCGACATCTGCGGATCATGCGCGTATTCCTTCATAATACCGGAGTATTGCCGCAGAAGATACGAAAACTCCAGACCCAACATCTCACCAACGCCTGCACCCTCTCCTGTGCGTGCCCTCGCCAGTTCCCCAGCTTGTAGCATAGGGTCAATCCAGTAGGGCATTTCGGTGCCCAGAACAGGCAGCATGCGAATGATGTTCAAGGTCAGGTTGTCCACGCGAGCACGAGTCTCAGGGTCGTCATCCATGGCAGCAGAGCCTTCTAAGTAGAACGGCGAAAAGAAGGGCTCCAAGCCAACCCCACGCCGGGCAGATGATACCGCTCTGAGCAAAGCTGCTTCGCTTGGGCGAATGGTCGGTGGCAGTGACCCGATGCGAGTCTCGCCCGACCGGAACAAGGAATCGTAGAAACCCTGCATCAAGGGATTGGTGACAGGTCCCGACATCTGCACCAAAGCGGAGGTTGCTTTGTCGGCCTCGTTCCACACCAGTTGTCCTGTGCTCTGTCCCTGTGCGGTTCCCATAGCAACCCGACCAAGGCCGCTCATCGCGCCGATCAACATGCCTGTGCTGTCGAACGGGGTGAGGTTTGGCATGGAGTAGGCCAGGTGTGAAATCTTGCGCCCAGTTAGATTTTGGTAGGCCAACACTTCAGCTTCTGTCGCGGGCATGTTGCCCAGGAAGGGGGTTCCCCGGCCTGCCGTCCACTCTGGGTACAACTGAGACATGAGCCATGCCTGCTCATTTTCGTAGTAGAGCTCTTCTGCGTCAGGAGCCATGACATCGGCAGTGCCTGTCATCCCCGCAGATACACTTCGCAAGCGGCTCATGCCAGTAGTAATGGGCATGCTGGCGCCAGAGTAGCCCCTGGTGAGCCCTTCCAACATAGTGCGAGCGCCTTGCCGAAGGGACAGCCGCCAGAAGCGCCAGAACAATACCCAGTTGTTGAGAATGTCTGCCTCTGTCTTGGTGATAGCGTGTCCCCAGTCATAGAGGGCTTCTCGCACCAGCTGGCCTGCTTCCTGTGTGGTCTTGCCTCGATTTACCACCATGTCGATGAACAGAGCCGCTCTTTGCCGTTGCTCCAAACTATCCGCGAAGTCCGCGATGATCTGACCACGCTTGGTGAGGTATCTCATCGGGTGTGTGACGGCTTCGGTGACAATGGCAGCAGGCTTACCAACTGCCCCGACCAAGCCTGCTTCACGGTAGCCGCGAATAGGCGCTTTGAGCAGACCCAAGGGTTCATAGATGTCTTGGTCAAACGAGCGGATAGATGCCCGGGACAGCATGTCAATCAGTTCAGTGCTGGCGTAGGTGGTGAGCACCCCTTCACGCAGTGCTTCCTCGCGCAGCATGCCCATGGTCATCTTGCGACCATCGCGAAGCGTGATGACCACATCGTCCCCACACCGAGCAGCATCAAAGAAGTTGGCAACATGTCTATTCCACAGGCTTCCGATGATGGTGGGCAGGGTCTTGTCTGCGCCAAACTTCGCCACCATGGAATCGTAGACATCATCCAAGACCTTACCGAGAACAGGAGTGTTCTTCGGAAAGATGCCTCGAATGGGGTCAATGACACCGTGAACAGCCGCGTAAGTGCCGAGCTGGGCGGTAGTGATGCCCACCTGAGCCACACTTCCCAAGGGGTCGGTAAGCACCTGAGAGAAGTTCCCCGCCATCATGGCTATCAAGTAGCGGGGGCTGTGAAAGAACAGACCTGTGGTAATGCTGGTTCGCAGCAAGCGCATGAACGATTTGCCGTAGTTGAGGAGCCCCTGTCCAACAGCATCCTCAGAGAACCTGGTGTACTCGTCCAAGCTCTTGATGATGTTGCCCATATTGTCGTCGATGGCTTTGATCATCTGGCGGGGTATCAAGACAGCTTCCGTTGTCTCCGACTTTTGCAGCATCATGAAGCCTGCCCGAATGTCCTCGCTGGTTTCCCTCATCAGGGTTCGGGTTCTGGGAGGAATCCCCAGCCTGTTCAGCAAGGCAAAGGCTTCGTCAACATGCTTTGCAATCTCGTTCGCAGTCAGGGCGGATTCTGAGACTGTCAGTTCTTCCAGCGCCTTCATGGCTTCTGGTGTGAATCCAACCTGCTCGGCAATCAGGTTCTTGACCATCCGGTTTGTGACCGCTGCTTGCATGATAGCCTGAGCTGCAAACCCGTAGGTTCGGCTGGAGTTCATGGAAATCTCTGCGGCACCCGTCTTTGTGCCACGAGCCAGTTTTGACTCTGTGAAAGACTTCATGCCCTGAGCAAAATCCTCAAAAGTGTTTGACTTGGGCAGAAGCTCAATCGCATGTTCCAAGAACTCGGAAGACAATCCTTCTGGAACCTCGCCAGTAATCCACATACGAGACAGCGCCTGGATGGCTTTGTCATCCTGAGCTTGTTCTTTGGTGAGCATCACCAAGTAGGCCTTTGCCTGCTCAAACAAGGTTCCGGTTCTCTTCCCGTACAAGACAGAAGCCGTCCGAGCTGGGATGTTAAAAGGCACATCCACAGCGGCTCCCGCATCATCGACATACTTGGCAGAATCCCCATCCAGCATGCGAATGGTCGCAAACCGCACTGCATCGCGAACACTGTAGGATCCTTCTCGACGAGCCACCCGGTAAGAGGCCGCGTAGATGTTCGCCAGCTCCCCCAAGGAAGCCCTCAAAGTGTCTTGAGCCCCCTTACCAATCTGAAGCAGAGCAGGACTCATCTCACCCAAAGCTTCTTTGGCCGGGTTCAAGAAGCGATCCAAGTTCTTCTGAATCTTTAGGAAGTTCCTATACAATGCCTGAGCATTTTGATACGACACTCGCTTGAACACATTCGCGTCTTCGGCGAGTCTGAAGCCCCGTGCCGCGACAGGTAGTTCCCGCAAAAGGCGCTCACCAGACTGAGCCACGGCGACAACATCCTCCGCCGTTCTTCTGGTGAGGGAGCTTAGGTAGTTGCTCACCTCTCTGATTCCTTGGATGTTTATGTCCTCGGCTTTCCCAGAGCTTGCAACCTTTCTCAGCAGGGTCAGTGCTGGGTGCTCCGCAACGCGCATGACTTCCTTGCCCACCAAGGTTTCCAGCTCTTGCAGCAACTTGGTCGCTGCTGCTGCGTCAACCGTGGCTTTGCCCACATCATTGACATCCAAGCCTTTGAACAGCAGGCGCTCAACCTTGGTAGCACCCACAATCTTGTACGGGTTCCCGTTTCGGATGATGTCCACTTGGTTGGCATAACTGTCGCTGATGTTCTTCAGCCCCCTCTCATAAATCTGCAAGAGACTGCGAGCATATTCCATACGCTGGGCAGGCTCGATCTTAGCCAAGGTTTTAATGTCCTTACCATGCTCTAAAAAAAGCTCACCAATGCGAAGGCCTGTCCCCGTGGTGCCTCCAAAGCGGCTCACGGTTCCTGCTTGCTGCGCGGTTTCAACAGCGCCCACAAATGCCTTCAAAGTCTGGCGTGCGTCTTGAGCTCTCTTACCAGTAGCTTGAAGCAGTTTGTTGAAGCCCAGTGCGCTCAGGTCACCAACCTCTTGAGCAGCTTGGTGGGAAACTGTGCGAAAAGTCTGGCTCGCTGTCTTTAGGTCTTGCTCGGCCTAAGTGCCGCAACTGTATTGTCTGCTGTCAGGAAAGCCTCTCTGGCCTTCAACATAGATGCATGCGCTTGCTCGATGTCAGTCGCCAGTTTCTGCTGCCGAGCCGCATCAACCTTTGGCCGGAAGATGCTTCGCTGGGTCATGCGATCCAACTGCTGAACAAAGGCACGAAACTCTGTGTCCATCGCTACCGCAGCGGCATGCCTTTGTCTCAGTGCTTGGTACTCCGCATCAGCCAAAGCAGTCCGGGCGCGGACTGCGGCGGCGCGGCCTTGTGGCATCGCACCTGTGATTTGTGTAAAAGCAGGCTGACCTTGAGCCACGGTCAAGGGAGGAGCACCCGGTGTTGCCCCCGCTGCTTTAGCTGCGCCTCCGGCCTCTTGGTTAATGCTACCCATGACCGACATCAGATTGTCTTCGGCTATCCTTGCTTGCTTCAAGGAGTCTTCGACACGAGCTGACGGCATGACATATCGAGCAGCGTCACTAAGGACTTGAATGTCCAACAACGCCCGAACCTCTTCAGGCAAACTGGCGCGGGCTTTTCTAAGGAAGGAGTAAACCGCCTCCGTTCTGTCTGCTACTTCTGGGATGGCCGAGGCCTTTGGCAAAACAGTTGGCGCGCCGCCCGGCAGAGCTTGTCCAGCTGCGGCGACGGTACCTGGCTGCACTCCCTGCTGCATGCGAGACAAGTTCTCCATAGCATCCAGGCTTTGCTGGTTTGCCAAGTCAGCCCGAAGGGCTTGGGCTTCGTACTGAAGACCCCGTGTAGTGCTCGCAATGTTGTCCATCCGCCGCAGGTTGGGCGTAAGGCCGAGAACATCCAGCGCAGCTTTTCCGCCTTTAGCCAGTTTCCCTGCGCCAAATGCGAGAGAGAGAATGTCTGGCTCGATTAAAGCCAAGCCCATGCCGACACCAATAGAAGATATGTTCTCGGCTATGTCCTGTGCTTCTTGATTGTCGTATCCAAGGGCTCGCGCTACCGTTTGGGAGCCATAGTAAGCCGTGGGGTTGATGATCTTTGTCTCTGCCGAGCCCTTCATGTCGGCGGTGTAGTCCGTGATAGTCTCCCCACGCCGCACGGCTTCCACTTGTTCCTGTGTTCGCATTCCACGCCAGATGTCATCAATGACGCGCAAGAACGGAATGTCGGTGCCCACTTCTTCGCCAGTAACGGCTTCCTGCTCGGCTTCGATGCGCTGCCCAGCCTTAGCTGCCGTTGCCATGTACCCGGTGAGCAGAGATGCCTGGAAGAACCAGTTCAGGTTTCCGAACACACCCCGATTGTGGTAGACATTCCCGGTTTCGTTGTCAATCTCGTAGCCAACCTCGTTGTCGGCAGGCCTCACCACAGAGCGGGTGACCTCGTGAGAGTACGGGGTGAGCCATGCCTTGATGACGGGAAACCACGCATTCTCCATGACGTCCCGTGTGGTGCCTTCTGGGTCGGAGTCGTAGAACACCGCAGATGAATGCCGGGCGCTGTCAATCTCGCGCCGAATCTCTTGATGAGCTTCGTTGTAGGCGCGGGTGAGCATGCGCTCTTCCTCTTCAGACGACACAGTCTCGCCACGCTGGGTGGCCTCCGACATGGCACGTTCCATGTAATACGCAGCGAGTCTCTGACGAAGTCCGTCAACGTCAATCATGGGCTCGCTCAAAGTCGGCTCAAACCTTTCATCTTCCGGGGAGAAGTTCATCGGACGGGTTGTGGTCGGAACCTGCGTCCCGTTGTTGGTGACAGTCTGTAGACCCGGTGAAGCGAAGTTCATAACAGGCGCAGCGGTAGCCTGGGCGGCAGGCGTGGTCGCGTTGCTGGGTGTGCCCGGAACGGGTGCCGTCACCTGAGAACCAGCTGGCGCCGTTTGTTGTCCCGGGGTGCTTGTTGGTTGGCTTGGTGTTGGAGCACTTGCTGATGTTGGCGCTCCCACCGTAGTGGGCTGCGCGGGGGAAGCAGGTTGGCTTGCCGCTGCTACTTGCTGCCTCATGCGATTTAGCTGGTTGCTATACTGCGCCCGTGTTGTTCCCAGAGGAGGTGAAACCACGCCAGGTTCCTGGGGCTCAGGTGGGGGCTGCCCACCATTCTGCCGCAGGGCATCAACTTGTTGCCTCATGCGCGTGAGCTGGTTGCTATACTGCGCCCGTGTTGTTCCGAGGGGGGCGCTGACAACAACGTCGTCCGGCGCTTGAGGTTCAAGCAAGTTGCCAGCAGCGGGAACACTCGGTACTTGTGACGGACTGGGCAAAACACACCTCCCTGACGGAAGGCTCTAACATACCCTTGGTTCTATGTCAGCCTTGCCGTCCGTCTGACAAAACAAGCAGGTCTTCATCGCTAAACTCCACCCGAGTCCGAGGCGGGGTGGGGCTGCTCTGCTGCTGTTGCTGCCGCCGCTGCGCGATTCTTTGTGCCAATGTTGGCTGGACTTCACGCGGCGCTCCTGCTTGTGCGGCACGAGACTCTTCTTGGCTCTGTTCTGCTGTGGGTCTGCCTCTCTGAACATCCCGAATATTTTTGCTCAACTCGCGTGCTTCCTTGCCCGTGCCCCTGCGGTACTGCTGTGTTCGTGCTCTCGTGTACGCACCCTCTTCTGGCATTTCCCCCGCAGCAGCTTGACCCACGGCACGGGACGCATCCTCACCCATGCCCAGTCTGTCCTGCGCGGCGCGGCTAAGACGGCGCTGACGGCGGTTATGAATCTCATTCATTCGGCGCACTTGGCGGTACTCGCGCTGAAACTCGCGGAATAGCTCCTTGGTGGGCGCTCCCACATAGCCTCGGTCAGACATCCACTCCGCAAACTCTGGGCTGCTCATCTGGTCTTGAATAAACTGCTGCAATGGGGGATGAGCTGGATACTGCTCTGCCAAGTCCCATGCAAAGAGCACACGCCCACCCAGGTCGTCTTGGTCGGGGATGCTTGAAGTTGGCACCTCCAGCCCGTACATGCTGGTGTACCCCTGCTGGCGAAAGGCCTCGTCCTCTGCCTCTTGCTGTGCCTGTGCCTCTGCTTCTTCTGCTTGGCGTTGGATTTCTGCTGTCTCTTGCGGGGTCAGTTCTGCCCGTTCTCCTGAGCCTGACTGCGCTTCGGGTGTGCCTGCAATGGCTCGCGTTTCCGCAGCAGCTCGGCCTGATTCCTTGCGGAAAGATTCATGGGTGTTCAGCATTTCGTCCGCTGCGGCTCTCACTCCCGCGTCGGAGAAAGCTACACCACGAACACGCTCCAGTTCGTTTAGGGGCGCTTGCATGGCCTCGTCATAGGTTCTGCCCGTCACTTCATTGGCTTCACTCAGAGCTTGCGTCCAAGTCATGCTGTTGCTCACCGCTGCAAGGGGTGAGTTCACCTTGACCATGTCCCAGATGATTTCGGGGCGCAGGCCTGTGGCATTCGAAATCTGATTAATCTGACGAACAGCATCCGTTAGATTCTGGTATCCCTCCGCGTCTGCGGTTGTGACACGCTGAACCAAGCCCTCAACGGCTGACGCAGCTTCGCCGTATGCCTGTTCACGCAAAGCCTGCAAGCGGGCAACCTCGTTTGGAGGAAGAGGATCTTGAACTACTTGGGATGTAGCATTGGCAAACTCAGCATCGGTCATCGCCAAGTACTGATTGTCCGCAGCAGATGCATTTGGCAAAGAACCACCAGCACCCGTTCCGCCCCCACCAGCACCCCGGTTTTGCGATGCGATGGCGCGTGCTTGGTTTTCCACGGCAGAGCTAATGCCCGGTGGCAAATCCTCGGTTCCTGTGAAGGCAGCAGAATGGTTTTGCGTATTGCTCAACGCACTCCTTAGTTGGTTGTCATCATAGCCCGAGCCCACTCTCTGCCTAAGGAGCTCCAGTTTTTGCTGTTCGGTCATGCCGGAGCCCGCGTAGTTGATCAGCGCCGCTTGCCCGTTAAGTCCAGCCGCACCGCGCAACTCGGCTCCGCCCGGCTGCGTGATGCTCAGGGCACCCGTGTTGGCTGCCACAGTTAAGTCGTCCATATTCTGTGTTGACAGTTGACCGCCAAAGACATTGCGTGGGTTTACTGAAGCTCGGGCTGATCTAATCTCGGCTTCGGTAAAAGCAGCCCCAGAGCTTCGTGCCCCTCCTCCTGATCGCATGCCCAAGCCTTGAAGTTCTGGTGTCAAGCCTTGGTTGTTAAGATACTGGTTGAGCAGTTCTTGGGCTTCTGGCGTACCGTTTTCAAGGCGATTCAGGTCGCGCTGCCCGTTGTTAAACTGGTATCTTGCCATTTCCAGTTGCCGGGACAGAATGATGTCTCCGTTTTTGCGCGCAGTTGAAGCCTGCTCGCCCATGACATCCCTCAGAGCCCCCAGAGCTTGAACCTGCCGTTGGAGCGCCCTGTTCTGAATCTGGTTCTCACGCTCCAGCGCCATCTGCATCTGCGGCGTGGCCGCAGCCAAGGCTTCGTAGAACCGCTGTCTGTCTCGGTCGTAGGTATGGACAGGGTTGGCAGCAAGCCACTCCGAGCCTGCCACAGCGCCCTGCGTTGCACCGATGGCACCAGAGCCGATGACACGGCCAACCTGGCGCACAGCTTGGGTACGGCGGAGTCCACGGATGTTTTCCATGCGCCGAGCGGATTCACCAGAAAAGTAGCGGGGTGGCATAGCGGTTCCTGCTTATTTTTGGAAGTCGGTCATAAGGCCAGCCATGGAGGCTGCGGCATCCAAAGCCATGCCCATGTCTGCCCGGTTCTGAGCAATCTGAGTCTGAGCCAAGTTCAGGGTAGAGGCCTTGCGCTGCTCGCGGAGGGCTTCACTGAACTTCTGCGCCTGTCCCGTGGCCTTGATGGCTGCGTCTGCGTTCTGCCGAGCCACATCCTGGGACGCGCTCTTGAGAGCACCAGCTACGACGGGACTGCCAGCCTTGTTGGCTGCGGCAGCACGGTTCATAATCTTCTGCTGGGCTTGGATGCTCTGCTGGGCTTGCTCTCGGGCTGCGTCCTCAAACGCCTGGGTTTCCCGGTCGCTTACCAAGTTGCCTGCCCGCAGCTTTTCCATCTCGCCCTTGGCAAACCTGCGTCGATTCCCACCAATCATTGCCATGGTAGCCTCCCTTCGCAGCCCCTAACCCAGCCAAAGTGCAGCGGCAAAGGGGCAGTCAGTACTTGAGGCCTCGACCCTGTGCCAAGGCATCAAACTGCTCCCAAGATACTTGGGGCATGCCCGGAATAGGGGTGGCCTGCTGCGTTTCCTCAGAGCCTTGCTTTTGCAGCGCTGCGCCTGCGCCCTTTAGAGCGGAACCAGCTGCTTTGGAAGCGACCGCCCCGGCTGCTTTGGACGCGACCGCTCCAGCAGCTTTGGATGCGAGGGCTCCCGCTGCTTTGGTTGCCAACGCTGCACCAAGTGTGGCTAAAATAGGCATAAGCCCTCCTCAGAACTTCAGACCGCGTCCGCGAATCAAGGCATCAAACTGATCCCAAGAAGCATTGGTGCCTGGGATAGCGCCCGAAGGTAGCGCGGCATTCCGCATGGACTGTCCCATGGCACGCAAGCTGTCCGCCGTCTTATTGGCCAGGGTGTAGTCTTGACCTGGCTTGGTAGCTGGTGCCGCCATGGCTGTGGCAAACCGTTGCAAGCGGGTGGCATCAGGGCGTGAAGACGCGCCCTCCTTCAATGCTGTGCCACCCGAGCTGGGATTCTCCTGCCTTCTCTGACGACGAGTAGCAACAACGTCCTCCGCAGCCCGAGCTTTGTTGTTTGCTGCGGCATCGGAGTCAGATGATGTTTTCACGGCGGGTATAGAAGGCATGGAGAGGTTCCTATTGTCCCATAAGAATGAGTCGTGCGCGGTTCTGCGCGTCGGCATCGTCCGGAAACTGGCTTGACAAGTCATACGCTGCTTGCCGCGCTGTTTCGCTGTCGCCCTCAACTACCGCATTGTTGATCCTGTTGATAAGAGCCTGTTTGTTTAAAGTCTCGTAAGTTTCAGGAGGGCGCGAGGTAAGCCCTGCCCTCTGGGGGAGCGAAGAAACGCTTTGTGCTGCTCCTCGGATGGTCGCAGCCATGTCAGCTTCCCGCGAGGGTATTGTCGGAGGCACGGTGCGCCCTGTGTTGCTCCGTCGCATCCGTTCCAACCTCATGTCTTCAGAAGGAATGTTCTTGGGCAACGTTGATCCAAAGCCTCGGCGCAAATCAGAAAGGTATTCTCCCGAAAACTCTTCGGGACCGATCATCTCATTCGCCACCCGCTCTACAGTCTGGTTGGTTGTCTCGCCCTGCTCCCTAGCGTACTGGTCGGGGGACTTGAATGCTCCTGCCCGGCCTTCTGCATTGAGTCGTCGAGCTTCATCCATAATGGCAGAGAAGGCAGCGGCCTGGCTTCCCGTTTCCGAGATGGTCACAGGATTTCTTCGCTGATTTTCGCCACCGTGAAAGGTAATCGTGGCGGGTCGGTTACCCGTTGCAGGCTTGTACGAGTAGTAATAGTCACCCTCTCCCCGCCACTGCTGGGGCTGCTCGGCATCAAAAGTGGGCATGCCCACAGTGTCCACTTCGGGCGCAGCAGGGCTTGCCATTTCCGTGGAAGGAAAGTAGGGGCGATTCTCAGAAGCTTGCCAGTTGTACTCGGGCTGCTGCTGCTGTGCCGAGGCAGCGGGAACCTTGGGCATGCTTGCTCCCTGCGGCATGGCCGTGGGGCTTTCCTGTGCCGTAGTCGCGGCCATGGCAGAGGGCTCCTGCTCATTGCGTCCCCGCCGGAGGATGCGCTGAATAATGTTGCCGCTGTCCATACCGCCTGTGTAGGTATCGGGTGCATCTCCACGAGCCATGACTTACTCCTCTTCCTTGTAGGATTCGCCTTCAGCGTTTTCATCTTCTGGCATATCAGATTTCTTGCTCATCTCAGCCAGCTCTTTTGCCAGCTGCTGCGCCTTCTCAGCGTCTCCTGCTTCCACGGCCTCGTGAAAAGCCTTCATCTTCTCCATCTGCTCCATGCCTTCTTCTTGCTCAGAAGTCTCTTCCGCGTCTTCTTCCATCTTCTCGCCCATGACTTCCTTGGCAAAGGGAATCAGGATAATCTGATGGGCATAGTCCTCGCGGGACATGTTCTTCTGGCACTCAGGGCAGGAGCAGCCGCCGTAGCCGCCTCCGTAGCTGTATGGATGCATGGGAACCTCTACCGGATGGGGGTGACGATGATAGCTCCGCCGTGAATGCGGATGGTCTGCCTGCTGCTAACCCGGACGGAAATGGAGTGCCAACCGGGATTCAGAAAGGTAGTCAGGTCTGCGATGCTGGTTGTCTCCTCGCTTGTGATTCGGAAGCGCATGGAGAACGTGCGGAAGTCTGGAGAGTCACCACGATTGAAATACTGAACCGTGCCTGCCTCTGGTGCCTCCACGGTAGATGCGCGACCCCCCACAATCGGCGTTGCCGAGGGCTTGTAGAAGTAGTCATCAAGCCACACGCCCAAGAATCCACGAAAAGCATCATATTCGTAGTTTGGCACCGTGCCCGCGTCGGAATCTCTCAGGTTCAAAACTGATGCCATGGTGTAGTCCATGTTGATGTCCACCAACAGGGCGCTGATGGGTGTCTCCGCAGCCAAGCCACTGATTGCTGTTTGAATCCGGTAGGTACAAGCCAAGATGGCACGGGCTTGCTCAACAATGTCCGGGGTTTGGAGAGGATTTAGGTCGGGAAAGACCGCCTTGTACCAAACATCACGGCCTTGTCGGTAGCCGGAGACATGCGGCCCCTCTGTGAAGGCACCTCGCCGGATGTATTCAGCCGTAATGGTGGCTGGGTAGCTGGCAAAGTTGGCATAGCCGATTTGGCCGTTGATAACCTCGAAGCCCCCTGCTTTGGGTGTCCCGTCAAAGCCCACCACACGCCCTGTCTGGAAGGTTTCCTTGGTGTAGGTTTCGGCGGTGAGAGGGCTTCCATCCGACCAGGTTCCGTTGACCCGCGTAATATCTGGCATGAAAGCCTCCTAACTGATGGTGCCGTGCTTCATTGGCATCTGAGAGATGTTGAAGGGTCCGAGGGCAATCCAACCAACGCCATCCAAGTCATCCGAGCTGGAATCGTCAGGGATAAACCGCCCAAAGATTAAGCTGACCCGTCTTGCGTTGGCATTTCCTCCGTGCTCGGCAGCAGCGGCTGTCAAGTCGTCGGCATTGAGCAAGGCAGTCAAGGAAACACGCTCACCCAAAGAAGTGATGGCTTGAAAACACCGAACTGTGCGGGGAACACAGTAGCGGTTTCCGGCTGTGTCCTCGATTGCAAAGGCCAGAGCAAAGCAGTGCTGCCAGATTGGGAACTCACTCAGACCCTGCCCCTGATCCCGGCTATTGCGCCCAATGCAGATGCTGGCGCTAACCAAGATGCTCTCATGGTCAGACCAAGTGGTTCCTCCCACTCCCCAGACAACGCTGCAAGAATCCGCAATAGAAGCACTGCTGCTAACAACGCGCCAGCCTATTCCAGCTCCTGCTCCTACAGGGGAAGCAACAAAGGTCTGAATATCGACGGGATTTCCGCTGCGTGGGCTTGGTGACAAGACATTGGAGTAGTCATCGAAGGCAAAGCCAGACGCAGGCCAGTTAAGGTAGGCTGTCCCCACGTTCATCCCGTCGCCCCGGTTGACATCCACGCCATCGTCATTTGCCAGAACGCTGGGAAGGTGCTGCGACCCCAAAGCTCGCGGACGAACATTGTCCGCAAAGGTCAAATCATTGACGAGGGTGACGAGCGAGTCAATCTCGGCGTTGGTATTCGCGGCATCGTAGGTATCGCCTTCTTTCATCGTCGAATCTCCCACAGGATGGCTGTCCACATAGGCACGTTGACTCGCTTTACCTGCGCCTGCACTTCGTCAGGCATGGTGGCGCGAAGCACCATGAGCTTAATGGTGTGGTCGCCAGGAGGCACCATGGGAAAGAGCGCCGAAACATCCTGA
>Ga0070749_10001496_pt1 | contig 15853 bp, 17 predicted proteins | sample VirMetDEL_Nov_18_FD_75180 | JGI IMG/M metagenome (GOLD analysis project Ga0070749, IMG submission 75180) | Aqueous microbial communities from the Delaware River and Bay under freshwater to marine salinity gradient to study organic matter... | ecosystem: Environmental > Aquatic > Marine >...
CTGCTTATCTCGTCGTATTCTTCAATGTTTTTTATTTCTTTACATTCTTTACATACACGCTTAAATACTACGTATTCTAATTCACTATCAGATAATAACTTTTTAATTTTTTCCATTATAATATTAATCTATATATTATTAAATAAGTAATAAAAAATTAAAAACACATTATAAATAATTTACATTATACACTTTTATTATTTTTAATAAAAAATATTTTAAGGAAAAATATATAATCTAAACGCACTATCTAAAAATAATATATAATATTATAGTATATATTATTATAACGATGCCCGAAATCAAAAAACCGATTTATGATAAAGAAACTAAGAAATATGTAAGTATTGCCGTATCTATAAAAAACGGTATAAAGGAAAATACCGATAGATTTACAATACCCAATAATAGGGTTATTGTTCCAGATGGTAGAACATATAAATTAATTACCCCATATCAAGCGTCATTACTTATTAGAAAAAACAAATTAGACATTAAACGTATTATAGGTAATTTTAATAGAACTAACGAACGGGGTGTAAGATTGAAAGAAAAAAAAATAGGGGTAAGAAAAAGACGCAGAGTTGAAGAGTTAAAAAATAATAATAATTTTATTAGACACGTTATGACGCCTACCGAGAAATTAGACCCGTGGTTTTTATATAAATTTTTAAGGGATAATGATGAAATTGAAGGAAGGGGGAAATTAGTTTTTGCTCAAGATGGATTAATTATATTTGAAGAAGATTTAGATATTCAAAGAAAACAGACAAATAAAGAAGGAATACAACGTAATTCTATAGTTAATTGGTGGAAAAAAAACAACGGATTTTATATTGGTATGATAGACAGCGATACGCACGCCTGGACAGCACTGACTGATAGAAAAGGTAATATGGCATATTATTATTCATTATTTAAAGGTGAAAAATACGGAAATGATACTTATATAATAACAAATAGATATAATGAAAGACAAAAACAAGTTATCAATAATCAATTAAGAAGAACAAAGACTATAATGTATTGGATACCTAACCAGAATATAAACGCTTCAGATGTATATCAAATATTCCGAGAAAATGAAAATAACACCTGTTTTTTTGATGGTATTGAACAATATTGCTTAAGAAAAGATACGATATATACAAGGGCATTATTAAATAAGTTAGACGCTTATAAACATCATTATCCTAATGGCGTTAATGAAAAAGATTTACAAAAATTATGTAATGAATTAAAAATTAATGTTAATATTAATGATGTTTTTAATAATAATAGTATTAAAATAAAAAGTAAAATAACTAGTAAAATAGGAACTGTAAATTTTGTTAATACTTATCTTAATCATTTGGATGTAAATGAATTTGTAGATAATGATAATAGTATAACAGAGATAAAAACATATAGCGAAATGCGTAAGATAATAAAAGATTGTATAAAAGATAATCAATATTTTTATTATAAGGGTTCCGCGAATGAACCGAGTAAAATATTTACAAAAAAAACAACTTATAAATATAAAAATGAAATGAATGAGATTATTAATGATTTTAACAATAACATAAATATAAATAATTATTCTATTGACATAAAAAAATATGATAAGTTATATGATTTTATAATGAATGGCGTAAATTATAATGCTCACACACAATTTAAAAAATTATATGATTTAGATTATTTAGAAGTAGAAAAAAGCGACAAATATATTGAATATGATATGAAAAGGGCGTATAGTCAATATAAAAATTGTAAATATTATATGGGTTTCCCTAATATTATGACTCCGGAAATAGTAGAATTAAAAAATTGGACAGTTCAAAAATGTAAAAAGTATGTAGGATACTATAAAATATATCTTAGACGTATTCAAGATGAAAATAAAAGGGCAATAATGGAAGAAATGGGTTTTGAAAATAATAAATTTTATGTTCTTACCTCTCCCGAAATTGAATTCTTTAGCACTTTTTGCGATTTTGATATTATAAGCGGTTCATACTCATTTAAACCATTAGATATTGAAATGACTGATGATATGATAAAGAAAATAAAAGTTGAAAAATACAGAAGAAAAGATATATTTATGAAACCTTACGCTTTATGGACTGGTAAATTAAACGCAACATATGAAAATTCAGTAATGAAAACACATTTAAGCGAAGATATGGCGGAAGTCTTAAAAAATAAATATGATAATGTTATGATAAATGATATTAGAAAATTTAAAAATGATTTTTCAAATGACGAAGTATATAATAATGATGAAATAGTTGAATGTATAGTATCAAAAACTAACGAAAAGGTTTATTGGTTAGGACATATTGGCGGTTTTATTACTGCTTACACAAGAATAAACGTATTAGAACAATTACTAAAATTTAAACATAATCAAATATTAGGATTTAAACTAGATGGTTTTATTATTGAAAAAAGTAAGAATGACGATGAAATTAATAAACAATTAAATAGTGAAATATGGTATAAAGCTGGTGAAAAACCTACAGTATGTAATTTTGGGTGGGGTATAAATATATATGAAGATGTTTATAGTTCTGTATTTATAAAACCTAAAAATATTTATCATACGGATTTATTTAAAAATCGCATTAGTTATTTAACGGGGGCGGGTGGAACTGGTAAAAGTCATACAGTTTTAAATAACTTACAAGATACTATATATCTTACCGCGTGTTGGAGTTTATGCGTTTCTAAATCAAATGATTATAACATAAAAAGTATGTCAATACATAAATTTATCGGGATAGGTTGCGAATCATATTTACAACGTAATAAACCCCCTAAAAGAATACTTATAGATGAAATAACTATGATAGATGAAAAATATATAAAACAAGTAATCAAAGAATGCCCCTATAGTCAAATATTTATAGCGGGTGATGTTGATACAAGCGGTTATTATCAATGTGCCTTTGAAAATGTTAATGTTATTAAACCTGAACCTAAAAATACAATACATTTTACAACTAATTATAGATGTAAAGATGATAACTTATTAAATAAATTAAACAAATTAAGGAAATATATGAAAATGACAGATTTTAATAATTATAGAATTAAAAGTTTTGTTAAAAAAGAGTTTAAAGATAGAATAGTTGATAAAAAAGTATTAATAGATACATATGATTATAAAAAAGACTGGGTTTTAGTATCAATAACAAATGGCAAAAAATCACAAACTGCCTATTACACTGAATTATTAAAGGGTAAAAAATATAGATGTGTAAGACATACAACTGATGATGTTTATAAACGTTTAGAAGGTAAAACCGCGTTTTTAACTGGTGATATTGTTTATGATTTAGATAATCCTAATAAACGTTTTGAAAGACAAGATGCATTTACTATTCACGGGTTCCAAGGAAAAACAATAAAAGACCCCGAAAGGTTGTTTATAGATTTAAATAATATATTTTGTTCAAGACAATTATATACTGCGTTATCACGAGTTGAAAATTTAAATCAAATTTATTTAATCGAATAATTTAATTATTATATAAGTAATATTTAATTGCTAAAGATAGATTAGATTTATAATTCTTTTAATTTTATATCCTCTTTGTTTCTATTTTTAGATACTATTTTATATGTAATTGTATCTTTAATATAAGGATAACATATAGTAGATGCTTTATATATATTTTTTGATGTAATAAGTGTTGCAAATGGATAGTAATATAAATTATAAATATATTTTATATTCCAAAAACTATCATATATTTTTTCTAAGTAATGAATGTTCATATATATTAATACCTTATTTTTTTTTTATATAACAAAAATTACATACATATAATCCTTTTTTTAAAAATTTTCTTTCTTTGACCTTAAAACAAATACACATTATATATTATATATTAATAAATTTTTTTAGATTTCATTAATGTATTTACTTTTGAACTATAAGGAACTCTTACGCCTCTTTTACCCTTTTTTAATTTGTTTTCTTTTTTCTTTTCTTTGTCTGTTAATGAATCCCTAACACTTTTAGGTAAATAACGCCCTCCTTTATCCTTATTTATATAGTTCCAATCCTCCTTAGTCCATTTAGTAAGTAAATTATCAGTTTTCTTTTTTCCTACATAACCCCCTCCTAATTGTTTATATACTCTTACTGCTAATTGTGAGCGTCGGGCGTTCCATTTACCCTTTTCTCCGTAATGTTCAGTATTTTTAATAGTATCTATTATACAACTCCATAATTCGGGGTTTGTTCTAACTGTTTTTTGAACCTTAGGCATATATATATATAACGCATTATTTTTTTATTATATAACAATTATATATATAAACCTATGGTAAGTGTATTAGAAATTGAAATTAAAAATGTTTTAGAACAATATTTTAAGATGAAATTACATTTTACAAAAGAATACGATATATATGATTATGTTAATGAACATAAAGATATATTTTTTGAATTAAAAGGGCGAAGTAATAAATATAACAAGTATCCGACTACAATGATAGGATATAATAAAGTTTTAGAATGTATAAAAAATAAAAAAAATAAATATTATTTTGTGTTTAAATTTACTGATGGTTTATATTATTGTAAATATTCAAAAAAATTATTAAATAAATGTATAGTAAAAAATGGCGGAAGGTGTGATAGGGGTAAATATGAAATAAAAAAATATTTATTTATACCTATTGACTTGTTAAAAAAAATATAAATATATAGTATATATATATATGTCTTACCCTTATACTGGCAATGTTTCTTATACTGGTGAATGTTTAAGTGCTCAAAATGATAATATTTATATAAAAACGTCAATAATAAATAATTCATTTGAAGATGGTGCAATACCTGCTGAATACAAAGATGAAAGGGGCAGTAATATTATAGATGATGCCTGTTCTTATGAAGTTAATATATTAAGGGTTGTAATACCTCGTGGAAATATACCTATTAAAACAATAGACCCTTTATTAACAGTAGGAACTAATATATGGAATGTTATGCCTGAAGCATTAAGAATTACAGTAGATACTAAAACCGAAGAACAAAATTTAATATGGGTTTCAGAACTGAAAGAAGAATATTTTGATTCCACGTTTATACCTAATGGAAATGTAAATATAACACAGCAAATAGTCGATGATAAATCGTCATTTATTAAATATGAAGAATATTTTTCTTTATACTCACTACGACATTTTTGTAAAATTATAAATAAGGCGTTTTTAGATGCTCATAATGCTATTAAGGGTGATTTGGATACAAGTGAAAATAAGGATGTATCGCCTATAGTATCCTGTGATAATAACATAATGAGATTACATTTACCTGAAAGTTATATAACAAGTAATACTCCTTCAAAAATACCTGTTATCGAATTTAATAATAGATTACAGTTATTATTTGGTAAAACTTTACCATTTAAATACGGTAGATTAAGGGGTAATAACCCTAATGTAAAATGGAATGAAATAAATACGTCCCCCGCTAATAATGAATGGACTACTAATTATGATACTACATCGTTTATTGCTCCATATTTTCAATGTATATATACATATAATATAGGTGGAAAATCACAACTATCACAATTTAAAACTTTTGGGGGTTTCAATAGAATAGAAATATATAGTAATATTCCTTTAGTAAAGAAAGAATACACACAAAAACAAGATACTAAAACGGGTTCTATACTTAGTATAAATAGTAGTCAAGAAAATTTACTGTTTATTATATATTTAAATTATAATAGAAGTTTAGACGAAGATATAAGAGTTGAAAGTAATTTTCCTAATTGGAAATCTATATCAAATAGTGGTGCCTTAAATGAAATATCATATAGAATGTTTTTAGTTGATAATTTAGGCAATAAATCCCCCTTATTTTTACAATTTGGAAATCAAATTAATTTAGATTTACAACTTAGAAAAGTTTTTTAATATAATATTATTATTAATATAATTTTTTTTTATATTAATATATTATATATAGATGTCTCAAGTTCCATTTGTAAAATATATAGACCCTAGACTCAACCTTAACCAGAAACAACAATATGTTAGTGCCGAAAGTGCCTCACTTATTACTACCTCGCTTAGAAGCGTTAATGGTGATGTTGGAAGTTCTATTACTATTAATTGTAATCCTCCTAACAGAAATATTTGCGTATCTCGTGAAGTATATAAAAGAGTTGAATTTGAAGTTGAATTAGAAGTTAAAAATCTAGGAACTGCTGTCAGCACAAGCACAACCTTGGCAAAATATTCACACGCCCCCGCTTATATGCCCGTTTCAAGAATTACACTTAATGAAGATATAACTATTGGAAACGCAAATGTTAATCAAGCAAACGCTCCTATAGTTCGTGAAACAACTAGTAGATTTCAAAATGACTCTTATTTTTCTGGAACTGCAAATATGAACGATACATATCTTACATTTGATGGGGTAAATAAGTCTGTTCGTTCCGCACTCGCTCCTTATTTTGATAGCACAAATAATGCTGGAACACAAGGAAATGTCATAAGTAGAAATGCTTTTTGGAATTATGACGGTAATGATGTAAAGTTGGAAACTGGTAAAGCACAGAATGAAACGCAACTAGTTAAAGTTAAATTTACTGTTGAAGAACCACTTATGTTATCCCCTTTTGTGTTTGGAAAAGACGCCAAAAACGCAACCGCTCTTATTGGTATCGAAAGCATACAATATAATTGTTCTTTTGGTAATTACGATAAATGCTTTTCTTTTTTTAAGGATACGGGTGTGAATGTAGATAATAGTATTCAAAAAGTAAATAATGTTAAAATATTAAATTTTGGACTTAGATTTACATATCTCACTCCTCAACCCGATTATGACCTCCCGCGTTCAATGATGTATCCTTATTATGAACCTCAAGTTAGAACTGAAAAAGTAAATACAAATGTTGCTATTGGTGCCGATATCGATAATAATTCACTTACAGTTCAATTAAGCGGTATTCCTCGTAGAATGTATGTTTGTATGCGTGATTTAGATAATACTGGTTCTAAACCTCTTAGACATTTACAACTTAAAGAAGGTTCATTTTCTCTTAAAATTAACGGGCAAAATACTCTTACCGGACAAACTAACAAACAACTTTTCGATACTGCTTGTAAAAATGGATATAACCTTTCATACTCACAATGGCAAAAATATTGCGGTTCAATTATTTGTTTAGATTTCGGAAAGGGTGATGTTTCACTTTTACCTCTCCAAGTTGCTGGTGTCAATCAGAAAAATGAATTTGAAATTTCCGCTTCATATACAAATCAAACCGGCGAAGAACTCAAAACTGGTTGTCAATTTACCGTTATTTACATTTATGATGGTGTATTTAGAATGGTTGAAGGTGCAACTAATAAACTTATTAATACCCTTACCGAAAAAAGTGTTCAAGATACTAAATCTATTACTAAATTACATATTGACCATTCCCCCGATAATGTATATGGTGGCGGTATGGGTGGCGGTTTGAACCTTAAGGGTGTATCAAAAGACCTATCTCACGCTGTTTCTAAATGTGTAGAACAAAATATGGGTGCTGGATTAGAAAATACTGGCGGGCGTTTGATGTCTCGCGGTATGCTTAGAAATAGATATTAAGTGCGTTTAAGTAAAATTTATACTAAATAATTAATATATATAATTAATATATATTATTTAATACCGATGAAAAAAAAATGTAATATTTGTTTAAAAATACAAAATGATGTTAAATTTAGAAAAAATAGGGGCAAATGTAAAAAATGCGAGTATCATACAAGAAAAGAATACTTAAAACAATATCAAAAAGATAACTATATACCTTATAAAGATTTAAGTATTGATAAAAAACAAAAAAGATTAGAAGCGTGTAAAAAACATTATAAAAAAACTTATAAATCAATAATAAAAATTAAAAAAATAAAAGAATATAATAAAAAAATGTATGATGAAACAAAAAGACAAAATACAATATTTCTTAATAAAATTATAATTATAATATAAATATAATATATATAGATGTCATTACAAAACATAACAACCCCTAATGATAATATAAATATATATTGTGGTGTTATGGACTGTGTAAAATGTAAAAGTGATATAATAGAATGTAAAGATATGGGTTGTGAGCAAATGATTGCTGATAATTTATTTACAAGAAATGACGATACAACATTAACAAGATTAAACGCCCCTAATCAAGGAACAATAAATCAAGTTTTAAAAAGTAATGCTAATGGAACAGTTTATTGGGGTGATAGTATTGGTGAAACATATTCAAAATTAACTCATTCTAATTTAACATATAGTGATGTTGGTATAACTACTTTTAACGATAGAGGATTAATTTGTTCTAAAAACGGTAATATGAGAAATATAAGCGGTGAAATAGATGTTCAATTACAATTTGTAGATGGAAAAAGTTTATTTTCTCTTACATTTGATAGACCATATGGTGAAAGTAGACCATTAAGCACTAGAACATACGGAACAGTTATAGGTTATTCTTCTAATAATGCGTGGTTATTTAATGGTATAAATGTTTTTAATTCCGATTTATCTGAATTAAATAAAATTAAAATGACATTACAACCTGTAAATAGACAAGTATGGACTCAAGGAACAACATTAGTAATTAGAGTTATGTATAATTTAAATTATATTGTATAAAAAAATATATATATATAATATATATGTCAATTAGAAATTTAACAGAACCTAACAATTTAGTATTAAAATGCGAAAACAGCGAAATAAGTTCGGGATGGTATCTTCCTGATTTATCTCCTGCCGCACAAAGTCCGATTACTGATTTTAAGGTTGATGAACATTATTATCAAATACGCCGAAATGTTGTTCATATAAGTGGTTTATTTAGTTGTAAAAGTTTAACAACTGCTTTATCTGTAGATTGCCCCTTACCTGAAGGTATTGAACTACCTGATAATAGATGGACGGGCGTAGGACACGCTATAAGTGCTAATCCTACTAATACCGGACATTCGCCATTATATTTATTTGATGTAGAAAGATTACCTGATAGAAATGTTATTAAAGTTATATTTGAAAACCCCTTAAAAGTTTTAGACACTCAATTAGTCGATAAAACATATCACTATAGATTATCGTTATATAAATAAATATAATATATTTATATATAGTTATATTATATAGATGTCAATTCGAAATCTTGCAGACCCTAATACTAATATTACAATATCGAATTTAAATTCGAATAATATAACAACAACCGATTTAGATGCGATTAGTATAAATACAACCGAAATAAAAGCGGTTAGTATTGATACTTCTGAAATAGATGCTGGTAATGTATATTCTGTTGAAAACCCTGTATTAATATCGTCTCCTGATACACAATTTACAATTGAAACATTAAATCCTACTGCACTTTTTATAAGAGTAGGTGATTATGTTGTTTGTAATGGAAAAGTTGATATAAAAATGAATAATGGTATTCCTCCATTAGGTAATATAAAATTAGAATTAAAAATATTAGAATTTGACGAACCCTTTAATATTATTACTAATGCCTAATTAATAGGTGGCGGTTGTTTAAATACATTAGATGAAAGTGCTACTGCGTCAATATGTCAAATTGAAACTGGTTCTAGTGTATCATTTATTTATAATTCAAGGGTTGATAACAATTTTACTTCTAATAGTGAATGGTTTTTATCATATACTTTTTCTTATAAACTTTCTATATTATAATTACTTAATTAATAATTAAATAATTATATTAATTTTATGCCTTTATTCCAACTATAAAACTGTGGATATGATTTATGTATTTGAACAGAACGTGATTTTATTTTCATTATATCTTTTATAACTGATTTATCTAATCCGCAATATCTTTCTAATATATATTTCTGCCCTGCGGTGCTTCCGCTTCTACAAAATAAAACTATTAAACTACTTTCATTAATAGGAACTCTACTTTTAGTATAATCTGTTATATTATGAGTGCTACTAATACAAGTTATATTTTCGTGTCTTCCTCTTCTATATAAACTATTCATTAATGTATATATTGTTTTTTTTAATTGTTTGTTTTGTATGCTATCAATATCATCAAACACGCATACGCTATCCCTTAATTCTTCTGGTTCTATAGGGTCTTCTATTAATCCTTCATCTAATGATATTCGCTGAACGTTTTTTATACCTTTATCAAACGCATCATCAAATTCTACATCAGAAAAAATAAATATATCTCTTTTCTTTTGATACTTATTTATTAATTTTAGATAATTACTTATCCAATATGATTTACCGCAACCGCTACTACCTGCTACATATATATGATTTGCTTTTATAAATGGTTCTTTTATATCAATATCTATATCTGGGCAACATAAAAATTCAGAATCATTAAATTTTAATTGTTTATTACTTTCTTTTGTTTTTTCATCTATAATTAAATTATATAATTCTTTTAAATCTTCGGGTAATTCTTTAATACGTCCCCTTATAAATTTTTCTGTTGTTCTAATATCATTTAATGATATGTCATTTTTTATACTTCTTACATATTTTGCTGTTAGTTTTTCGTCTAAATCTATTTCATTATCTTTTTCATCATCTTCTTTTTCTTCATAATAATAAACTCTTTCGCCTATGTTATTACCTTTTACAATTTCCCCTAAACACATATTATTTTTATTATATTTTTGTTGTTTTTTTAGTTTTAACATTCCTATAATTTAATAAAATAAAAAAAAAACTACATAAAATGATTATTTTTTTTATATTATTAAAATCTTTTTCCTATTTTTAATGGTTTCCTACCCTTAAAACTCTGTAAATTCATAATTTTTTTAATCAATTCTTCTAATTCTTCATTACTTAATATTTTACCTGCTTTTTTTGCTTCATTGAATAATTGTTTTCTAATAGACGGTTCATATTGTTCATAAGTGGGTAATGTTTTATATTCCTGTGTTTGTTTTTTAGTTTGCTTTTTAGGTTGCTTTTTAGTTTGCTTTTTAGGTTGTTTTTTAGTTTGATTTTTAACTTCATCTAATATCATAAAGTTATCTTCTTTTACTGGTGGTGGTGCTAATAATGGTGTTTTTCTTTTTTTAAGTGATTCTAAAGCATATCCTTCTTTTTGTATTTTTTCTAATGTATCCTCTAATAACTTTCTATCTCTTAATGTTAATTTTTTTTTTGATAGTTGTAATTCGTTTATATTTGGAACTCCTACTTTTTCTAATAATGGTGCTAATATATCTTCTGCTAGATTTTTAACCTTAATTAATTGTCCTTGTCCTACATTAAACATATTTTCTTTTCCTTGTTTTAATAATCTACCTAAATCTCTTTTCATTATATCATCCGCTTTTCGTATATCGCTAGGTGTTTCTGCTAATGTATATTGTATATCGTGACCTAATGATACTTTATCGGCGGGCGTTAGTGGTTTATCTCCTCTTTTCAATCTTTTTATTAATTCAGTATTCGGACCCATAAAATTCGCTCTTCTTAATCCTTCTGGTGTTTTTAAAATGGCGTGCATTTCTTTTCCTTCATTACCTTTAACTATATTTTCTATTCCTTCTAATTCTGTATCTTTATTTAAATTACCGCCCTCACATTCATAAAAACTACAACATTGATGTAATGCTCCCCCTCTTAATGCTTTTATGTCTAAAGGTGTTCTATTTTTATGTCTTTTATTATATTTAAAGTAATATTCTCTTATATATTGCCCTAAATAATCTTTTTGATATGAATTTACCATATTTCTATATAAATCGTCCATTTTTTCTATATTTTCTTTAAATTTTTTACCTGTTCGCGGTGCTTTTATTTTTAAATCTAATTTTAAATATTCTTTTAAATCTTTTCTTTGTTGTGCTCTGGAAATCTTACTCATACTATAATATATTATTATAAAAAAATAATCTAATATTAATATATATAATGTCTTTAAGAAACTTAACGTCAATTAATAACACTAAAATATTTTGTGGCGATTTTGACTGCAAGAATATGACCTGTGAAAATATGAATATGCCCGCTGGTGCTGATTTAGATGCTCATAATGTATCTATTGATAATGATTTATTAGTAAAAACTCAAGATGGATTAAATACTATTAAATATAATACTCCAAATATAGGTAATGCTGGCGACCAATTAACAATAGACGCTTTAGGCAATGCTTACTGGGCAAATAGTGCTGGACCAAGTGGTGTATCGAACCCTATGAGTAATGATTTAGATATAAATAATTTCGACCTTTTGAATGTTGAAAAATTAGAAAATCTAAATGCCCCTGTAGGTAGTGAAGCACAAATAACATTAAGCACTCCTAACGGCATAACAAGGTTAGAAGGATTAGAATTAGAAATGGCATATGGATTTACAGATTATCTTAATGGTGATATTAAAAATTTAGGAAGTTTGACAGTAAAAGGTATTAGTTTAAACACAGCATCCCCCGCTCCATCATCAATTGAATTTTTAAATGATATTGATTTAAAAAATAATGAAATAAAAAATGTTGGTTTATTAAATAACTGTATATTAGTTAGAAGTGAAGCAGATTTACCTAATCCTATTACAACAGGTAATTATTTAATTATGGATAACATAACACTTACACAATCATATACGGTTAATGATAATGTATCATTTTTTGGGTTAGGTAGAGAAGGTAAAAGCAGTTTGAATTTTTTAAATACAGACCCTTTTCCTAATTTTTGCTTACAAATTATAGATGCTAGTGTATCTTTCAATAATCTAACAATAACAAATCAATCAAGTGTATATGATTTAATGAATTGCGTAAATAATACTAAAGATAAAATATTAACTTTTTCTAATTGTGCTATAACTGATTGTAAAAATGCTAATGTAGTTCTTATTAGTGGTTTCGATTTAGTAGATTTAAACCAGTGCTTATTTCAATATAATTATCCTTCAGGTAGTCATTTTAGACATACTAATGGTAGTAAATTACAAATATCCAGTTGTGAGTTTTTACGACAATTAGAAAGGGGTAGTTCTCCATTTAATTATGGAACTGCCGATATGATTAATTTAGTAGGTTCTTTTGGTGCTATTAATATTTCTAGTAATCTTATTCATCCTAGAAATACACAAAATGGAATAAATATTGACCCTACATTAACATCATTAAACGCTTTGATAGGTAGTAATACTTTTATAAGTGTAGGTTTGACTACAGGGCGTTTAATAGATTATAACACATCTATAAATCAATATCCTTTTTTAATTATTAGTGATAATACAGGGGTAAGAAATGAAAAAGCGTTATTAGAAGGACAAAGTATAGGTAATACAACTTACACAGCAACAACCGCGGGCGTATGGACTCCAGTAGATTTTGGGGCAGGATTTACGGTTCCAGTAATAAATAGATTTGAACCTACATTAACGCCTTTTGAATTTCAATATAAAGGAAAACAACCTATTAGTTGTTTGGTTAATGTGAATATAACAGCAGACCAAGATACGAAAGGCGACGATACGGTTTTATTTGGTTTATCTCAAAATGGAACAATTATATCACAAATACAAACTGATATAAAAGATGGTGCAGATAAGACGTTTGGGTTCAATAGTGTTTTGCAATTAGTAGAAAATGATTTATTAAGATTTGAATGTCAAAATTTAACAACAGGAACGGATACAAATGGATTTAGAGCAACGGGTTTTAACGGTTCATTAGTTGAAATTTAATTTATAAATATATAATATATGACAGATAAAACTGAAGAAAAAAAATATCACAGGGTTGGATGGTGGCGTTCATTATATTATTATATGGGTTGGACATATGAAAGTGATAATGACAAACCATTAGAAAAAGACGTTATAAAAAAACAAGTTTTATGTAAGCAAATTAATTTATCTAAATTAAAAATGAAAAAGGTAATAATAGAACCTAATATACCTTTTGATTTGCAAAAAATAGATACAAATGATAAAAAAATACCATTACCACTTTGTGATGATTTAAAACCGCCTAAACTGACACGACAAACAGCAGGAAACTATATAAAAACGCCGTCTAACTCGCCTAAACTATCACAGAAACAAACACAACAAAGATATGGAACAAGATATAGTAATAAAAATAATCTACCTTAATATTATATGACTTATTATTCAAAAAAACAATATAAACTATTAGGGTTTAGAAAATCAAATATAAAAGATAAAATGTATTACGCATTATTAGAAGATAGATTAACAAATAAATTAAAAAAAGTTCATTTTGGACACGATAAATACGAAAACTACCGCGATATTACAGGATTAAATTTATATCCTACATTAATTCACGGCGATTCTAAACGAAGAAAGTATTATAGGGCAAGACATAAAGGTTTTTTAAAAGAAGGTTTTTATTCCCCTAGTTATTTTAGTTATTATTATCTTTGGTAAATATATATGGATGTTAAACCTTTAAGTGGCGATGATATAAAAAAATATATGAATGATGACTGTATTATTCTACCTTATGAAGATTTAAAAAATTATAATAATATAAATGATGTTTTTGATATAAGCGATTATGTTTTTTTATTATATCCTATATCTGAAAATTATGGACATTGGGTTTTACTTATGAAATACGGAAACAATATAGAATTTTTTGATAGTTATGGAATTTTTACTGATATGGAATATAAATATGGGGTTAAAAAAACGCCTAAATATTTAAGTTCATTATTAATTAATAGTAATCCTAAATATAAACTATATTACAATGAAAAAAGATATCAAGATTGGAATACTAATTTTTGCGGTTATTACTGCATATTAAGAGCATTAAATAGTAATTTGTCATTAAAAAATTTTCAAAAAATATTAGATAATGAAGGTGATGCGTCTAATTTTGTTTATATGCTATTATTAGATGGAACCTACTAAACTACAGACGGTTATGCTAAATGATGAACCATATATATATCATTATGGTGTATATGACCCTTACGAAGATAAGGACAAAATAATTATAAGAAAGGGTGATTATGAATCAATAGAAGCGATTGAATGTAAAAGTTTATTAAATAGTATAATTATGAAAAGCGGATGGTATGATTTTATTGAAGAAGATATTGACCATTACTATTATAAATGTAATAAGGGGGGTTGTAATGATGTTATTGTATTTTATGTAAATAGAGATGAACATAATTATAATTTTCATACGTCTAATTGTTGTATAATAATATAATAAATTTATATAAAAATAATATACTATATATAAAAAAAATATATAGTATATATATATATATTATGGTTAATCGATATCAAAAATTACAAAAACTTTATAAAGGATATTTTAAAGGATTAGAAGGCAGAGGAGGGGCACAGGAAGAAATAGTAAAAAGATATAACTATTTTAAAGAAACAGCAGGAGGTATTCAAAAGTTGGATACTATTTTAAAATTACAAGACGTTAATGAAAAAAGAAATCTGATTGAAAAAATAACTAGTGGTGATACAGTAATGGAGGTAGAACAGGTTATACCAGAACAAATTGAAACAAAAGAATATACAATAGAAGACTCTGATAATGAGGATAAACTATTTGATATATTAAGTGGAATAGAAAATTATGATGATTTTACGGATAGTGTAATAACAGAATTTATTAATAAACAATCAAGAGATGATATTAAAAAGTTGATTAAAAATTTAACGGTTAAAGATATTAACCGTATTTTTAGACAATTAAAAAAAATAGAGAAAGACTTGGATAAAAAGGAAGAAGAAGATTATTACGAAACTAAAGAATTTAAAGATGCAGTAGAAAAGGGTATATCTATAGATTTACCAGATACTGAATTC
>Ga0070749_10001497_pt1 | contig 15846 bp, 29 predicted proteins | sample VirMetDEL_Nov_18_FD_75180 | JGI IMG/M metagenome (GOLD analysis project Ga0070749, IMG submission 75180) | Aqueous microbial communities from the Delaware River and Bay under freshwater to marine salinity gradient to study organic matter... | ecosystem: Environmental > Aquatic > Marine >...
ATCATCAGCCTCCGTACCGTAGCGGTCTTCTAAACCGTATAGCGTAACTGGATTGAAAATGCAGGTTCGAGTCCTGCCGGGGGCACCAATTCACATGGAGACTACCATGATGTACGAAGCATGGGGCTGGCCCCAATGGATTATTGCAGGGCTATACTTGGCTGCTCTGCTTCAGGTAGCCCTTAAGAAAGATTTGGAAGGAAGGACAAACAAGGCTATTGTTCTTATCCTTCTTGTCTGGACCCTATACATGGGAGGGTTTTGGGATGCCTAGGCGTGGGGACTTGATTGAGGATATAGATTTTTCTGGTACCTATTACTCTAAATACTATGGCCCTAGCGGCTACCCATGCGGAAGTAAAGATACGGCACTCTCGTCTGAAATGAAAGATGGACCAAAATATAGAAAGTTCCGTATTCTTGTACCAGTGGAGTTCATGTGATGCAGGTAACGATCCTTAAAAATAACGTGAGTAAATACAGTGACTATTTTGCTGTAGACTCGAATAAAAGCTACACAATCAGGGACAAATCTAGGATTATCAAAAACTCTTCAGAAAATTTTGGATTCATCTCTGGTTTTGGTAGTGAGCTTTACCACAAACACCTACTAACCGTCATCCCTCAAGAGTTCACCTAAGGAGAACACAGATGACTCGTCAAATCTTCGAACTGGCTTCCTATACCGATCCTACTCAGTGGGCTACTAACATCGAGTATGATGGAAGTGCCACTCAAGTCTCTCAGATTCTTCACCAGACCAAGCGGTTCATCAAGTCTGCTTATGCTCCCGATGCTCAAGAGATTGAGAAGGCTACTGGCAAGACTCTCTACAATTCTCTCAAGGAAATGCCTCTGGGCAACTGTGTCATTCTTCTTCACAAAGAAGATGCTCACACGATGAACCAGATCACTCAACTCTTCGTCAAGAATGACAAGATGGAAGATGGTCGGTACAACTACATTGACCATGAGCACTGGGTTGACAACATGGAAGCAGCCTTCAAAGAGATTATTGAGGTCCGTGCCTCTGGTAAGGCTACCACTACTCCTGCTGCTACTTTTAGTCCTAAGCCTACCAATGACATCACTCTCTTTGTTCCTGAGAAGGGAGTAGAGACTGTTATTGACCATATCCTCAAGACTGCTTCTCTGCCCCCTATCGCTACTATTGTTGAGGAGTTCAACAAGTCCAAGGAAGTTGTAAAGGGTGTCAAAGACACTATTGAGAACGCTCTTGCTGCTGAGGTTAAAGCCAAACAAGAGCTTGAGCAAAAGACTAAAGAGTTCCAAGAACAAGTCCGTGCTCTCAACAACCAACTTCTTGCTCGTCCTATGACCACCACTACCGTTAAAGGTGATGGTGTTATTCCTAATGGTACTCTTACCATGAAGAAAGCCTCTGAGGTCTTTGGCCTTAGTGAGTTGACCTTCGAGGTTCCTGTCTGGGAATGGGATGCTCCACATCCTGACGTGCCTGAGATTGACCCTGACTACATCTTCCGTCCCAGTGAGCTTACTCGTGTCCTGTATGCTGCTCTTACTAACCAGAGGGCCTATCTGCAAGGGCATACTGGTACTGGCAAGACCACCCTTGTTGAGCAAGCTGCTGCTCGTCTCAACCAGCCCTTCAAGCGTCTTAACTTCGACAGTGAAATCACTCGTATGGACCTTATCGGTCGTGACGTGCTGAAGACTGATGAAGCAGGCAACACCATCAGTAAGTTCGTTGATGGCATCCTGCCTCAGGCTATGGTTGCTCCCTACTGGCTGTGTCTTGATGAGATTGACTTTGTTCGTCCTGATGTTGCCTATGTGATTCAGTCCATGCTTGAGGGTAATGGTATCAATATCACTGAGGATGGTGCTCGTCGTATCCAACCCCATGAAGGCTTCCGTATGTTTGCTACTGGCAACACTGTGGGCCAAGGTGATGAGATGGGTATGTACCAAGGTGCTCGTCCTCAGTCTCTTGCTCTCCTTGACCGCTTCACTGTCTGGATCAAGGTTGGGTATCTGAGCAAGGACCAGCGTGGTAAACTGCTCAAGGACAAGTTCCCTGCTTTGCTCCCTGAGCAAGTCAACACCATCAACAATTATGTTGAGGAACACATTACTGCCTTCACCCAAGCAAAAGTCTTGCAACCTATCTCTCCTCGTGGTATGATGGCTATTGCTAGGGCTACTGCTTTCTTCTCTGGGTTTGGTAATCCCCAACCTCTTAAGGAAGCTCTTGCCTCTGTTGTCCTTGACAAGGCTTCTCAGCAGGACTACCCGGTTCTTCAGGGTATCATTGATAGGGTTGTCAAATGATCTTTGAAGCAAATCTAGGGGTCTCCAAGGCTTTAAAGGAAAAGAGGCAGTTCATTATGTATAAAGGACATCCTCAACTGTTCAAACCTAGACACTCTTCCTACGAAGACGATAGAAAACGTGGGGCTTACTGGTCAGGGTGGAGTAAGATTCCACCTGAATCTCGTATCCTAGTACCGGAGGAGTTCTGCTAATGAAAGCGCATGAGTTCAGACATGAGATGCAGCAAACCGCTGCTGTCTTTGGTCGTCAGGGTAAAGTCAAAGTTACTTTCTCTGGTGACGGTGCCTATACTGACGGAGAGACTGTCAACATTCCTTCTCTTCCTGACCAAGCCACCTTGACTGACGATCAGGTTCGTATCATTCGTGGTTATGTTGACCATGAGGCTGGGCATCTCCGTCACTCTAACATGCCTCTGCTTATGGACTTCTACGGTAAGTGTCAGAAGTCTGATATGATGTCTCTCAAGACTATCCATAACTGCCTTGAGGACATCTGGCTTGAGGACCGGGTTATGCAAGGGTATCCCGGTGCTGAGAAGAATCTTCGTGCTGTCACTAACGCTGTGCAGAGCATGGAACTTCAAGGTATTGAGACCCTGCCTAACCAAGAAGTACTTAAGGAAACCACTACCAATAGTGTCTGTCTTGGTATTACGACTGTTGGCAGAGAACACTTTGCCAACTAGACTAGCCAAAAGCTTATCAACAAACTCAGCCCTGCCATGGTTGAGAAGGCTAAGGAATGGACTAGCCTTGCTCGTACCTGCAACAACTCTCAAGAACTTATTGACCTTGCCAAGGCTGTCTATAAGTACATCAAAGAAGACCCTTCCTTGTCCAAGGACTTTGATAAGGAAGACAACTCTCTTGAGATGAAAGAAGCCAATGGTGACAAGACCTCTAAGGTAACTGAGGCTATGTCCAAGGGTAAGGCTGGTTTTGGTCCTTCTGAGGATGACATCAAGCAGAAGATCATCGTAGAGATTGTAAAGGAGAAGGTGGAAGAAAGCCCTGCCGATAGCTCTTATCGTGTCTTCTCTACTGAAGACGATACTGTGTCTTCCATCAACAAGCGTTGTGGATACCACAAAGAGTCAGACTTTGACGATGGCTCTATGGCTAAGTATGAGGCTCAGAAGGCAGAGCTTCAATCCACTGTCAATGTGATGCGTAACAAGATCAGACGCAGCCTTTTGGCACTTGACCGTAGAGATTGGGACAAGAGCAAGGAACAAGGTCGTATTGATTCCACTCGTCTTGTAGCTGCATACAACGGCTCCAAGTTTGTCCACAAGACTCGTATGGACAGAGCAGAAATCAATACCGCTGTGTCTATCCTTGTCGATATGTCGGGGTCTATGTCTGGCAGTAAGATGGACATGGCTGCTAAGGTTGCCATTGCCTTGTCTGAGTGCTTTGAGGGCACTGGTATTGTCTGGTCTGTCACTGGTTGGAGTAACGGAGGTAAGCAGAAGAAGGCTAGAGAGTACAAAGGTGCAGGTACTTTCCATCGTGCTTGTGCTCTTCACATGATAAAGTTCAAAGACTTCGATGAGCGTCTTCCTGTGGCTAAAGCAGCCTTGTCTGTTCTTGAAGGTATGGCTGGTGGGGATAACAGTGACTATGATGCTATCCAATGGCAGTACAACCAACTGAAGCTTCGTAGAGAGGCTAAGAAGGTTATGCTGGTACTGTCTGATGGTCACCCTGCCAACGCTTGTATTAGCCAAGAAGACGGGCCTAATCCCTACCGTCAACTAATCCCTCACACCAAGAACCTTGTAGATCAGATTGAGAAGTCTGGTATTCAGTGTATCGGTATCGGTATCTACGACGATACTGTCAAGCGTATCTACAAGAACAACACTGTTGTTTATGAGTTGTCTGACTTGGCTGGGGAAGCCTTCAAGAAACTTAACCAGATTCTTCTGGATGGAAAGGTGAGGTTGTGATGTTGTACAAAACTGAAGAAAAGGGTTTTGAACCTCTGTATATCAAAAGAAAAGGAAAGACTAGAACTGGTGGTAGTCGTATAGCTAGTCATACTTTAAAAGAACATGAGGATAGATATAAATACTGGGCAGATGTTCTAGTCTATTGTGAAAAGCCAAAGGTTACTCTAACCCTTATCGTACCAAAGGAATTCCTTTAATGCGTTGTTTCTGTTGTGACCGTATGGAATCTACCTACGACAAGTTTACAGGTAGGTTCTATTGCCAAGACTGTTTCAGTGTGTCTATGGAGACATTGAGAGAGATGAACCAAGAAGAAGACACTGAAGAGGACTTTGATGATGAAGAAAATTCGTGAGAGAAGTTGTATTAGAGCAGAGGTAGGGGGTGGTAAAGGAAGAGGCTTTTCAGGCGAGTACAAAGGAAATTTCCTTTACCCATATAGATACGGAAAAGGAAATAGCGAGTTCTTTGATTGGACTGGGGGTTTGAGGAGATTTGCTTTCATCGTACCTAACCCTAAGACGACTACTATCATCATCCCATCCGAGTTCACATGAAAACACATCAAGACTGTCCTTCCTGTGGGCACAAGGGTTGTCTCACAGTATTCGATGATGGAGGCTCGTTCTGTCACTCATGCGGAAAGACCTCAGGTAACAGCAAGAACAGGACTATTATGACCGACACACCAGAAGTATTGACTAGCCGTAAGGAAGCCTTCCGTGGTATCAGCAAGGAAGTAGCAGAGTTCTACGGTATCACTGTAGACTACAAGGATGGCGAGGCTGTACGTCATTCCTATCCCTATCCTCATGCCACCAAGTATCGTTATCTGCCTAAGGACTTCAGCCGTAACTCTGGCTTCACTAATGACCATTTGTTCGGTATGAACAAGTTCAATAGCAGCACCAGTAAGGCTATCACTATCGCTGAGGGTGAGATTGATACTGCCTCTGTGTATGAGATGCTTGGGAAGAAATGGCCTGTTGTCGGTCTTCCCGGTGCCGGTGTTAGTGACAAGCTTATTCGTAACTGCTATGCTTGGCTTAATGGCTTCAACAAGATCATTGTCGCCACTGATTCAGACGATGCAGGTAACAAGGCTGCCCAGAAGATTGCCAATGCCTTTCCCGGTAAGGTCTATCGTGTTCGTATGACAAAACACAAAGACCCTAACGAGTTCCTTACCTCTGGCCATATCACTGACTTCAACTTTGCTTGGGTTAACGCTGAGAAGTACGTCCCTCAAGGTATCTACAACACCCTTCCTCAGTTCAAACAGATTCTCAGAGACGAAGAAGCTAACGTCTACATCCCCTATCCTATTGAGACTTTGAACGACATCTGCAAGGGTCTTATGCAAGGTCACTTGACTGTCATCACTGGGCCTGAGGGACAAGGTAAGACAGAGATTATGCGGATGTTCGAGTACCACATCCTTGCTAATCATCCAACTGTCCCTATCGCTATCCTTCACATGGAAGAGAGCAAGAAGACTACGCTAGTTTCTCTGGCCTCTTACATGCTTGGTGTGAACCTTAGAGACCCTGACCATACCGTCCCTCAAGCTACTATTGATGATGCCATTGACAAGCTCACCAAGAGTGAGAACCTATACCTCTTCGAGTTTGGTGTAGACGACGACCCTCTGGCAATCCTTGAGAAGGTTCGTTACTTCAAAGAGGCTTGTGGTTGCAAGTACATCTTCATTGACCCTATCCAGCAATTGTCTTATGGCAAAGATGCTGATAGCACTGAAGAACAGACACTCACCAAGATCAGTGTTCAACTGGAACGACTGGCTACTGAGTTCAACATTGGCATTGTCGTTACTGCCCACGTCAATGACGATGGTGCCACTCGGTCCAGCCGTATGATTGGCAAGAGTGCTTCTGTTCGTCTTGACTTGTCTCGTGACCACATGAACCCAGACCCAGACATCCGTAACATCACCAATATCTCTGTGTCTAAGAATAGACCTCTTGGTCCTACTGGATTTGGTGGTACTGTGAAGTTTGATCCTGCATCCTTTACCTTGAAGGAGGTTTAAGTGCATCTAGCAAAGAGTGTAGAAGAGTCTTTTTTCTTCTATGAAAAACTCCCAAAAGGATTCTATGTTTGTCCGGGGTCAAAATCTTTTAAGGTTGTCTTGAACAACAAACAAGACAGGAAATACTATAATTTCGAAGCAACAGAACCTTTTGGTAAGTTCTGGAATTACGTTGTACCTAAGGAGTTCCTATGACTACTCAGCATATTTACAAGACTAGTAAGACTGCTCGTGAAGTATTCTGGTCTGACGGTAAAGGAGGTAGAGGGCCTTATTATGGTATGAGAAAAGAGTTCATTAGCAAAATTCGCTCTTCTAAAAAACCCTATAAGTACTTCTCAGACTACAAAGACACCTGTGTACTTCTAATTCCTAAGGAGTTCTGCTAATGTTTGGTGGTATTAGAAAGAGAAGTGACATAGATCACTGGTACTTTGTCAAGGATTGTAGGTCTTACCTAGGTTCCACTGATTCCTCTTCTCTACTAAAGGAGGCTTCAACTGCAAAAGAAAACCATTATGGAAGGAGATTCTTAATCAAAGAGGTATACAGGAGTATGCATGAAGAAGCAAAGATCATTGTACCACCGGAGTTTATCTAATGCCATTCATCACAGTAGATATTGAAACAGACGGACTAAATCCTTCAAAGATTCATGTCTGCTGTGTCAAAGTCTTTGGTACCGACAAGGTAATTCCAATCCACTCTGAGACTGAGTTTCATTTGTTCTGTAAGGACCACCTTAATATCACATGGGTTGCTCACAATGGATTAACCTTTGATTTTAAGGTGCTCAACAAACTATGGGACGCTAAAATAGACCTTGGCAAAGTTATTGATACTCATGTGGTATCTAGATTAATTGACTACAAAAGGTTTAATACCCACTCACTTGAAGAAATTGGTGCATTCCTTAAAATACCTAAGTCAGAATACACTGGTGGTTGGGAGGAGTATTCGACTGAAATGGAAGAGTATTGTATTCAAGACGTAGAGGTTTGTGAAGCTATCTTCAAGTTCTTTCTTCCTCAGATCAAAGACCCTGCATGGAAGAAAGCACTTAGGGTTGAGCATGACATGGCTGTTATCTGTGACGAGATGCAGGACACAGGTTTCTACTTCGACGTAAAGGAGGCTGAGGTAACTCTACAATCTGTCAAGGAAGAGATGGCAGACCTTGAGGCTTCCTTCCTTATGTCGTTCCCTCCAAAACTTGTGGAGTCCAAGCGTATCAAGTTCAGGACAAAGAAGGATGGTTCACTGTTCTCTAATGTCTCTGATGCTATTACGTCTCACCCTAAGGTGGAGATGGAAGGAGACGAGCTTATCTGCTACGAGTACAAATCCTTTAACCCCGGCTCACCTATTGATCGTATTGATGAACTGTGGAAAGCTGGTTGGAAACCATTCGAGATGACAAAAGGACATAAGCAATGGCTAAGAGAGCAAAGGTAAAATACCACCTTGGGTATAATGAAGAGGGTTTTTACTTCCTTTGCACAGAAGGTGCTAAGTACGAAGTTCTTTGCGGGCCAGCAATGGAGACCAATCTCGAGGTTATTAATAGACTAAAAAGATGGCCCTCTTGTGCAACTGAAGAAGAAGAAGAAGACGGTGGTGAAGAAGCCTTTCCTAACAACTGGTGGTGGTCTGTGCCTAAGGAGTTCCTATGATGTCTGAAGACAAAGCAGAAAAGTACAAAAGGTATGGTTGGACTTGTTCAGAAGCTAACCTAGCTACTCTTCCTTCCTCTGCTCCTCAGGCAGCTAGAGACCTAGCGAAGTGGCTTACCCTAGAAGGGCGTAGGAGCAGCCTAGAGGAGTGGCTAGGACATGTACAACCTGACTCTCGTATCCATGGTAAGTTCTGGCACATTGGTTCTTGGACCCACAGGATGAGCCATAGCAAGCCTAACCAAGCCAACATCCCTTCACCCTTCCATGGTGATCCTAAAAGCCCTATCGAAGAGATTAAGGCTAAATACGACAAACACACGAGAGGCCACTGGCAGGCTACTCCCGGTGCTTGGTTGGTAGGGACAGACGCAGAGGGCATCCAACTGAGGGTACTGGCACACCTGATGGGTGATGAAGACTACATCAAGGCTGTTGCCTTTGGTGACAAGTCTCTCAAGACTGACATTCATAACGTCAACATGAGAGCACTTGGTTCTGTCTGTAGGGATAGAGATACGGCCAAGACCTTCATCTATGCTTGGCTCCTAGGTGCCTCTAACGGTAAGATCGCAGACATCCTCTCTTGTAACTCTAAGGAAGCTTCTACAGCAGTCTCTAGGTTCCTTAGTTCTCTTCCTAAGCTAAAGTACCTTAAGGATGTAGTCATTCCTAGAGATGCTAAGAGAGGCTATTTTGTCGGTCTCGACGGCAGGAGAGTCAAGTGCGACAGTGAACACCACATGCTTGCTGGCTACCTTCAGAACGGTGAGGCTGTGGTTATGAAACATGCCAACGTGCTCTGGAAGAAACACTTCGTAGAGCTTGGTGTCTGGGGTAAGACTGTCAGACAAGTAGACTTCGTCCATGACGAGTGGCAGACAGAGGTTATCGGTAGCAAGGAGTTTGCAGAAGAAGTAGGAAGGATACAGAGATGGGCTATTGAAGAGACTGGTAGGGCCTTGGGCCTAAAGTGCCCCTTGGCTGGTAGCACAGATATTGGCCATTCTTGGGCTGATACTCATTAAAGGTGTTGACAATGACTGACAGATACGTTAGTATGTATACTCTAGAGGACGACGAAGCACTCTGCCTCACTGAAGATGGAGAGTGGATTCCTGAGTACCTTCTGGATTCTTGGTACTCTTTCAAGTTTGAACAAAGGAACTAAAGATGGGTAAGACGACTACTCTTAAGCTGGAAGGCAAAGCTAACTGGGCTCGTGTCTTTGAAGACAACCGGGACATGAAAGGCTTTGAAGGAGCCTACGAGGAATGTGAAGGGGCCTATACCCTTGAGCTTGTCCTTGACGCAGAGAACTTTGGTAAGCTGAAAGCCTCAGGTTCGATGAAGAAAGGCTCTGTTGATACTGATGGTGTCAAAGTCAAGTTTGTCCGTAAACACAAAGGACCTTTCCCTGAAGTCTCCGGTCCTCCTAAAGTCCTGAAAGCAGACAACTCTGTCTGGGACTTTGAGAAGGACGGTGCTATTGGTAACGGCTCTGATGTTGAAGTTGTTTTGTCGGTATATCCTGTGATGAAAGGCAAACGATTCGGTACTCGACTGGACAAGGTTGTCGTCAAGAAAGCGGTAGCGTTTGATGATACCAAACGTCCTTCGTCCTCCTACGATGATGAGGCACCATTCTAAAATAATGGATGGGTGGCCGAGTGGCTTAAGGCTCTGGTCTTGAAAACCAGCGAAGGGAAACCTTCCGTCAGTTCAAATCTGACCCCATCCGCCAGTTACACCACAAGCCCTGACCCTTTGTCTAGGTAAGAGAAGCCCTTAGCTCTCGTTGTGGTGTAGGAGACGCGGTATCCGGTATAGGATCGCAACCTGTACGCAGTCTAGCCTGTGAGGTCTAGCCGTCTCCACTAATTCAAGTCTACCCCATTGCCTCTGGCCTAGCCATGCACACTTACGACACCTGAATGTTTACAGGGTAACACGGGTTGATCGCCGTGAGGGTACTTAGGGACAGGAGACTGGAGATTTGATCCTCTTCTCTCCTGAGGTTACAGCGCCTCTCGTCCTGTCATTCAAGCCCCGTTAGCTTAATGGAAGAGCAACGGTTTTGTAGTCCGAAGACGTGGGTTCGATTCCTACACGGGGCACCATTTGACTAGGGATTGGCTGGGCCAAGAAAGGACTGCAAATCCTTTTATGTGGGTTCGATTCCCACCCTAGTCTCCAAGGAGTTAGTTATGAATTTGAAGTGGGCCTTATGGTACAAATGGTACTGGTTGTATAGGCGAGTACTAAGAAGAACCACACTCTCTCCAAAAAGGTTTCCTTCAGATTACTCCCACAAAGAACTGGCTGACCTTGTAGTCCTTCATCGTGACAAAAGAATAGAGGCTGAGACAAAGTATTCAAATACTGTCGGTAAGCTAAGAGCTATCAGCAAAGAACTCTCTGAACTAAAGAGGATAAAATGAAACACATTAACACTCTAGTCGAAGACATCTACAAAGTAATCGACACCAATGGTGGTTGGGATGCCACTGTAACCAAGTTCTTCGCAGAGCGAGTAGCAGACACTGTAAAACGAAGACTTGAAGATGAACCTGAGGAAGGCAGACCCACCCTCAGGATGTCTAACCTAGGCTCACCTTGTCGTAGGAAACTCTGGTACCAAGTAAACGAATCAACCTCAGCCGAGCCTCTCAGACCTAACGAGAGGCTTAAGTTTTTGTATGGAGACTTGCTTGAAGACCTTCTCATCTCCCTTGCTATCGCTGCTGGCCATGAAGTTTCTGGTCTTCAGACTACGATGGAAATTGATGGAATCAAAGGCCACCGAGATTGTGTTATTGACGGCGTCACTGTTGACGTAAAGTCTGCCTCTAGCTTCTCCTTCAAGAAGTTCAAGGAACATGGTCTAAGGGAAGACGATCCCTTTGGTTACATCGAACAACTATCTTCTTATGTCTATGCCGCCAAGGACGATCCTCTAGTCACTAACAAATTTGAGGGTGCCTTCCTTGTCATCGACAAACAACATGGTCATATTGTTCTTGACAAATACAACTTCGCCAAAGAGATTCTAAACAAGCAGACCAAGGTAAAGGAAGTCAAGACTATTGTAGGACTGCCTAGCCCACCCCCTAGGGACTTCAGTGATGAACCTATGGGTAAGTCTGGTAACATGAAGCTCTGTACCCAGTGCTCTTACTGTGCCTTCAAAGACAAATGCTGGCCTGAGGTAAAGACCTACATCTATAGCACTGGCCCTGTATACCTGACTAAAGTAGTCAAGGAACCTAAAGTAAATGAAAGCAGCTAGTGCAAAGAGTAAAGGTCGTACACTACAGCAATGGGTGACTAAACTAATCCTTAAACACTTCCCTAGCCTCACTGAGCATGATGTACGATCTACTTCCATGGGAGCCTCAGGTGTTGACGTACAACTCAGCACAGAGGCCCTCAAGCTCTTCCCATACAGTGTGGAGTGTAAGTCCTACGCCTCTATCGCTGTATACAAATGGTACGACCAAGCCAAGACTAATACGATCAAAGGAACAGAACCTTTGTTGGTTATCAAAGCCAATAGACAGAAGCCTTTGGTTGTCGTAGATGCAGAGTATTTCTTTGAGAGGATTAAATAATGGCGATGCCTGAGATTACCTTGTCTTCTGAGACTATCGACCATGTAGCTATTGACAGTCTTAAGTGGCACTACAAATCTTTGGTTGAAGAGCCTGAGAATACTACAGACTACTTTATGAGACTACTCGCCTTCAAGATTGTCCTCAAGTACTATGGAGTGAACGTATGAAAGCCACTAACATCATTATTGAGACTGCTGCCGGTGAGTTTACCTACCCTGAGGTAGAGACCTTTGCCTTCAACCCTATGGGCTTCATCACTCTCAGGGTGGGAGGTAAGACACACAACTATGCTATTGACTCTGTAGTGTACTTCAGTTATGATGTACAGGAAGACGAACAGGAGATGGACATGACTAACGTGGTAGTGTTGCAATGAAACTTGAAGCAAAGCTTATCGCCTATACTCAACCAGCTATCTCTGTCCCTGCTGCTACTCCTGAAGACCTTGTAGCCTTCTGTGCCAGAGTGTCTAGTGACAGAGACTACGAAGAGAGAGGTAAGGATACTGAAGGTCTACTCAAGTACTGTATCAAGAACAAACACTGGTCAGTCTTTGAGATGGTTAACGCAGTAGTAGAAGTCAAGGCACCTAGGGATATTACTAGACAACTCCTTAGACACCGTAGCTTCTCCTTCCAAGAGTTTAGTCAAAGGTACTCAGATCGTATTGAGTTCACTGGTAGAGAGTTTCGTAAGCAAGACTCCAAGAACAGACAGAACTCAACAGATGACCTTGAACCTGCCTTCATTGAAGTCTGTAAAGACTTTGTTGAACAGGCAGAAGTAAATGCCTTCACAATGTACGACTGGATGATCGACAAAAGAGTAGCCAAGGAATGTGCCAGAGTTATTCTTCCTGAAGGTCTGACTATGAGTACCCTTTACGTCAATGGTACTCTTCGTTCTTGGCTACACTATCTTGAAGTCAGAGATGATCCCGGTGTTACTCAACATGAGCATGTTCTTATGGCTAGAGCTATCAAGGAAGTGCTTGTTCCCGTGTTCCCTAAAGTGATGGGTATGGTATGACTGGGATTAGTTCAATTACTTTATTCGGTTGTCAAATTAATGAAGTGGAAGACGCAATAAAGCTGTACAAGAAGATTGTGAGACTTGACCTAATCGAAGAAGTCAAAGAAAGAATCGAGGAAGAAGAGACTTTCAGAAAGAACCGGCATGAGTAAAACAGCTATTGTATATACATGTAGTCATTCAGACCCATCAACAGACAATGAAAGGTTCTCTTGGCTTGGTGACTTGATCGAAGATGTCAAACCAGACTATGTCATTGACCTTGGTGATGGTGCTGATATGCGTAGTCTTAACACCTACGATACAAGATATCCTCAAGCTATTGTGTCTCAGAACTATGGTGAAGACATTGAAGCCTACAACAATGCAATGTCTAGGCTTTGGGATAGATACAAGTTAACCAAAAGGAAGCGTCCATTCCGTATCGGCTTCGAGGGGAACCATGAAAATAGAATCAAAAAAGCCATTGCCCATGACCCAAGACTTGAGGGAAAGAAGTACGGGATTTCCTTTAGCCATCTTCAAACAGATCATTGGTTCGACGAGTACCACGAGTACGTTAATTCCGCCCCCGCCCTCGTTGATTACGATGGTATCGTCTACGGCCATTACGTCTCAACTGGTAATTTTGGTTCTGCTCTTTCAACTAAGCATCATGGCTATTCTCTTACTGAAAAGCTGGCCTGTTCTGTTACTGTCGGTCATAGCCATAAATTCTCTTATCACTATAAAGGTGACGCTAAACCTTATCCGATTCATGGCTTGGTTGCGGGCTGCTTCAAGGGAAAAGACGAACCTTGGGCAGGCCAAGCCAATTTCGAGTGGAGGAAGGGAGTAGTCATCAAAAGAGAAATATGTAACGGAGACTACAACCTTCAATGGGTATCTATGGAGCAGCTTAGACGTGAATACGGAAAATGAAGAACCCTCTTGACACACTACTGGACAAGTACTCTCTTCTAGACATCTTGTCTGATAACGACATTGAAGAAATAACAGTGCTCAGACTTCTGATTGCTGAGAACCTTATTGACTTGGATAACTATGAACTAACAGAGGATGACGTTGAAGATGACGACTAATGAACACTATGACGAGTACTACGACATCGAAGAGATGGTAGAGGATATGGCTTACATCCAAGCCTTCTCAGAGTTTGATGCTTACCAGTCCTTCACTGATGAAACTGCTATTTATCCTGAAGAGAAAGGTCTTGAGTACTGTGCTCTTGGTCTTGCCTCAGAAGCTGGTGAGTTTGCTGGTAAAGTCAAGAAGTGGATCAGAGATGGTGTTCTTGACACAGAAGCAGCCAAGGCAGAACTGGGAGACATACTTTGGTATGTTGCTCGGTGTGCAGAAGAGCTTGAGTACTACCTGTCAGACGTAGCCAAAGACAATGTAGACAAACTCAAAGATCGTATGGAAAGAAACAAGATTCAAGGTAATGGAGACTACCGATAATGCCAGAGATTAAAAGAGAGCCTCTACTGATTGAAGACGCTGAGACAGGAGAACTCCTTACTTGTTTTGAGCATGACTACACCATTGAAGATATTGCTCGATGGGTATTGAAAAACAAGGGTGATGCAGAAGATTTGATGAACATGATTAAAGAAGGGCTCAAGAATGAGTGAAAGAGATGATTTCTATAAGGCGTTTGCAGTTTACCTAACCTACAAAGATTCATACGCAATCAAGGATATGCTAGAATCTGTTGCTAACACTATACTAAACTCCTTTAGTGGCTTGGACACAGACAAGGTTGAAGTATCTGTCACGGATAACACGCGAGAAGGTAGGCTTGAAGTTTGTGTAGTAGCATACCCTAAGAATAGAGTGTGACTTGAAGACTATAGTAAAGAAGATGGAGAAGGACTCAAAAATGACTGAAAAGAAATACGGCCCCACTGTTCCTATCTCGGAAGAGATTCACAAGATGAAGTACCGGGGTGAGGGAGAGACCTTCAAGGAGGCCATGACCCGAGTAGCGGATGCCCTTAAAGATGATGACTTCCATTTCACTGCCTTCCGTAGTATCCTCTACAACATGCGGTTCCTCCCCGCTGGTCGAGTACAGTCAGCTATGGGGGCACCACGACAGGTTACTCCCTTCAACTGTTTTGTCTCTGGTACAATTGAAGACAGTATGGAAGGTATCGCCAAAGCTTCTGGTGAAGCCGCTAAGACAATGCAACTTGGTGGTGGTATCGGCTACGACTTCTCCACACTGAGACCCAAGGGAAGCCTTATCAGAAGCCTTGAGAGCCGCTCTAGCGGACCTGTAAGCTTCATGGGTGTCTTCGATGCTTGGTGTAAGACTATCGCCTCAGCAGGCCACCGTAGAGGCGCTCAGATGGGTGTCATGCGTGTTGACCACCCTGACATTGAAGAGTTCATCCAAGCCAAGACGAACACCACTAACCTGACTCAGTTCAACATCTCTGTTGGTGTTACTGATAAGTTCATGGAAGCTGTTCGTACTGACAGTGACTTTGATCTTGTCTTCAATGGTCAAGTCTACAAGACTGTTCGAGCCAAAGCCCTCTGGGACAAGATTCTTCGTAACACTTGGGACTGGGCAGAACCCGGTGTGTTGTTCATTGATCGTATCAACAAGAAGAACAACCTCTGGTATATTGAGACTATTGCAGCCACTAACCCTTGTGGTGAACAACCCTTGCCTCCTTACGGTGCCTGCCTTCTTGGCTCCTTTAACCTTACCAAGTATGTGTTCTGGGATGAGACTCTTGCTCGGTACAAGTTCAACTATGAGCTTCTAAAGAACGACATTCCTCACGTTGTTCGTGCCATGGACAATATCATTGATCGGTGTGTCTACCCTCTGAAGCAACAAGAACAAGAGGCCAAGAACAAGCGTCGTATGGGTCTTGGTGTCACTGGTGTGGCTAACGCTATTGAAGCCCTTGGTTACGTCTATGGTTCCAGTAGCTTCATTGACGAACTGAAGAAGATCATGGGTATTATCCGTGACTCTGCTTATCGTACCAGTATTTCTCTCTCTATCGAGAAAGGTCCGTTCCCTCTCTTCGACATCAAACTCTTGGAGTCAGACTTTGCTAAGACTCTCCCGGAAGACATTAGAGAAGATATTGCTCGTTACGGCCTTCGTAATAGCCATCTGCTTAGTGTCGCTCCTACTGGCACTATCAGTCTTACTGCTGACAATGTAAGTTCTGGTATCGA
>Ga0070749_10001501_pt1 | contig 15816 bp, 11 predicted proteins | sample VirMetDEL_Nov_18_FD_75180 | JGI IMG/M metagenome (GOLD analysis project Ga0070749, IMG submission 75180) | Aqueous microbial communities from the Delaware River and Bay under freshwater to marine salinity gradient to study organic matter... | ecosystem: Environmental > Aquatic > Marine >...
AAGAAATCCTAACCGTGAGAGTGAACAGTGTTACAATGGATATGTGCAGACAGCTAAAGAAGGACCTTGTGATAGAGATAGACGATGAGGTTATCTTGGCTGATACTGGAGTCAAGCTTATGTCTAAACTACATCAGATGTACAGTGGTACAGTGAAGTTCGAGTCTGGTAATAGCATTGTTCTCGACACAAGTAAGGCTGACTTTATCAACTGGAAGTTCGATAATCAGAAGATCGCTATATTCTATAAGTTCAAGGCAGAATTGGACGCCCTTAAGATGGTTTTTGGGGATCAATTGTGCACTGATTTAGAGACATTTGATTCTACTGGTAAGTCTATAGCCTTACAGATAGTATCTGGACGTGAGGGTATATCCTTACGAAACGCTGAACACATTGTGTTCTACAACATAGATTTCAGTGCTACCAGTTACTGGCAAGCCAGAGACAGGATGACAACGAAGGATCGTAAGTACAATAAGGTGTATTGGGTTTTTTCAGAAGGAGGTATAGAGAAGAAGGTATATAAGGCTGTCATACAAAAGAAGGATTATACATTAAAACACTTTAGAAATGAATCACGGGCCACGGAATTTCGTCCAGGAAGAATATGATAAGTATGACGCTAAAGCAAAACGTCTTCTTATTGATCATTTAGTTGTAAAGGGTCATAATATAATCAATTCTGAGGAGAATTATTACCACGACATTGTTTCTAATAAGGATGGGGTGGATTATTTCTTTGAGGTTGAGGTAAAACTAAATGTACCCTTCTCCTCAATGAAAAATTTCCCTTATGAGACGGTCAGCTTCACTGGCAGGAAGTTGCGGTTGCATAATATAAAGCTATTCTTTTACGTTATATTTTGTCTTGACACCAATGCATACTTGTATTGTCATTCTAATAGGATTTACGATGAAAGATATGCTAAAGATGTTGTTATAAATAGTAAAAACAGAAAAGGAATGGATAAAATGTACAGAGTTCCAAAAGAATTTTGTAATTTTGTTATACTATGACTGAGCAGCAGATACAGAAGAAACGTATTGACCAACTAGAAAAGGATGGGTACTACGTTATAAAGCTAATTAAAACTAACAAGAATGGGATACCAGACATTGTGGCTATACCTCCGAATACACCAGTTATTTTTTCGGAAGTCAAAACTCCCAAAGGTAAGACTTCAGCGATTCAAGAATATAGATTAAAAGAACTAAACAATTATGGATTTAAAACAGAAGTGTATCGAGGAGACTGACATTAAAATTGAGCTTACTGCTAAGGCTGTTATGTTCATATTGGAATTCGAGGAAGAGCTTCATGAGGTAATTGCAGAATCATTAACACATGTAAAATACCCTGGCATTGATGTATATGACAGCTGTGCTATAGTTATAGATGACGCTATTAAATTAAGGGCCAAGATTTATGGAGACGTTAACGAAAGGGTCGTTGTCTATAATATTGAAGATATAGATGATATAAATGAATACTTAGATTATATTAACGAAAAAAAGGTTGTAAAATGGAATACAGATATGATGACATAGATAGGATTGTGAATTTCTCCACGTGGAGTGACAAGAAGAAGATCGATGAGTTATTTAGAATAGATACTTACATGTACACTGATCTTGGTAAGGACTCTTCAAACAAGGATAGGGAAGAGGTTAGGAAAAAATCAAGATACATATACAAAGCGATACAAAAAATAGATCCAGTGATGGGTAAAGAACTGATATATAACCTGTCACGTTAATAACTTGTTTATAAGTTATCTTGTAATTTAATGTTTTGCTTAAATTTTATTAAGTACTTTGTATTGCTTAATTTAATTTATGACACCAGAAGAGCAGAGAGTTCGTTTTATAAACGTAACGATGGATCATCTCCACAATCTCTGCAACGAGCTTTATGAAGCCTTAATTGACGAAGATTTTTCCTCTGTAGAAGTCGTCATTGGCAAGATGCTCGAAGTTATGGAGGACCTAAATCAAACTTTTCAAAATGAAATCTAACAGAATACTAGTAATAGGAGATCTGCATGAGCCGTTTTGCCTTGACGGATACTTGGAGTTCTGTAAGAGTACCTTTAAAAAATACAACTGTAACCACGTTGTTTTCATTGGAGACGTGATAGATAACCACTATAGTTCCTATCACGAGACTGACGCAGACGGGATGGGTGGCGGCGATGAACTTGAATTAGCCATAAAAAAAATATCACGCTGGTACAAAGCCTTTCCCGTTGCGGACGTCACCATTGGAAACCACGATAGGATTATAATGCGTAAGGCTCAGACCTCAGCTATACCTAGAAAGTGGATACGAGAATATAAGGACGTGTTGGGGACTCCAGAGTGGAATTTTGTTGATCGTGTCGTCTATGACAATGTTCAGTACATTCACGGTGAAGGAGGTACAGCTAGCTCTAAATGTCGTGCTGATATGATGAGCACTGTTCAGGGCCATTTGCACACTCAATGTTATACCGATTGGTATGTTGGCCAAAATTTTAAAATATTTGGATCTCAAGTTGGCTGCGGCGTAGATCACGATTCTTACGCTATGGCCTATGCTAAACGTGGCAAAAAGCCTGCCGTAGGTTGTGCTGTAGTTATAGAGGGAAGTGTATGTATAAATGAATTAATGGAGCTATGATAGTAGATGAAAGATTAAACAACGAGTTGGACAACAGGTCCTCTAAAGGAATGAAGCGTGGCTTCTGGGCAGGATTAGTGGCGTTCTTTATAGCTAAGGTTACACATCTGTTAGTTACGTTTGCTATTGGTTTGTTTATTGGGATTAATTTTGAAATCACCCAGAATGTTGTTGACTTTCTGGGTATTATAGACAGCCCTGTATTTGGACTAGTGTATTTGGTTTTTTTCACCAGACTTTTCTATAGATTAATAACACGATAATGGAGTGGGTTGACAACAACACTGGTATTGATGTGATAAGTGGAACGGAAGGTGCCTATGTTAGGTCTACTCCACGAAAAAATATGCCAGTATATACTGGTGTAATGAAGTACTTCCCTAATGCGTTGAAGTATGTGTCAGTAATTAGCCAGGCTGGTAATGATCAACATCATCCAGACAAGCCTTTGCATTGGGACAAGAGTAAAAGTTTTGATCATACAGACGCACTCGCTAGACACCTCATAGATCACTCACAAGAGCCGATCGACGACGATGGTATGTTACACCTAGGTAAGGTTGCTTGGAGGGCTTTAGCTGCGCTTGAAATGTATTTAGAAGATGAAAAATAAACTGATTGAACAAATTGTTAAGGAAAAGCTTAAGGATAATCCTGATTATAAATTAATTCAGAAACTTCAGCAGTTATTAGATCAAGAAAATGAAAACAAATGAAAGAGAAGACAGTATTAGAGATGAAGAACAAGGTGGACTCAATGAGACCGATAGTCCATTCGCTAGTGATGGAAGTGATGAGGCTTTCAGATTTATCTACTGGGATTCTTGAGACCATTAAACGTATGCCTGGATACTCGGAGGCTATAGAAGATCTCAAGAATACGCAACAAGTGTCGGAAGACAAAGGTTGACATATTAATCAGAAACCTACTTTTCCCATGAATATTTAGCAGGTTTTTGTGATTTCTCCCATGAATATTTAGCAGATTTTTGTGGTTTCTCCCCTGTTTCCTTCTCATCTTCCTTAAACATATCCTTAAGGACTATTCTTCTGACGTCTTTGTATAGAGGAACTAATCCTAGATTACCTAGCATTTCCAGAGCTATTCTTTGCTTCAACTCATTCATTGCACGATCACGTGTTTCTTCTTTCTTACCTTCAATAGCTCTACCTAATACAATAGCCCCCCTTGTTATCGTCTTAGCCATTGGTGAGTAAGGCCCAGAAAAAGCAGGAACTATAACATCAAAGAATCCTTTCCTGCCTGAACTAATCTCTTTTATATTCTCTCTAGACAGCATTGAGTAGGACATAGAGTGTTTGTATGGATCAAAATCTTTACCATCTCTGAGTCCTTGTAAGTAATTCTCATTGATGTACTCTAATCCCATCATCGGACCAATCTTAGCTATGTTACCCATGTTCTTACCTATCATTGTAGATAAAACAGAACCAACAAGTTGTCTTGTAAACAAATCGTTCATGTCTTCTGGCTCATCATCTCCAATATCAAGTCCTATTACAGCAGACACTGCGGCATCGAATGCGTGTGATAGCATTTGGTAAAGCATCACATACATGCTCATCCTTGCTGTTGCACCAGCAAGTAATCTCACGCCTTCTGCTCTACTGATTTCACCAGAGTGAATAAGTGCGGTTACTCCTGAACGCATTGTGGTATATTCGTAGATAATGAAGTTTGACATGAACCCATTTATCTCTTTAAATACTTTTTGTGTCCCACTATCGTTTGGGTTTATTTTGTTTTTAAGTACACCATTGAATACATTGATTGACGTAGCTGCTCTTGTTACTTCCTTATCAGCAAATATAGTTGCCTTATCAAGTGCGTCTTTATTATCACGTAGATATGCGGCATCATTGTTCTCAATAGCATCCATATCGATATCATTGCCAGTAAGTTCTTTAAACTTAGACGACAATGATCCAAACCACAATGGCCTTGAGATAGCCTTATCTGGAGTTGATATTAAAAACTCTGCTGGTTTTTCTGCTAGTATATTTATAGCCTTTTTCCCAAAACTTAGTATATAATTTGCCTTGTCTTGAATATCATTAACAGCGCTTGATCTTGAGATGCCATCAGCGTTAACAAACAATCCAATGTCAGCGGTCTTACCTGTAACTTTTTTACTATATAACTTACCAGTCTGTTCGCTATTAAGGTTATTCATTATATCCCTACCTCTTTGAGACATAACATACTCACGGTAATTTTTATATCCGCTTGTGAATGCAACAGGGCTAGTGATCATAACATAGCCTATATTACTTCCAAGTTCAGCGGCAGCCCTTGGCACAGATGCAAGTAGTGCTTTATATCCAATACTCTTTAAGTTATTCAAGAAACCTAACTCAACAGGAGAATAACTCTTCTCAAACACAATACGCATCGCTGTATCGAAGGAATTAATAAGCGCATTAGCTACTTCTATTTCTCTTTTTGTAGAGTTTTTATCACTTAAAATATTGCTCTTTAGTTTATTCAATGTCTTGAATATAGTCTTAGCGGTGTTGGTCATGTGGTAATCCGTGAGTGTCTCACGAGCTCCCTTCATCGTAGCATTGAGTACATCAAAATTTAGTGCCTTTACACCAGGAGTACGCTCAACAAGTGTCCCAGCCTTAGTACTAAATGTTTTAAATTGGTTGTACTTACTAGTAACAGTCTCCAAACTATTGGCATCTACATTAGCCACAGAGTGATGCACGTAATTGTCAAGCATAGCTGGTCTATTGCCACGGACAACAGAGGCCGTATGTAACGCCTTATCAGATAGAGAAGTGTTAACCTTATCTATAAGTTCTATCGCTTGCTTGTCTCTATTAGAGAATGACTTATAGATGTCATCAATATTCCTGGATTTGAACTCTTGTAGTATTTTTTTTAGGATTTCTATATCTTTATCACTATAAATACTTTTATCACTTTCTTTTCTGTGAAATTCAATCGTTTCCTCTAAAGCATCAACAGCACTAAACACTTTATTGCTGTCTCTGTTTGATTGGTATTCTCGCTCAAGCATATAAGCCATTATTCTGAACTTAGCCTCAGCCACTTTGTTCCCTGTCTTATGTTGCTTATTAAGTAAAGCCTCTGCTTTAATTAGCTTTTCCTGTACGATATCTATTTCGGTATCAAGAGTAGCTAATGATCTAGACGCCTTACCAAATACATTATCATAAATATCGGTGCGGTTCATGTTACCAAGTACATTATCAATGTCTGACAATGGGTTAGCTCTAATTGAATATTCTGTCGCTGTCTTTGGTTTAGCATTAGTCTTAAACATTGTTCTATAAGCTTTTGCGCCTAATGAATTCACGTTTGAAATTAATCTATCAAATATATATCTACTACCATTCTTAACCCTTGGCAATACGATATCTTTAGCTACGATGGCTTCAATCTCGTTAGATAAATTGTTACCATAACTTGGGAAGAACCCAGCCTCGATGTTATCGATAACACCTTGTAGGTTTTTCTTTTCGTTTTCACTAAGCTGTTCTAAAGCCTCAGGGTGTTTTTTAACTAGATCTAAGAACCTTTGAGCAGACTCTTTATCTAAAGCATCTACTACATTGTTGTCCTTAACTTCAAATGTGTACTCGACAGGTTCAGCCTCTACTTTTTCTTCGGCAGGTAGGATGTCTTTTTTGTACTTATTCATTAGATCCGCATCCTCTCTTTGTATAGTTCCATCCTTAACCATGTACTCGATGGTTGCAGTAAAGTCTATCTTACCATCTTTCATCTTTTTATCTGGATACGTATCAAAAACCTGTTGTAGTTTTGGTATCTCAGAAATTTCAGTATCAATAGCATTGATAATATCAACAGCTTTCTGATTAACAACAGACACTTCCTCTAATTTAAGTACGGCTTTGCGAGCACCAAACTGATCAACCAATTCCATGTATGTATCTAGTACACCATCAGGGATTATCCTTGCATTTATAGAGAATACCTTGTTTAAGTTATTGAATGTAGCCTTAGCTGATCCAATCTTTGACTTTATATTTTTCTTAGCGGATGCACGCTTCTTGTTTGATCTAACAATTTTGTCTGCATATTCAGCGTTCTTGAATACCTTATCTACATAGCTGATCAGATTGTCAACAGCGGATTCATTGTTTAGGTTTACCGAAGATATCCTGTTGATTATAACCACAGACTGGCTAGTAGTAATCTGACCATTAGTCTTCATATCTTTAATTGTATCAGCAAGTTCCTTACGTCTTACGTTAAGGTCACGCTGCGCCTCTCTAGCGGCTTTTCTTCTAATTGAATCTAGAATTTTAAGAACTTTATTGTCTTTAGTAAATAGCCCCTCCTTCTTTTGTCTTGTCTTTCTTATTCTATCGTTATAATTTTTTAATAAAGCATCAGCTTCGTTAAGAGTTATTCCGTTCTCAGATAGATATTGTCTTATAGCGGCGTCAGATATATTATTTTCTTTAGCTATTTTTATGATATTATCATAATTGGCAACCTGCTTTCTTCTTATCTGCTCACTTCTCTTTATAGGGACATCGATGAATTTACCACCATCTTCTACAGATACAAGTTGTGATATGGTCTCTGTCTCGGCGGCTAAAGAATTTCTTCTTTCAGCTTCAGTCATCGTTCTTCTGTTCTGAACATTTCTTGCTTCAACCTCACCAGAAAGCGCTTCGTATAGCTTCATATCGAACACACCGTGTATACCATTAAGTAATACAGCCTCTTTGTTAGGCATCCCAAACTCTTCCATTAGGTTTTCTACAGCTATGTCTGAATTTTCAGCATTTCTTATAACCTTAACTACAGCGTCAACATCTTCTACCGTATGTCTAGAAAGCATATCAATTAAGGCGGCTTCGTTGTTCTCGTAAACCTCAGTAAGTTCTTTTCTATCTCCCTCAGTTATGGTTAGCTCAGGTCTGATACCTGTTAAATTTTCAACCTGAGTTTGAATAGCGTTTATCGCTTTGTTGTTCAAGTTACGAACGGCCTTCTTAACTTCATCTCTAATAGTAGCTGGGTTAGCTCCTCCTGTAAATCCTTCTTTAATTTGAATAACGTGCTGTATCTCATGAAGCAGTGTGCCTAAGTGATCGCCGTTACCTTTCTCATTTATTAAAGCAGAGTTCATTCTTATGTTTACACCATCGTACAATCCAGCTGAAGGGAAACCATCGTTAAAGAATACAGGTATATCAGCAATAAACGGATAAGCTTTTATTAAGTCAGGAAACTCAAGGGCTTCGCTCACTGTAGTTTTACCAAATGAATGCCCTAGTCCTTCAAATCCTTCTTTTGCTTTTGAGGCGTCAAGCTCTAGTCTTAACTTTCCGTCAACACCTACCTCAAAACCAGTTTGTTGCTTTATCTGAAGAGGATCCATTCCTTTCTTGATCATATCTTCAGCCTTCTTCTTGCTTGATTTTTGATCGGCAGTTAGATTGGCCTTTACACCTACAAATTGTTTTCTTGGGGAAATCTCTTTTACCCCAATACCATAAGGTGCAACAACCTGTGATTTTTGAGCCTCGTCCATTGAGTCAGAATATTTCTGTCTCACATCCTCTGGCATCAAGTCATATGCATTAACTTTTTTATTTGGTACGCCAACAACTTCTCCAAGGATATCGTTCTCGTATGTTGAGTGATCGGACTTTCCACCAAATGCAGTAGGCTTTAACACCAACATAACGTCATTCATCTTAAAATCATTCTGTGCGTAGAACCCATCTCTGAGATCATTCAATTCAATGAACGCATTGTTGTCTTGCAAGAATGTTTTTAGCGGTGTATCCTTTTTCTCTTTAACACTCTCAATAGCATTTAGAAGTTTCTTTCTATCTGGACTTTCAGTCAATGATTCCCAGCTATCATGACCTTCAAGAACATCTATAAAAGGTTTAGTAGGCTTAGCATTAAGAGCACCTTTTTTAAACGCATTGTAATCACCTACTCTATCCTTAAGTATGTTTATGACACGCTTGTTAAATAGCTTAGATCTTATAGGTGAACCACTCATTATAAAGATGTAGTCAGATTTATTTATCAATTTAGAAACCTCTGCTTCACCTTTCCCTGTAGCCCATATAGCTTTTTTAGCTCTGTTTTTGGGGTCCAATGCAAAACTTGGTCCAGCGTCTAAGAAGTGTTCTGTGCCAACTTGAGTATCATTATATATACCTCTACCTAGTTGATCAGCTACCCAGAACCAAACTTTTTGTCCTTTAGAAGAAATCTCATTTACAAGCCCATCAATATCTATAATATCTTTTGACGTTACAAATGATAATTCGGCAGGTGTGTCAGAAACCTTAACCTCTCCAGTAACCTGTTTTTTGTTTATGGTTGTTGGATCACTAAAGAATGTAGATGCCCCTTCTGATATTGCAGAGACATCACTTTCTGTAATTGCCTCACCTCTTGCTACTTTACCTGCTATGGTATTTAAAACATCGATAACTTGATCATCGGTGAATGGTTTTAAACCAAACATCTTAGCAAGCCTATCTAACCATCTTTTAATAATGTTCTGCGTTGGCTTTGGAAGGCTACTATATTCAGAGGCTAATTTACCTACAAGCTCTGCAAGCTTCTCTTCAGCCTGAATATTTTCGTCATAGTTTGATGCAAACTCATCTAGGTAAGCCTTAAGCTCTGGAGACGCAACTTTAGCTACGGCCTTCATCATAGCCTCTGTTAGCCGCCGTGCCTCGGCATCTGTCTTAACCATATTAAGAAGTATGGCATGAAATGTTTCGTGTGCTACAGTTCTTACGTTTGCCTTTTCGGGATTGATGTGTATAACCTTTCTCTTCCTACCGTTTACTTCAGTCTCTTGGTATGTGCCTGCTGTTTTTTGATTTCGACCCTGCTCATTAGTCACCTCTGCATATGCCTGTTCACTCTCATGCACTATGACTTCTACATCAGGGGCTATTTTAGATAGAGCGTTTAATGCGTTATCCACCTGCTTTCTTTGATCAGGTGCTTTAAATAACTCTCTAAGTTGCTGTACCTCAGCCTCTATTTTCGCAGCTTCAGGCGAAAAGTTTTTAGCGAGCTCATACGCTTGATCATAATCCTCAATACGCTGCCCTTCTCCCTTAGTTGCCTTATATGTAGGATCGTACACAAAGAATACGTTATCTGGACGATTCTTAAGGTTTGTCTTCTCCCACCCTTTAGGTGCAAACTCAGGGTTAAACGTCATCCGAGCGATAGGCCTGAAACCATTCTTTATATATATATCTTCAAGATTTGTTCCCTTACCACTATCTACATTTATACCAAACGCATCAAAGAACTTGCCTCCAGCTTCTATTCGTGCATCCTGGAGTACTTTTGCTGCTTGAGTTCTGTTAGCTCCTGGCTGTTTGAATAAGCCTCCCATATAGCCATCAGCAGTCACGTACGCACCTGACTTGCCATCTTCGGTCATGAATAGCTTACCGCCTTCATCTATAATCTTCTGAGCGTCCTGCTGTGTTAATGGAGTTACCTGGAGCTTATCGTCCTTACGCTGTGCAATAGCCTCGGCCTGTGAAGCGGCAAACGCAGCTGCGTCTGTTGTTTCCTTTACCTCTTCTGGCTTATAGGCACGCTCGTCTACTTTTTCTGCAACATCCTGCTCAGTGTCAGTTTCATTAAAACCTTTTTTTATGGAATTAATAAATTCAACAGGATTTGATTCTATTTGTTTTTTTGCTTCAGAAAGCGTATTAGTATCTGTTGATTGTCCAAAATAACTCTTTTGAAATTCATCAACTGTTAACCTTCCTTTTTCTGCTAGTAAACTAAGTCTATCTAATTCTAAATTAGCATCTTCTTTAGATATTTCTACCTCATTAACTATTGTGTTTCCATTTTCATCAACAGTTAATTCTTGCTTTGTTTTTTTATTGTCTAAAGCAGTTTTAGTGTCAGATGAAATTTTTAATGCAGTTTTGCTTTTTTCTTCGACAGAAGGCTCCCGTACTTCCCCTTCCACTTCTTGTACACCTTCGGCTCGTTGAGCATCAGGTATATCTCTTGTTTCTTGCTCTTGAATGGCATCTTTAAATTCTTTTAGTGCGTTATCGTTTATCTCTTGTCGAACCTGTCCATAAACCTCAACATACTTTTGCTGAGGAGTGAGGCTAGGATCTAAATCTTTAGCTATCTCTTTACCCTTTTCACCGAACACTCTCTCTACGGCACCTTCATAGTTAATTGACTTCAAAATGTCATTTCGTCGACCATCTATGTATTTCATCTGATCAACGAACTTCTTACCTTCTTTCTGGTCAACACCTTTTAGGTATGTATCTATCTTGGCGTTTGCTACATCATAACTGTCATCATTCTCTACACCAGCTTTTTTTAACATAGAGTTTCTGACTCCAGATAGGGTCATCAGTTCCTTTATGTTGTCAGCCCCTAACAATAAGGCGTCGCCTTCCATATTTGTTGTTTGATCGGCAACTTGAGATATTATTTTATTAATATTATTGTGTATACTTGCTCTTTGAATGTTCGTCAAGTCTGGATCAGATAACATATCTCTTAGTGTAGTTATCTCCCCAGTGAGTGATTTAATCTTATTCTTATATCTATTGACGTTTGTCTGTGTCAAAATAGTACTATACGCCATACTAGGCGTGTTCATAGCACCACTGGTAATGATAGACGTAACCGCAACATCGTCAAGAGACGACAGATCTATCTGGTCTCCAAGAAACGCATAATCATTTACTTGAGTCAATGCATCAATTGCAGTTTCCTCTATAATCTCTTCTCCAGTTCTCCTTCCAAACTCTTTGAAAGCACCGAGTGTAGCCTTATAGTTAGACCTAAGGATGTCGTCCATAAATTGACCAGGCTTTACCTTCAAGTCTTTAAGAACTTTTATGGAGTTTGGTGCAGTACCAATGTATCTAGTTACAAGACCTTCGACAAGACCAGTTCCAGTGACGGCAAGTGTTTTTTGCCATGGAGTAATCTTACCGTCTTCAATAGCTCTCTCCAACTCATACATCTGAGCAAAATATTCGTCATCAGGTATAATACCTTTGACGGTTTCTAAATCTTTCTTTGCTTTCTCGGCTATAGATGCTATCTCCTGTCTGGTAGTTAATTCATCATACTTTTGTCCTGCTGAACTTACACCGAATTGAGTTGCAACAAGTGTGGATATGGCTGCCTCAGACATCCCTAATGCTGATCCTGCCCCAGATGTGGCTATAGCAAGTGCTATATTAGGCGCTTGTGTCGCAAACTGTCTAGTAGCAAACTCAAATTTACTGCCCTCTTTAATTGCCTCCTGATAAGTTCTTTGAGTTTTGTAAGCCTGATCTAACTTCTGATTAGATTCAGCCATACCTTCTCGTGCTAACTTTAATCTCTTCTCCGCTGACATACCAGATGTAACTGTTCCAGCGCTAGGTATCCCTGTAACATCTTCTATAGCACCTTCGGCTAAAGTAGTTATGACTTCAAATGATCCAGCCATCTGTCTCAGAGCATTATTTATATCGGCCATAGCTGTGTCAAACAAGTCGTAGCTCTTATTGGCTAGCTCTATATACTGACCTGTAGTTTCTGCTTTTGATGCTACCTTATCGTAATCATATTTTGACTTATAGGCTAAAGACATATAAACGTCGGATGCGTCTTTTATTTGGCTCTTTATATCATTTATTTCTTTAACAGGCTCGCTAGAGACTATATCTACCAAATTACCCTTCTCATCTTTAATTACAGTTACCTTTAGTTTAGGGTATTTTTCAGAAATCTGTTCTGCTGATTGTTCTACGGAGCTTACTAACTTTTCAAGATGAGATTTAGCCATTTCAAGATTGGTCTCTATTCTCAACTGCTCTTCTGATGCATCTTTATTGACACGTCTTAAGATCTCCTTGGTGGTTTCTCTATCTGGACTGTCCTCTAGGAATTTTTCGATAGCTAATTTTTTAGCTCTATCTATCTTGTCTTTTCTTACAGATACAGTCCCTGAAAGATTGTATTGATTAATTTTTGCCAATACCTCTGGATTTGACCCAAAGTATTTCTGAACACCTGAGTCTATCTGAGATTTGCCCATATTAACCTCAACAGATATTGGTGTATTTCCTCTGTACTCTTGTCTTGTTATAGTCCCTTTTTCAAGCTCTTGCTTTGCCTCTGGTGGTACCGAAACGCCTGATTGTTCTAGGGCCTTGAATAAACCTTTGAAATAATCTTTACCATAAAAATCAGCCTCTGCCGATTCCATGGAGATGTCTATCTTATCCTCTGTCTTGTTAAATTCTTCTACTATTCTCTTGTACTCGTCCGCATTTTGTCTCTTTATGATAGACGACGCTTCATCATCTGTTATGTTTTGATATAGGAAATTGTTTATGTCAGCAAACTGTTTTGCATCATTGCCAGTTCCAATTGCTATTGGAAACTCCCCAACAGAAGATCCTTTTTTTACCTTTAACAATGCTCCACGTGATGGATCTTGAACGTAGTCAAAACCAATATCTGGATACAATCTCTTTAGATTGTTTATATATGTAGCTCTGTCCTCAGAATATACCTCTAGTTGATTTGCTGATAACGCCTTTCTCCTTACGTCAGAAGGGGTCTCTATCAACTTTTTTACCTTAGCTATCTCTTCTTTTCTGTATTTGTCCTTACCGAACCAAGATATTGGTTGCAGATCTATCTCTATCTGTTCCTTTGTTATATTGTCGGTAACCAACAAGGCGTCACCTAGGCCAGTTTTTTCTATAGAGTAACCCTTTCCTGCTAGCTCATTTTCAAGCTCAGGAAGTGCAAACTCTTCATCCTTTTCTATAAAAGATTCGTAATCAAACTCGCTTTTTGAAGCACCCGATAAGGTAGGAGGCTTTGCTTCCTTGGTAATGGATTCCGTAGCGACCTCTTGAGAAGTAAGCTCTGATTCTTCTTTTTTTTTTAATGGAGTATAGTTAGCTAAGGTTTTAGCCTTAAACTGATCCGTAGTATATCTAGAAGAGAATGATGTGTCCTTACCGCTTACCCAATCATATATTTGAGTATTGTAGTCATCTTCATTCATCATTTTAGATATAAACTCATCCCTAGATCTTCTAGAAGAAAAAGTATTATCAGTTCTTGAAATCCAATCGTAAAGCTGTGACAAATATTCGTTCATATTAAGGTGCTAGTTTATTTTGTTTTAAAGCTGCCGCCTGTTTTATTATGTCGTTGATCTTAGCAGGAGTTGCGTTTTTAATGTTACTGATCCACGATGCTTTTAAACTATCTGCAAGATCTTTACCTTCTTTTATACTGGTATTTATTTCTATATTACCGTTCTTAACTACAATTAAGTCTGTTGGCAAGTTAGCTTCCTGCATTGATTGCTGTATCGCCGAAGTAATACCCCGTACATCATTTTTTGCAATACCAGCTTCAAAGTTGTCAGAGTTTGTTTTAGACATTGATCCACCAGCAACCACCTGTGATAATTGTCTATATATTGTGCTATCAAAAAGTTTTGAATTTACTACAGTTGAAGCATCAATCTTTCTATCGTTATTATATGAAGGCCCTATTCCAACTATACCAGCAAGAGCGATACCAATGTCTGCCGCATTTTGATTCAAATCTACTGGCTCTTCTGTTCCATTTTTTGTAACATATAATGTATTTGTAGATGCGTCAAGTCTGGTTCCTGTTATACCCAAACTTGGATCGTTTCTTAGAGCAGCCTCTAATGATGCTACACTTCCATCTCTAACAAACTGATCTATAAGTTGGGCTGTTTGTTTAGCAGCTGTCACACCAGCTGAAGGAGTTTTTGGAGCAACGTATTGCTTACTAGCCTCTCTTCCAATCTGTATCTCTATAGCATTTTTGTAAGCATCTTCAGCAAGCTTTGCTTGTTCTGGAGTAAGCTTGGGCTCTAACTTACCAGTTTGTTTATTAAGCGTCATTTCAACGTCACCAATATTTACAGTTACGTCTTCCATGACCATAGACCCATCTTCCTTATATTCCTTAACACGTTGGTATGTAACAGTTCTTTGACTTGGCTTGCCATCTACATCGTACTCAATACCGAGATAATCCATAAGTATTGATGCCTTTTTTTCATCATTACTAAGGGCTGATTTAGCCTGATTGTCAATCCATTGCTGATAATTTGGATTTAACCGAGAGTCAGTAAGATCTTGTGTCGAAGTTATAAAGGTTTTCCATTGTGCTACATTTTGAGCGACAGCAGCACTTTGTGCGTTAACGTCAAACGTTTCAAATTCTTGGTGTTGGATTGTATTCATCGCTTTAACTGGAAGTAATGAATTCATGTCTATATTACCGTTCTTGTCTACATCTGCATAGTATCCAGAACCAGTGTTTGGATCGTAATATATCTGTTTGTTTTTCAGTTGCAACTGATTGGAAATAGCCTTTAAGTAAGCCTCATTGCCCTTCCCGTCTTTTTCACTGAGTCTTTTGTAATTATCATTATAAGTCTTTAAAGAGTTGTTTATATTGGTCCAAGTATCCTGTACTCTTTGCTTAACCAACTTTGAGTCATCAACACTCTTAAAGCCACTAGTCATCAGTTTGTGATTCTGTAGCAAAAACTGTCTAGCATTTTGCGCTTGCTTCATTGCAAAATCATTTGCCGTAGGATCTATCCCTTGCTCGTACTCTTGCAACTTTTGAAGCTGTTCGGCGTGCTTAGTTTCGAGCTCCATCTTTGCAGATTCACGGCGCTCTTTTTCGGCTATTAAACCATCCGATAAATTTTTAGTTAAAGTAGCCCAGTCTATTACCGTTCTATCAACCTCCCTTGGTTTATATTTGTAGTAACTCATATTTTATTTTATGTATGGAATGTTACCCATAATTCCAGGCAAATAACCTGGATTAATTGAAAATGGGAGAAAAGGGCTAGAAGCAGGTAAAGTAGCAGGTTGAATACCACCTGCTAGGGGTTGAATACCTACTGATTGTATAGAAGGAGTGGCTTGCTGAACTTGTCGTCCTGCGACAGTAAGTCCAGCTGCTAAGTTTTGAAAACCCTGTTGAGTAATACCAGCATTTATCATAGCCTTTCTAGCTTGAGCTGGAGTCATACCCTGATACATTCCTGTCTGTTGTTGGTATTGCTGTG
>Ga0070749_10001502_pt1 | contig 15814 bp, 13 predicted proteins | sample VirMetDEL_Nov_18_FD_75180 | JGI IMG/M metagenome (GOLD analysis project Ga0070749, IMG submission 75180) | Aqueous microbial communities from the Delaware River and Bay under freshwater to marine salinity gradient to study organic matter... | ecosystem: Environmental > Aquatic > Marine >...
ACTGAAAAATTATCAATAACCCATTGTCTTGATTTTTTTCCTTGCAACAATCTTTCTTCTGTATCCATATTATAAACTGATAGCAGATTTTCTGCAATATGTGAAGCGTCAGTTGATGCTTTAATAAACTGAGTTCCTGGTTCTCTGTATTCGTGCCAATTCAAGGGTAATCCACCGCTTTCTTCGGAGCAGCTATCTTCTCCGCATGAATAGTTTGTTACTAGAGTTATTAGTTCTGTAAGTTTTGCTTCTTGAACTGGAATTTCTTGTCCACCGCTGGTAAATGGGTGGCAATAAACATCCATTAAATTGTAAACCTCATTGAGTTGTTCCTCGGAAACTCCAGCGGATACATTAGTTGTATTTAAGGTTTCTGCTCTACAGTTTCTGCATCTTTGTTTCTGGCCAAAGAAGCTTCTTACATGGTACGAGTTACATGAAGAGCAAAAATAAGTGGATAAAATATCTCTCGTGCAAATCTCTTTCTCGTCAAGCAATCTCATTATATCCCATCCCTCGTCCCAATGGGTGTGCAATAATAGTTTTGCGTTTGGTGTTGTTTCTTTGAATATTTTAAATCCGTCAAGAAGATTTGGAACAGATTTTCTTAATTGGTTTCTAAAAACAAAACCAATAACGAAATCGTTTTTGTCTATGCCGTGGAATTTTCTAAGGTTTGATCGTTCGTCATCTTTTAGTCTGTAAAAATGATTGGTATCCAAAGAGCCGCGAAGGGTTTTGATGTGGTCATAACCCATTTCTTTGAAGGCTTTCTCTGCAAATGAAGACCAAACGTAGTAGTTTTTTATTTTTGGTGCATACTGAATTGCTTGAGGAAGGATTGGGAGGCTGTCGAGGGTTGTCCAAATCATGCAGTTGATTTTGTTCCACCAAGCTTTATGGTGGTAATTTGTGAATCCCCAAATATCTTCGACACCAATATAAACATCTGGTTTAACTTCATCTATAATATTGTCTATCTCATAAGATCCATAGTTTGCAGATCTTTTTTCTTCTTGTGGTAATGATGAGTAGTTTTTAGGAACGGTACCATAACACTTCCAAGGCAATAGCGAAAGATTAGGATCGCCAGACATTTTCATGTTAGCGGCCTCTACAATGTTATACTTGCCAGTTTTGTAAAGGTATTTTAATATGTTTTTCTGGTTCTTGCCGAAGCCAGTAAAAGCTTTACAAGAATTGGAGTGCAATAATACTGTCTTTTTTTTCATTTTTTAATCTGACTTCTGTGGGAGAATATCTTGTTAATGGCGAATTTAAAATACTGAACCATTAAATAAGCCTCGGACATTTCTAACCCGATGCCAAATTTGTTGGATGAGTTTCTTGTAACGGAAAAGGAGAAGGCTTTTGTCCCGTCTTTTTTAGTGTATGGGCTTAGGGATATTGATGTTGAGTTTCCATCAAAACTGTGGTAGGCGCCAAACTTTTCGTAGTTTTCTACGGCGTAAATAAAACCACCTAGTTCAATCTCATTAAACTTAACCGAAATTGACTTTTCTGGGTCTTTAGCATTTTCAGCAAAAGATCCTGTTTTTTTGTCACTGTTCCAAGAATGTTGTTTTACTGCTGTCATGTAGATACAAGGTTCATCGCTCTTACCTTGTATGCCCATTCGGAAACCAAAGGCGTTACCTGTATTTTTGGAGTTTGGTTTGTAGAAGTTTATCATATCAAATTATGATATGATATAGTATTGATTTTTCAACATTTTTGTTATGTTTTTTCTATGATTGGTCGGGTGATTATTTTTTGTATAAGTTTCTTTTGTTGTTCTGGTATGGAGGTGCGTTTTAAAAAATTGAATGTAGAAGAAAGCTTCATTGAAGATTCTAATAATTTGTTTGGTCTTGATGTAGAAAAGATGCATTCTTCTATTAAAAATTCAAATAACATTTTAGAAAAAAATATACAACAAGCGCAATTAAATATAGAGTTATATTTGTTTAGGTTTTCTAAAAAATCTATTTCAACAAATTCGCAATACTTCTTGAATAGTAGGGCTGATTTATGTTCATTGTAGCCACAACTTAAGGATAAAAAACACAAATCGAAAATAGGGTCACCAACAAAACAATAGCCAAAGTTTTTTAGTTTGAATAAAGAATTTCTAGAAACTATGTCATCCTTGGTCAATAATCCGTGGCATATTTGGTTTGTATCCGAAAAATCAATATCGCAAGATCTGGCGCTCTGCTCCAATGTCTTAAATATATCATTAATAACATCAAAATTATGGAAGTTTGATATGTTTGATTTTAGAAAGTCCGAACTATTTTTAGTAGAGAAAGAGCAAAATATTAAATCGCAGTATTCATCAAAAGACCTTTCTGTTTTTAGATTGCTAAAATGGTTTAGAGTATAAAAAAATGATTCGTTGTTTTTTAAAATATAAGCCACTCCTAAGTCGTCAATATTGAATCCATTTTCATAAGATGAGAGAAGATATACGATAGGCATACCTATTTTTATAGTGTTGGAATCATAATAATTAGGTATAAAGACCGATTTGTTGTTTTTTAAAAATTCAGATTCGCTTTTTAAGACTTCGCAATCCTCGTCTAGAGATATTTTTAATGTATATAGCAGTCCGTTTTTTGATTCTATCTTGTATTGATCTAGGTTTTCATTACCTAATATATCAACAATGCTTGATGGTTCTATCTTATGGTTAGAACGAGAAAGAATTTTTAAAAGTAGATCTTGTTGGGTTTTGTTTTTGGAAGTTAACTTGGCATCTTCTTCAAAAACATAAGATTTACCAAAAAATAAATTATGGGATTGCATGTTATATATAATACGGTTCTGGTGTCTCTTTTCAAGAAAAAACCAGCGTACCGAAGTACGCTGGTCTGATTATGGATACTAAAGTTAAGATTGACGGTTTTTATACGGCGCCAATCCGTTGTCCTTGCAAACGAAGACCAGTGACACTTGCTTTTGCAAGTTTCCGATACTCATTCTGATTCCGATCCCAAACATTGAGATAGGATGGGGTTTCAGAAACAAACTGAGCGTTAATAGACTCTCCAGCTTTTGTGTAAAGTCCAAAGAAACGTCCTCCGCTAGTGCGGATAGCCTTCATTATTTTGTTTTGTGTAGTCTTACTCATACAACTTAAATTTAGCATACATTGAGTCTGTTGTCAACATTTTTTATCGAAATTTCTGATATTTTTGAGTTTTTTACTATCATTTTCGAGACAGGAACCTTTACGTTTTCACGTATATAGTTCTTGATGTCTCTAGCGTGTAAGTCTTTTGCTTTAATGTCGCAGAATAAAAGATCTACGGCGTCGTTATTAAACTTAACATTGATACTATTTGTAGATAGCTTTAATTTGATTTTGTTTAATTCTGAATTTATTATGTTTTTGATGTCTGAATCGATTAAATCGTTAAAGGTAATTACTTCGTTTATTCTAGCCAGCAATTCTGGCTTTATGTTTTTCTTGACTGACTCTTCGTAAGATTTTGTCCTCCTGTCTTCTTCTTGGACAAACCCCATACTTTTTTGATTAGCTTTGTCGTGACCTATGTTGCTTGTGAGTATGACAATTGTTTTTGAAAAGTCTACTTTTTCGTGTCGGTTGTCTTCGATGTATCCCTCATCAAGAAGGTGAAGCAATATGTTTAAAACTTGTGGGTCTGCTTTTTCTATTTCATCAAATAAAACAACACAATTAGGGTTCTCTTTAACAAATTTTGTCAGCATTCCTCCTTCTTCATAACCGACATAACCAGAATTAGAACCAATAAGTTTGCTTACTCCAGTTTTGTCGTAAAGCTCGCTCATGTTGACTTGTAAGATAGCTCTCTCATTCCCAAAAAAGTTTTTTGCAATCTTTTTTGCGGTGTGAGTTTTGCCAACGCTAGTTGGACCAACAAAAAGCAAACTAGATAAGGGTTTATTTTCTTCACATAAACCAGCTTTTGCACAAGAGAGTAAATCGTAAACCTTGTTTAAGGCGTGGTCTTGACCAAATACCTCTTTTCTCATTCTTGTTAAGAACGATGAGAAGCCGCTTGAAGTGTTCCTTACTTGATCTATTGATACTTTTCCTTGGTCACAAATAACCTCGGCTACATCAGATTTTTTAACATTGATTGGTTTTTTTTCGTGCGAATCAGACTGTTTTAATTCCTCTAGAAAAGATCCAAACTTAGCCTTTACTTCGGAAATGTCTGGGTCTGTTGTCGCTAAAATATTAACAAGTTCTTTATGTGATGATATAACCTTATTACACGGGGCAGAATTTTTAATCTTAACCCTTGCACCAACTTGATCCATAATGTCAAACGCTTTGTCTGGGAACTTCTTATGACTTATTAGTGAGTCGGATAAATCAACAATGTAGTTAATAATGGGCTTGCTAAACTTTACGTTGTGAAATTTTTCGTATTTATTTTTGCAATTGAAGAGTATTTTTTGAGTGTCTTTTTTTGAGGTTTCGTCAATCTCTATGTTTAAGAACCTTCTTTTCATTGCACCATCTTTACTAAAGATCTTGTTGTATTCATTTTTTGTTGTGGCACCAATACATTTAATTTCGCCGCGAGCAAGTAAGGGTTTTAGCATATTTGCAGCATCTATACCTCCTTCTTGATTTCCTCCAGCCCCAAATATTGTATGAATTTCATCAAAGAAAAGTATGATGTAAGGGTTATCCTTAACCAATTCTAAAAGGTTTTTAAATTTTTGTTCGAATTGACCCCTGTATTGAGTGCCAGCAATCATAGAACCAAGATTAACATTAAAGATTTCCACACCTAAAAGGTTTGATGGAACTTGGCCTTTGCATATTCTGTAGCATAAAGATTCAACGACTGATGTCTTACCAACCCCAGCTTCTCCAGTAAGAATTGCATTACACTTGTTCTTTTTTGATATGGTTTCAATTAGCATATCAACCTCCTCGTCTCTTCCGTATACCTCTGGAAGTTTTCCTTCTATGTATTGCTTGTTTAAGCTGGTTATGAAGTCTGGGAGTTTTATTGGGTCTGGCTCCAAGAGGTCTAATTCATCAAGTAGTGAAGTCTCTTCTTCTTGGTCTGTATTGGTATAGCCATGTATATCATCACTGTATTCTGCATTTACATATTCTTCATCAATGTAATCTTTGTAAATGTATTGTTTAAGACCTTTTTTAAACAAGCCTAAATCGAATATAAAATCTTTCATTATGTCAAGCACATAACTAGAAGTTGTAATCATGCTATACATGATATGTTCTATGCCAATGTAGTGCTGATTTAATTTTAATGATATTTCATTAGCCTCTTTAACGCAATCTGCAACCTCTTTATGCCAAGGGTCTGAATTTTTATTAGCAAAAAACTTGTCGTTATTTGTTTCTTTGCATTTTTCTATTACGCTTATAATCTCGTCGTCGGTAATTATTAAACCGTTCTTAAATAGGAAAGAGGTAAAATCTTTACAGCTATTTTTGACGCACCCATAAAAAACATGGAGGTTGTTAACATTTACGTGACCAAGATCGTTTGCTAAATTGTAAGCATCGTGATAAGCTTGCTTGACTCTTGGGGTAAGGTTTAAATCTTTAAATATCACAGAATTATATACACTCATTTTACTTGGGATAGTTTCATATAAATTTTTTCCTCAATAGGGATAATACTATCTACAAACACCACATCGTCTCCAACGCTACCGTGTATGATAATAATATCTCCCTTCTTAGGTAGCTTTTTACCAGAGTTTAAATACTCTGTCAACCTTTCTTCTCTGTCTGAGTCGAGAAATAATCCACAAATAGAACCTAGTTCGTCTTGTAGCTCGATTCTGGCGTATTTATTGCCATTTCTGCTGGTTCTACGTATAATATCAACAACAGTGCCGACGAATTTAATCCTTGTTCTTTGAGGTATGTGTCTAACCTGTTCTGAAGTTCTCAGGTTGCCAGCATCTTCTTGTTTGAAGATGTTTCTAATATTGTGAGAATAGCTATAGCCCAGAAGTTCTGATTCAAAAAACCAGTTGGCAAATTTTACATGCTTAATGTTCTGCTCATATATTGTTCTGTATGGCTCATATTTTTTCTTGAAAGTGTTAAACCTTCTATCTTTAAAAAGTTCTCTGCCGTCATCTGCTGGTGAGTTTTCGGCTTTACATGTATGGATAGTGTTTAAAACATCAAAGTTGAAGCGTGGGCCTAATTCAATTATATTCCTTTTTTCTCTGTCAGTTAGTATATTGAATGTCTGAGCCTCTAAGACTAAACGACACCTGTTGCTAGTAACAAATGAGTCTAGAAGACCAGCTTGAATGAAGGCTGACATTGTTCCAATGTTTACCCCGCACTCTTTTGCAGATATAAAAACATCATACTTGTTTTTAAACTTCGATTCCCTAAAGTCTATTAGTGATTCGATAACCTTTTCGGAAACACCTTTGATTGAGTTTAACCCATATCTAATGTTGTCCCCCTCGATTTTGAAATCAAAATCAGAAAGGTTTAGGTCTGGTGGTAGAAGTTTTATATTAAAGAATGATAACTCTTGTGAGATTTTTGTGATTTCCTCATGTGAATTTGGTTCGAATCTAGCCATTTTTAAAAGGCTTAAGAAAAACTCTTTTGGGTGGTTGAACTTTAGGTAAACCGTGATGGCTGCTAAGTATGCATAAGAAATACTATGGGATTTGTTAAATGAGTAGTTTGCAGAATCTTCGGCAACTTTCCATAAAACTTCACCAATAGCTGGGTCAAGATCGTTCTCTTTGATTTTTTCTTCAATCTTAGCTTTCCAAGCTGGCATTTGGTCTACTTTTTTCTTACCAACAATACGTCTAAGTTGCTCTGACTCATCAAGACTAAAGCCAACCTTTACAGCCATCTTCATTAACTGCTCTTGATAAAGTGGAATACCTCCAGTATAGCTAAGAATATCATCAAAAAATTCATGCACAGATTGGAAATCTCCAGTTCTAACGTAGTCTGCATAACTGTCTTTGAAATCTAAAGCTCCAGGTCTTGCAATAGCGACAACAGCAGAAAGCTGTTCCATATTTTTTGGGGCTATTTGTTTACAGACTTTGAAGTTAACATCAGCTTCAATTTGGAACAGTCCGCGAGGTTGTTCAAGACATGATAGCGCAGCATAGATTGTTTCGTCACTAGGATCGATATCAGAAGCCTTAATCCCTAATTGGTTACATACGTCATGAACCACAGAAAGCGTCCTCAATCCAAGTATATCGAATTTAACGCTAAGGCTGGCTACGTCATCCATATCATATCCAGACACCAAAGCCCCATCGTTTGTTTTCTGCAGCGGCATTATATCCTCTTGGTTGTAATAACTAATTGAAATGCCAGAGGGGTGAACGCCAGTATTTTTAACTAAACCTTCTAGTTTTTTTGCAATTTTGTAAGATTTTGTATACTTATCTGCAAACTTTTTGAAAGAACTGCTCTCTTCGTAGGCTGCGTCTAGCTTGGAAACTTTGCCAAAGTGTTTTGGGATTGTATCGCTAATTTCGTTTACTTCTGTTTCGCTAAGTTCATCGACAATCTTTCCGCACTCTTTCATGCACAGTTTAGAACTGAGGGTATTTAGCGTGAGAATTTTTGAAGTTTTTCCCTCATACTTGTCTTCAATGTATTGAATAACTTCAGCCCTGCGATCATAACTGATGTCGTTATCAATGTCAGCAAGTAGAGAACCGTCAAGGAAAATTTCACCATTATGTTCAATTTTCTTAGCTCTGCTTTTTGAGACGAATCTTTCGAAGAATAGTTCATATTTAATGGGGTCTATGTTTGTTACACCTAAAAGATACAGAACCAGACTACCAGCAGCACTGCCACGACCAGCACCAGTTGGTATGTTGTTTGTTTTGCAAAAGTCGAGAATGTCCCAGTTTAGCAAAATATAGTCAACAAATCCTAGATCGTTTAAAATATCAAGTTCCATTTGAACACGATCATAGTATTCTTTTTTGTTATCAAAAGAAGTTATACCACGATCTTTAAGCCCTTGGCGGCATAGTTGTTTTAAGATATCAAAGCTGTCGCTTTTGGAGTTTAATCCAAGTGAATTTAAGACCTCTTCAGAAACACTAATCTCTGGAAGTTTAACTCCTACTGGAAATGGATTTTTATATCTCATAGTTCTATATCGAAAAGCTGTTTTCTAAAAATTTCAAAGTTCATTTCAATGTCGTAAAGTGCATCATGCAAACGCTTTGGGTCGTGAGGGATGTCATATTTTTTGAGCAATGTTAGTTGGGATGTTTTTAATCCGCGTTCTTTATAATTTAGCCACCTGTATTGCCAGTAAATAAAGTTCTCCTTATCTACTGGAGATTCTTTTTCAATTGCGGTGGCTATTGATTTTGTATCTATTATCCTTTTGATGTAATTTTGGTCAAGCTTTTCCCCAATTAGTTTGCGCCAAACATCTATCATGTAAACGTCAAAACCTAAAAGATTTTGGCCAACGATTAAGTAGTCTTCGTCATAGAGATATTTTGAAAACTCACTCCAAACTTTTTTGGGGTCTTCTCCATTTTGTTCGTAATGTTTTCTGTTGAAACCTGTAATTCTTGCGGCATCTTTAGATACGTTTAAATCTGGCCAGCGCAAAAGCCTGTCGTGTTTCTTTATAATCTTACCTCCTTCGGCAACAATCCAAGCGATCTGCCAAGGCTTTGATTTGATTAAATTTAATCCTTCTGTTTCAGTATCAAAAATAATATATTTTTGATTTCTGTCAAACCTTAAAAGTTGTGTGTTCATTTTGTTTTTTCTTGGAATGATTCCCAGCAAAACTCATCGCTAGAAAAATGATTTAAATTGGGGTTGGATAAGGTGGCTTGTCTGCCGAAACTTCTGTTACAGAGTATCTTATAAGTTTGCAAAGCCTCAACGTCTTCTTTGTTTTTGTATAAAATTGTTTTCACTTCTGAAATCTTATACTTATCCTTAGCAAACTCAAAAACTTTTTCTTTGATTAAACCATCGTATGGAAGATTATTATCTTCAATCCAAAATGTAGGATTGAATTTATTTAGTTGTGGTATACAGTTTTTTAGAAATAGGTTGTTGCTGTGAATAAAACTATTATAAAATGGAACAGTGAACAGTAATGATTTGCTGTCCCAATAATTAGATAGTTCTTCATAAGTTATGCTTCCGTTGTTTTCTACAAAAGCATGTGAATATATTTTATTCAGAAGTTTACAACCTTCGTCGTCTTTTGCAAAAATAATTGATTTGTGAAAAGAATCTTTATTGTCAATATTGTTGCATAAGTTAATCCTTAATCCATACAAAAGATTTTTGTTGTTTTCTTTGCATAGCTTAAAAGCTTTCATGAAACTTGTTAAATTGTCTTCAACAAGTATAATCTCATTTAAAGGTTTTGCTATCTCGATAATGTCTTCGAGAGTAAGTATGCTCTTGCCCGTTGAGTATGTGGATCTAAAAATCGGAACCATGTATACATCATACCATATATACCGTCAGAGTCAAGAACAATGTTTTGGACATCCTTTGTAGTATTTAAGCTCTGCGTGGCAACCTTCTGGGATCATGTCCTCAGAAAAATCGTCTTCAAAATGCGTTTTTACAATGTTCCCTTCTTCGTCTTTTATTTCATAATAAAAGAAATCAAACTTCATAGGGCAGTGCCACTTTTTGGTGCCGTCTTTTTTTAGCTCTCCTTTTTCCTTTGCAAAACCACAAAGCAACCTTCCACTAAATGATCCATCTTCTGGAAAGCCTTTATCGGCGGCAAAGTTTGCTACAGCACTCTTCTCGTCAAAGCTATCTAGATAGTTTTGCACATCCGTAAGATAATGTTCGAATCCACGAAGGTCATGGTCATCAAGAGGCTCCATTGTGATGACCCCGCTCTTATCTACGTCTGGGATAAGGTCGAACTTCAAAAACAGAAATTCACTTTGCTTTGTATCATACTCTGGAAACATATGTTTAACAGCAAGGCTATACATAAGATCTTGCATGTTATCTTCTAGCTCTTTACCTTTGAAGGTCGCTTTACTGGTTTTGAAATCTCTAATTAAAGCATAATTTTTATGATCGTATAGAAATAGTTTGTCTATAAATCCTCTAATTTTGTATTTAACTTCCCCATCATTAATCACTATGTTGAATTCTTTTTCAGAGTGTTCTTCTGTCGGTTCCCCGTTTGCGTGACCAAAGAAATCATACATCAAACCATTGATGGTCATTTCTTTCATTAGTAAAACATTGTCCTCATCATCAATTTCATCTCTTTTGGCATGTTTCATCACAAGCCTCTCAATAGAGGGTACGCTAAATATATCCAGCGTCTTCTTAATGGTTTCAAAGTGTTTTCTATGCCTTGGGTTTCCAAGCACTTCAAAAACAAGGTGACATATAGAACCTCTTTTAGCTCCATCATTGCTGGGGTCTGGAAGTCTTAATTTGTATTTTGTATAATACAACCAAGAACAGCTTTCTGCCGTCTTGATTCTGCTTGCGGATAATGCTGTTTTTGGATCACTCATTTATTTTTTGCGCTTTAGTTGCATGGATTTTAGAAAACTCCATCCTATTATTTTTAACAAATTCGGATATGAATTTTCTCTGCTCTTTTAAATTGACTTCTTTTTTAGACCATAACTTTAAGTCTTGACCGTCTTGATGCGCATCGCCAAGGTCATTATATCCTTTTGGTGGGTTTTTAATACAAATATAATCAAGGTCAAAGTAGCTTGAGAGTTTGAGGTAGTTTTTAATGGAACCCATTAAACCTCTGTTTTTAGGTGAAGAAAAATCGTTGTTGCCAGCTAAAATTATCTCCTTAAGATTTTTGCTGGTTAGATATGTTATAATCGCTGGGCTTATATAAAGGCCAAAGTTAACGACAACATTCTTAACGCCAGAGTCAAAAAGCGCCATTGCATCTCCGATGCTTTCTACAATATAAACAGATTCGCATTGGTCTATAATCTCATCAACGCTTTCTTTGCTTGGGACGTAAGCTGGGTAAACCCATCTGTTCTTTTTCCCTATATGTTTCCATTTTGGGTTTTTATTTTTATCTACCGTTCTCCCAGAAAAACCTACAATTTGTGAGTGTTCATTATAAATTGGAAAAACCATTCTTCTATACATATTGCCTTGACCAGCCAAACCTAACTTGAATTTTTTTTGTGTTGATTCTGAAATATTCTTCTTATCGTAGAAGTTATAGTTTGGAAATAGTTTCTCCAATATTGAATCATCATAAATCTTTTCCATTTCTATTAAAGTTTTTGGTTTGTGTTGAGTGAGAGATTGTTCTCCAGTTTTTATTGATTGTAAAGTCTCCTTTAGTTTATCTGGTTGACCTTTTAATGTTAATTCTATTAGACGGCGGAAAGGCTGGTTTGATTGTTCGCTGACAAAATCAGTCCACACACCGCTGTCTTTATATATCTGTAATGCAGTAGAGTTGTCACCGCCACGATAAAGCGCACTAGTTCTCCAGTGATTGCCACAATCACTGAGCTTATAGCCTAGGTCTTCTAGTATCTCTTTAAACATAATTAAAGTTGTTCAAAATCTGGGAGAGAGTCATCTTCTGACATTTCTAGTTCTGCACCGCCATTCATAGATCTTACTATGTCTCTTAGATCTCCACGCTCATTAATCTTGAAGTTGTTAAAGTCTAAGTTTACAAAGTTTTTTCTTAAAACATCACCTACTTGAACTGGTTCTAGGTAACCAGCTACATCTTCACCCAGATGACGAGCTTTAATACCTATAAGTTTATGTGTTCCAAAGTGTCCTCCTTCCTGCTCTATTTCATCAGCAGTTTTGTTTCGAAGGATGAACATGTGAGTACAAAAATGAATAATTCTGTCTGAAAGGGACACAATACTTTCATCATCAACAATATTTTGTGAGTTACGATTGTTGGTTATGCCATATCTGTTAGACTGAACAGATGTGATCATTGGTATAATTGGTAAGCCATCATGTAAAATATCTTTCTGGACACACTTTTTAAATTTGTCCACAATCTCACCAACTAACTGGTATTCGTTTTTACTGGCTGTAGCTTCGCTTGTAGTTTTAATGTAATCGAAAGAGAAAACCATTTTATTACCCCTACCTACTTTGGAGTAGTAGAAACGCTTAAGTGTATTGATCATGGAGTCAACGTCCATGCCTCCAACATTGTAGTAGTAAAACTTTAATTTCTTGATTTTAGGCCAAACAGACCTTACTTTATCTACAACATCTTGACCAGCATTTCTCCATTTACCGCTTTCTAATAAATGCATTGGAACGCCAGAGAGGGATGCACATTGGCGCATTATAAGTTCTTCTTTACTCATTTCTCCGTTGTCAAAATGAAGAACGGGTACATCGTATTCCATAGCAACCTTTGTAGCATAATGCATGCAAAACTGAGTTTTACCAACACCACTGCGAGCCACTACAACAGTTATATTTCCTGGCCTTAAAAGAGATCCATATATTTCGTTGATCTTTTTATGTGGCCCCATCATGCCAAACTCTTTGATTGGATTTTCGCCTCGGTCTTCAACCGCAAACTCCATTTCCTCATAAATGTTTGTTGGTGAGTCTTCACCAGTTTCGTATAGGTTTATCCTAGAGTTGTATACGTGGTCAGCCTTTTCGATGATATCGTGATATGAAACCTCTGGAGACATAGATTTCATCTCCCTAGCCATATCTTGGGCAGCCCTGTAAACACCTCTCCTTACAGAAATCTTTTTAAGCTCTTTCGCTGTTTTGATAAGGTTTCCTTTAGGTACCTTTCTTAAAGCAAGAGATTTAATGTAGTCTGATGGGTTTAGATTGTCTTGGAAAGATAAACCTATGCTGGATATCCTTTGTCCAATAATTACTTCATCAATCTCTTCGCCAGATTGGATGGCTTGTTTGATGATGGTGAATATGGTTTTATGAAGATTGCTTTCTTCAGAGTAAAAGTCATCATTGTCTATGAAGTTTGATATATCATAAAACAATTCTGTCTCTTTAATAAGACCAGCAAGAAGCTGTTTTTCTAATTCTAGGTTATAGATCACTTGGTTGTTTGCTCTGTTTTGAAGTTGTTAATATAGTCCTCCATAGCGTGGACTAAACCAAAATCAACAATAGTTGAATCATATTTTGTATATATGTTTGGGGTTCCGTATTCATCGCAATATGCTAAAAGTATACCCTTGTGTTTATCTGCTCCACCGCTGAATTCGTATAATTGTTCTAAGAAGCTTTCTGGTATAGAGAATTTTGGTAAGTCTGGGTTTTCTTTTTTCATAAAATAATATCTTGGTCTTCAAATAAAGATGCATTTATAACGTCAGTTGAGTAGACCTCTACTAACTTTATACCATTAAAATCACAAAAGTCAAGCTTCTTATCGTCCCTTTTTAGTTGATCTAAGTATTTAAGCCTGTTTTTATGAAAATGTTTCACGTATTTAATGTGCTGATCGCCCTGTACCTCTACTGCGATTTTTTTGTTTGCATTATAGAAATCTAAAGATAGCTTTGTTCCAACTATCCTAAACTCCTCAAAAACAATATCGTTTTTCCAGTAGGGTCTAAGAAATTTTTTAACCTTGTTTTGAAATTTACTTCTGCTGTCGGCCTCCCAGTCAATCAAATATTTTTTAGCGCTCTTTAGGTTTCTTGGTCTACCTAATGGGTCTAAAAATTTCATGAAAGCTCGCCGATTGCATTCTTAAAATAACTAACTAGAAAAGAGGCGATTTTTTCGTCTTCTTCAATAATTTTAAATACGTTGTTGTCGCCTTGAATTTTATCTGGAAACTCCAAACCGTTTTCAATTAGGATTTCCTTAAACTCATCTGTTACTTGAATCCATGAGCCTTTCTTTTGAAGAAACTCCCAAGCATAGAGCAGATCGACAATCTCTTTCTCAATCCAAATTGATGTCCCGTTCTTTCTGCCATATCTCACAGGATAGGTAATGCGGGTATTGGTTTTTTCATTAGGCGACTTTTTGACTGTTACATTTGCGAAATGACCAATAGGTGGGTTTTTATGCATGTCCATCTTTTTAATTGATGGGTTTTGCAGTATGATGTCTTTGCTAAAGCGGGGTTCAAACTCAATAATCCAATTTGCAAAGTGTAGTAGGGCATTACCTCCTGTGGCGCTGGTTTGCCTGATTGGTGCTTTAGTGTATGGGTCTAGTTTGATATCTGCTCTAACTTGGGAAATGAATATTGCCATGTGACCACGCTTTGCGAGGGCTATGGACATTTTTTTCATGAAAGTTGCTGCGACAACAGCACCTCCAGCCACTTTCGCTGAGTCTTCAAACCCTTTGTTTTGATCGTTCTTTAGGATCAACCCATCCACAGAATCAAGGACAAAACAATACTTGGTCGCTTCATCGTTATTAACGACAAGCTGCCTCATTAAGTCAACAACAGTTTCATAAACATTGGATTCAAATACAAAACATGTTCCCTCCACCCACTCATCAGCACTGAACACAAACTTAATGCCAGACCTTTCTCTCATTTCTGGAGAAAGTCTGCCTTCAGCCTTGAAATAAACACCTTTTGAGTTCGGGACGGTGGTTAAAAAGTTTTTCATCACTTCTAATGCTTCGCTAGTTTTGCCACCTTCGTTCATGCCACAGAATCTGTGCAATCCTGGACCGAAGCCTCCACTAAGTTGCAAGTCAAACTGCAGTGAGCCGCTTGAAACTTTATAGTTAATTTCTTCTTCGAAATTATAGTGATCTTCCTTGTTTGTCTTTAGGAAGTTTTTTAATAGGTTTGTAGAATTATCACTCATTTAAAAAGTCTCTTGTTGTTTTGATTTGTTTTTTGAGGTTTTTATCTTCCCCACACTTCTCACCAATAGTATATGTATCATATCGATTTTTGTCAAGCTTATAATTGAAAGCTCTCCATTTTTTGTCCATAGTATCTTTTAATTTAGGACTGAGAAGATACGCCAGTGAGTCAAGCTTCTTCCAGAACGTGACAACATTCATGAATTCAAGAGAGTATCGATTGCATAAATCATTAAGCAATTTCATTTCTCTTGCATAGAACATCCTCTTGCTTGAGCTTGGCTCGTTGAGTAAGCGGAGGATGATCTTTCTTTTGTTTATTTTAGGCTTCGCTGGAGCTTTGCTTCTCTGCTTTTTCCTTTTGGTTGGTTCGCCAAATTTAAAGCCACACTCACAAGCTAATGTCCTTATACCAACAAAAACATTGCATTCTGGGCATCGTTTTTTACCTCTAGGCATGAGGTTATTTTGTCACGAATTGAAGTTTGAGTCAATAGCTTTTTCAGTTTTTTTACTAAGAAGGGTTTTCTAAATCATTAAAAACCATTTTCTTCACCAGCCCATAAAAGTCTGTTTTTCTTACCCAACCCATTTCTTCTTCTGCGAGAGTTGGGTTGCCAAGCAATAAATTGACTTCGGCTGGTCTGTAATATTTTGGATTTATTTTAACAAGCAGTTGGTTTCCATGCATGTATTTTTGGTCAAGACCTTGACCATCCCAATGGCATTTTTCTGCACCGAATCCAGCAAAGCTAAAAGCAGCCTCAACGAACTCACGGATAGTATATGTCTCACCAGAGGCTAATACATATTCTTTTGGCTCTTCTTGATTTAGCATTAACCAAATACCCGCAACAAAATCCTCTGCATCTGACCAGTCTCTCTTGGCTTCTAGGTTGCCAAGTTCAAGTGGGGTGGGTGTTTTGCCATCTCTGATTACCTTGACGATTCTAGCGACACCTTTGGTTACTTTGCGAGTAAGAAATTCCTCAC
>Ga0070749_10001505_pt1 | contig 15802 bp, 20 predicted proteins | sample VirMetDEL_Nov_18_FD_75180 | JGI IMG/M metagenome (GOLD analysis project Ga0070749, IMG submission 75180) | Aqueous microbial communities from the Delaware River and Bay under freshwater to marine salinity gradient to study organic matter... | ecosystem: Environmental > Aquatic > Marine >...
ACAGAAGACACGCGACCGCGAAACGAAACCGAATCTGACACGGAGGAAAAATGATTCTTGATGGTTTGAAATCTTTGGCTGTGCCAATTGACGAGCTTGAGCTTTTGCCGGGGAACCCACGCAAAGGTGATGTGGACGCGGTTGCTGCGTCTTTGGACAGGTTTGGTCAACGGAAGCCGGTGGTGGCGCGCAGGGATGATCGGACGGTGATCGCTGGGAACCACACGTTGCAGGCTGCACGCAAACTTGGTTGGTCGGAGATCGCTGTGGTGTGGGTTGATGATGATGACGCGCATGCGAAAGCGTTCGCGTTGGCTGATAACCGGACTGCCGAGCTTGGGTCGTATGACGAGGAAGCGTTGCTGGCTTTGATTGAGCAGGTGCATGCTGCTGACGCAGAGTTGTTGGAGATGACTGGTTGGGCGGAGCAGGATATGCATGATCTGATTGATCAGTTGCGACCGGATCCGATTGTGAGCCCGGAGGATGCTGACGATGTCCCAGAGAATGTTGTTGCTCGTACCGCGCTCGGGGATGTATGGATACTCGGGGAGCATCGACTGGTTTGTGGCGACTCGACCGATGATGGTGTGTATGCGAAGTTGATGGGTGATGATCGGGCTCACATGGTGTGGACGGATCCTCCCTACGGGATCAGCTACAAGTCGAATGGGCGACCTGACAAGCATCGACCGATCGCGAACGACAGTCTTGAGTCCGATGAACTGTCGACGCTGCTTGATGGCGCGTTCACCTGTGCACTATCGGTGTGCGAACCGGGTGGGTCTTGGTTTGTTGCCGGTCCGCAAGGTGGCGAGGTGCACGTCAGCTTTCTCAACGCGTTGCTTCGGCTCGGCATCTACCGTGAAACGTTGATTTGGGTGAAGAACAGTTTGGTTCTATCTCGTCTGGATTACCACTACCGGCACGAACCGTTGTTTTACGGTTGGGCACCGGGTGGCGCTCATCGGGAACCGCCGGATCGGAAACAGGACAGCGTTTGGGAACACAACCGTCCTTCGCGATCTGATATGCATCCAACAATGAAACCGATTGAGTTGATTGCACGCGCTATTGGTAATCACACGAAACGGAACGAGCTCGTACTGGACATGTTCGGTGGTTCTGGTTCGACGTTGATCGCAGCAGAAACTCTTGGTCGACGCGCTCGGCTCGTCGAGCTCGACGAACATTATTGCGATGTGATCTGTGCACGGTTCCAGCAGCTGACCGGAATCCTTCCGGTCGCTGAAGCGACCGGGAACGAGCATGACTTCTTGAAGGGTGTGTGATGGCGACGACGGGTCGTAAACCGAAACCGACGGAGCAGAAACGTCGTACCGGTAATCCGGGGAAGCGTGCGCTACCGGAGAAAGCTGTTGTTGAGCTGTTACCTGCTGCTGTTGGTATCCCGGATCCTCCACGTCCGCTGTCATCTGCTGGGCGTACGTTGTGGGAGCGTGCGTGGCAGTCGGGTCGTGCGTGGATCGCGGAAACAGATGCCGAGCTGCTGCTGTTGGTGTGTGAGCAGTTGGATGAGCGTCAGATGTTGCGTGTGCAGGTGTTACGTGAGGGTGATTGGCGTGATCGTGCCGGGTTGCGTGCGTTGGATAAAGAGATTTCGGATAATTTGGGGATGCTTGGGTTCACACCTGTTGATCGTGCACGGCTCGGTGTCGCAGAGGTCAAGGTGCGTTCTGCTTTGGAGGAGGTGCGAGCTCGTCGTGAACGGCGTGACAGCACCGGCTGATCTATGGATGCCGAAATGGGCGACGCAACCTGTGTCGACCGATAGCGACGGCGTGTATGTGTCCGATTATGCGGAAACGTTGCTGCATGTGGCGAAAGGTCCGAACGCTGGCGCACCGCTGATATTCACCGACTGGCAACGCTGGCTGCTTGACGCGTTGTTGGAACGTCGCGCCGATGGTCGACGCAGATATCGTCGTGCGCTCATCGGGTTGGCTCGCAAGAACGGAAAGTCGCTGCTCGGATCGGTGTTGGCTCTTTACCATTTGACGGAGTCTGGTGAGCAGGCCGAGATTTATGCTGCTGCTGGTGACCGGCAGCAGGCACGGATCGTGTTCGGTGAAGCGAAGTGGCAGGTGCAGAACGCACCAGAGCTGCTGGAGCTTTGCAAGGTGTATCGGGACGCGATCGAATATTTACCGACCGGTTCAGTGTTCCGTGTGTTGTCTGCGGACGCACGACTCCAGCAAGGACTAAACCCGTCGCTCGTCATCTTCGACGAGGTGCACGTGCAACCGAACCATGATCTGTGGGATGCGTTGACGCTCGGCTCCGGTGCACGTGTCGATCCGCTCGTCGTCGGGATCACCACCGCCGGCCACGATCTGGATTCACTCTGTGGCGAACTGTTCCAATACGGACAACGGGTTGCAACTGGCGAACACGACGATCCCTCGTTCGGGTTTTACTGGTGGCAGGCAGATGACGATGTGGAGGTCACCGATCCGGACGGGTGGCTCGCAGCGAACCCGAACCTCGCAGAAGAACTGTTAGATCGTGAGGATTTGGAGGTCGCAGCTCGACAAACACAGGAGCTCGCGTTCCGGCGTTACCGTTTGAACCAGTGGACACGCACAACCGAGTCGTGGTTGCCGGTTGGAGCGTGGGACGCATGCAACGATCCGCATGCCGAGCTGATACCGCACGAAACCACGTGGGTTGGGATCGACATGGCGTTGAAACACGATTCGATCGCTGTTGTTGCTGTCCAGAAAGATGAGGACGGCAAATTTGTTGCGGAAGCACAGATCTGGTTGCCGGATGGCAACATGATTGATGTCGCAGCGGTCGAGAACCATATTCGTGATCTGCATCAGCGGTATGAGTGTGTGGAAATGTGTTACGACCCGGCGTTCTTCGAACGATCAGCGCAGCAGCTAGCAGACGAAGGACTCGCGATGGTTGAGTTCCCTCAGTCGTCGCAGCGGATGGTGCCAGCATGCCAACGTGCATACGAAATTATTTGTGCCGGGAACCTTGTGCATGCAGGTTCACCCGTGTTCACCGATCAAGTTCTGTCAGCTGCTCCACGGCAAACGAATGAGGGTTGGCGATTGTCTAAAGGTAAAGCAAAACGGAAGATTGACGCTGCTATCGGGTTGGTGATGGCGTTAGATCGTGCGAGTCGACCACCGGCTCAGGAAGGACCAGAACTGTGGATGTCATTCGAATGAGATCGCTGCGAACAACAATCGCGGTTGGGTTGCAAGTATTTGGGATAGTCTCGGCTTCTATAGGTGCCGGGATCGCTCACATCGCAGCCGGGTTTATCGTCGGTGGTGTGAGCGCGGTGCTGTTCGGTGTGGCTTTGGAGCGTGACAATGGCATTGGCGAATCTGTTCAGTAGTGAAGTCCGCTCTAGCGGACTGTCATGGAACGATTATCTGAGGCTGTTCGAAGAGTTCTCATTCTCCGGTCACCGCTACATCGCACCGACCGCATCGGTTGAGCAGCTCACAGCGTTACAGGGTCAACGGAACCCGATCGTCGCAGCAGCAATCCATGCACGCATGCTTGTGTTCGCGGAGGTGCGGTTCTTGTGGCAACCGTTCAACGCGGGTCGACCCGGTCGCATGTTCGGAGATACCTCTCTGGAGTTACTTGAGAGACCGTGGGCGAACGCAACCACCGGCGACCTGCTGTCCCGCATGCTTGTTGACGCAGACCTGTACGGCAACAGTTACTGGGTGCGTCGACAGGTGCGTGGCGGTAGCGAAATGGTACGACTCGAACCTGACAGGGTACGGATCCTCACCGGCAGCGTCAACGAACCCGAATCGGATCGACCCTACGGTGCCGAACTCGTCGGATATGTGGTGCTGGACGAATCCGGTGAGGACATGGCGATGTTCCTCCCAGAAGAAGTCTGCCACTTCCGTCCGCTACCGGATCCGCAGCATGCGTTCCGAGGTCGCACATGGCTATCCACCGTCCTATCGGACGTGTCAGCCGATGACGAGCTATCAACATATAAGCATTCGTTTATGCGGAACGCTGCGACACCGAACCTCGTCGTGTCGTTTGATCCGTCAATCACTAAAGAAGCGTTTGACACGTTTAAGCAGCGGATGGAATCGTCACACCGTGGTTTAGATCGTGCGTTCAAAACTTTGTATCTCGGTGGTGGCGCAGACGTGAAAGTTGTTGGCGCAAACTTCGACCAGCTCAATCTGAAAGCGGTGCAAGGTGCTGGGGAGACACGGATCGCTGCAGCAGCCGGTGTCCCAGCATCCTTCCTCGGCATCTCAGAAGGGTTGCAGGGTTCGGCGTTGAACGCTGGTAACTACAACGCTGCCCGACGCAGGTTCGCGGACGGAACGATCCGACCATTGTGGCGTGCAGCAGCAGGATGCCTCGCACAACTACTCCAATCACCCGATCCGGCAGCACGACTCTGGTACGACGACAGCGACGTGCCGTTCCTCCAAGAAGACGTGCTCGACTCCGCAGATATCCGCGCCAAAGACGCATCCACAATGCGACAGCTCGTAGACGGAGGGTTCGATCCGAACTCTGTCGTTGACGCGGTCACCACCGGCGACATGACGTTGCTGCGTCACACCGGCAACCTGTCGGTGCAGCTCCAACCCGCTGGCGAGGAGGCAGTCTGATGGCTCTTGCTGGTATCTATGACATCACTGCTGATCAGGGTGCAACGTATTCGCAGGTATTCACATGGAAAGACAGTGACGGTGATCCGGTGTCGCTTGTTGGGTGGACTGGGCGGATGCAGATTCGTAACGGTCGCCCGACTGAATCGTTGGTGTTGGAACTGACAACATCAAATGATCGGATGACGTTGGGTGGTGCTGAAGGGACGGTGACGCTCACCATTGCTGCATCTGACATGGAAGATATCGATGCAGGAATGTACGGGTATGACATTGAATTGGTGAACGGTTCAACAGTGGAACGGTTGGTGATGGGCACGTTTACTGTGCGTGGAGAGGTGACCCGATGAGCAACACAGTGTCAGTCACTCAGGCTGATAACTCTGTGGTGGTTGTCGAATCTGACAACACTGTGTCAGTCACTCAGTCTGATAACGCTGTCACAGTCACTTCACCCGGTCCGCAAGGTCCGGCACCGACCACCGAGACATACACAGTTGGTGGCGGCACAGATGGCACACAACCGACGTTTACTGGTGACCCGATGTTTTACGGGCAGTATGTGCGTGCGGGTGATCTCGTCCACTTTGAGGTACAGGTCGATTTTGACAACATCACGTCATTCGGCACTGGACAGTATTTTATTTCCATTCCGTTCCCATGTGCCGAGGCGATCATGGTGCGTGGCGGATGTTTGCACGACACCAACACCGGTCGCCAATACCACATTTCCGGTCACGCCAACAAAGGCACATCAACTCTGACGCTGTTCACCACCGATGTGCAGGGTCAGCGTCTCAACGACTTCCCATTTGAACAAGGCGAACCGATCACGTTGACGACCGCCGACAATTTCCACATTCAGGGAACCTATATTGCGGAGCCTGCAAGCTGATGCCATATTTCATTGAGGATGACAACCCGGACTGCTCCGGCTGGGCAACTGTCAAACAAGACGGCGAAATCATGGGATGCCACGTCACAAAACAAGACGCGATCGACCAGATGATCGCGTTGTCACTCGAAGAAGGCATCGAACCCGGCGGAGAACGAGTAGCACGTGACCTGCCAGACGCATACCGACCTGCTCTCAGCGACGACGTGCCGGAAGGACGCGCATGCGGAAACTGCATCCACTACGACGAATCAAACGTCGATGGCGACATGGCATGGTGCGAGCTGTGGGACGAATACGTGCGAGGCGACTACTACTGCGACCGTTGGGAACCAGTCGAAATATCGACCTCACGTCAAGTCGAGCTCAACCTTCCGCAATACATTCAAGACGCTGCTGCACGTGGGCTAGAGCTACGCGCCGAAGGACTCGGAGGTGACGGGCTCGCAGATTCCACGATCCGTGAAGCACGCGCAATGGCGAACGGAGATATCACCGAGGACAAAGTGATTCGCGCTAACGCGTGGGCAGCACGACACGCGGTCGATCTTGACGCACCGCAAAACAGTGACGCAGATAACGACGACTTTCCCGGACCGGGAGCAGTCGCACACTATCTTTGGGGAATCAACCCGCTGGATCCCGATCCGGCACGCGACTGGTTCGCACGCAAAGCAGAAGAAATCAAAGAAGAACGAGGAGCCGACATGGACACCATCGTCCGGGCAACCGACAACATCGTCCGACAGATCGACTTCGCAGTCGAACAAAACAACGACGGACTCACGCTTGATGGTTACGGTGCCGTGTTCAACCAGTGGACAGAAATCGAAGATCAATTCGGTGTCTACCGTGAACGGATCGCACCCGGAGCATTCAAACGGACACTCGGCATGCGGATGCCAATCCTCCAGTTTGACCACGGCGCACACCCGCTGATCGGCAGCATCCCGCTCGGTCGGATCACCAGCATCGCAGAAGACGACCACGGGCTCCGCGTCAAAGCACGACTATCCGACAACTGGCTTGTTCAACCGGTACGTGACGCGATCCGTGACGGTGGCATCACCGGCATGTCATTCCGGTTCCGCATCATCGACGAAATGTGGGATCGTGGAAACGACGGCACCGAAGAACGCACCATCAACCAAGTCGAACTGTACGAGGTCGGACCGGTCGTGTTCCCTGCCTACGAACAAACCAGCGTTGGTGTCCGATCACGCGCAGCGCTTGACGCGTTGCAGGATGCAGAAGTGCGTGAAGAAATTGCGCTTATACTGGCAGCAGGTGGTGACATCCAGTCACTACCAGCAACCGAAACACATGCAGACCCGACAGATAGTCACTCTGCAGCAGATGACAGCCCGGCAGACAGCCACCTGTCACTCCCAACCAGATCACAACGGCGGGCACGACTGATGCTCGCAGGAATTGAGGAATGACATGAAGAAGGACGAACTGCGGGACCAGCTCGAAGAGCTGCGCTCCCGCATCATCGAGTTGTCCGACAAGGACGACATCACCGAAGAGGAAAACGTCGAGCTCGACGCTGCGCTCGGTGAGCACGAGGCTCGCAAGGCCGAGCTGGACAGCATCGAAGCACGCGAGCAGCGTGTCGCTGCAGCACGCGAAGCAGTTGTGGAGCGTGCCTCCGGCATCGACGCTCCGCAGGTCATGCAGCGCACCGCCACCGACATTGATGTGGCACGCGCCAGCCGTACCGAGCTCCGCGACGCAGCGCTCGCGATCCTTGACCGCGACGGTTCACACCTCGCAGCTCGCAACGGTGACCACGTGGACAACCTGCTCCGTACCCGCAACGCTCTCACCGACGGTGGCGAGATCGCGAAGCGCATGGTGCTTACCGAGTCGGAGCACTACCGCTCCGCGTTCATGAAGGGCATCACGCAGGCTTCTCCGGCGTTCACCGCTGAAGAGGGTCGCGCTCTGGACGAGTACCGTGCGATGAGCGGTGGCACCGACACCGCTGGCGGTTTCGGTGTCCCGGTGCTGATCGATCCGTCGATCATCCTTACCTCTGGTGCTGGAGCTGCTCCCGTGCTGGATCTCGCTCGGGTCGTGACGATCACGACTGACGAGTGGAAGGGTGTTTCGTCGGCTGGTGTCAGCTGGAGCTACGACGGTGAAGGCACCGAGGTGTCGGACGACAGCCCGACGCTGGCGCAGCCCACCGTGCCTGTCTACACGGCACGCGGGTTCATCCCGTACAGCATCGAAGTCGGTCAGGACTACCCGGCGTTCGCAGCTGAGATGCGTCGACTGCTGGATCAGGGTTACATCGATCTCGTCGCGAACGGGACGATCAACGGCACCGGCTCGTCGCAGCCCACCGGCATCTTCACCGCGCTCGACGCGAACACCAACGTGGAAGTGGTGGTGACCACCGACGGCACGTTCTCCGCCACCGACCTGTTGAAGGTCTGGAAGAGCCTGCCGGAGCGTTACCGCGCCAACGCGACGTGGATCATGAACACCGATGTGGAGAACGAGGTTCGCTCGTTCGCTGCCGGTGCCGACAGCGCCTACTACACCGTCGACTTGTCGGCTGGTGGCATCGGCACCCTGTTCGGTCGTCCGATCCGCACCACCGACTACGCGCCGGAGTTCACCGGCACCACCGGTGCTGCGAACATCCTCGTCGTGGGTGACTTCAGCAACTTCCTCGTCGCGCAGCGTGCCGGTATGAGCGTGGAGCTCATCCCGCACCTGTTCGCGACCGGGAACAACCGTCCCAGCGGTCAGCGTGGCTGGTTTGCCTACGCACGCCACGGGTACGACAGCGTCAACGATCTCGGGTTCCGACTCCTGCAGAACCAGTGATCGTGACCGGTTGAACCGGTACACGCTTGTGGACACCCTCTCGGCTTCGGCTGGGAGGGTGTTTCACGTTCTATGACTCATGCGTTATTATGATGCAGTCGTCGGTTCCGCTGTTCGGGCAGTGGCAGCGGAACCGACGCACATGAAACCCACTGCCGAAGGAGGACACGCTATGGCACACGTAGTTGCTACAGCGACCTGTGTTACCGCAGGACCAGACGGGAACCGTGTACGGCTCACACAAGGTGTCGTGTGGAACGCAGACGATCCGATGGTGCTCTACCGACCCGATCTGTTCCGAGCGCTCGAAGAAGGCGATCGCACCAGTCGACGACCGGTAGAACAAGCGACAGCTGCACCCGGCGAGGTGAAACGCGGACCGGGTCGTCCACGCAAGAAGGTTGACTGATGGGTCGACAGAAGAAAGCGAAACCTTTGCCGACGCGTCAACTAGCGAAGGTTGCGATCGCATATGTGCATGGCATGGAAGTCGCACACTCATGGCATCAATCGTTGATGTCTCTGATCGCGCATGACGTGGCGAATAAGCAGCGTGTGATCGGCGGTGGCTGGCTCGCAACTAAATATGGGACAGGTGGCATCGTCGCAGCACGCAACGACACCGTGAAACAGTTCCTGACGATGGATCATGTTGACTGGTTGATGTGGATTGACACCGACATGGGTTTCGAAGCGGACGCTGTTGATAGGCTGATGGAATCAGCGGATCCTGAGACCGCTCCGATCGTTGGCGGGTTGTGTTGGATGATGCGGGAGGTAGGCACCGACGGTGTCGGAGGGATGATCGTGCAGCCTGCACCAACCGTGTTCGACTGGATGCAGAACACAGCTGATGACGGCACCGTCGTGTCCGGGTACACGGTGGTGCCCGATTATCCACGTGATCAGCTGTTCCAGTGCGCTGCGACAGGTTCCGCGTTCGTCCTCATCCACAAATCGGTATTTCAGCGGGTCGCAGAAGATTACGGTCCGAGCTGGTACTCACCTGTGATGAACCAAACCTCGAAACAGTGGATTTCGGAGGATTTGTCGTTCTGTATGCGAGCGAACGCATTAGAAATACCTGTGCACATTCACTCAGGTGTCAAAACAACCCATCTGAAGCACCTGTGGCTTGATGAGAGGCTTGCAGATCGGATCAGCGCAGTGGAGCCAGCAGAATGAGCTACGAGGTCGCTGTCATCGTCCCTGTGATGCGACGACCGCACCGTGTCGTCGAACTACTGAACTCGTTCCACATGTCCGGGCACCGAGGTCGCGCAGAAATGTATTTCGTCGCAGACGCAGACGACGACGACGAGCTCGCAGAACTCAACCGGGTACAAGCAAACATCATTGTGAACTCGTCACCCGTGAAAACGTTCGCTGTCAAATGCAATCTTGGATATCGCGAAACGATAGAACCGTGGCTGTTCTTCATCGGTGACGATGTCGAATTCCACAACGGATGGCTGGACGCAGCGTTCGCGAACGATGACGGATCCGCGTTCATCTCCACCAACGACATGTTTAACCGTGGCGTGCTCGCAGGCATGCACGCAACACATCCGTTAATCCGTCGATCATGGATCGATGAGCACGGTGCAAGCTGGGACGGTCCCGGAACGGTATGCCATAACGGATATCGGCACTGGTACGTAGACAACGAGTGGACTGCGGTCGCGTGGGCAGCGAACCAGTTCCGGTACGCACCAGAAGCAGTTGTGGAGCATCTGCACCCGCTCGCAGGCAAAGCAGAAAGCGATGAGGTGTATCAGCTCGGTCAAATGCACACCATCGGTGATCGACAGTTGTATCTGTCCCGGCTCGGAAGGTTCGCACATGCATCCTGAAGCAATGAAATGGGTTGAGGACGCGGTCGCAGGACACACGTTCAGGCGCGTGATCGAACTCGGTTCACGCGATGTGAACGGTAGTGTGCGTCACCTGTTCGGTGACGCAACGTTCACCGGTGTTGATATCGGTGAAGGACCCGGTGTGGACGTGGTGTGCGACGCTGCGGATTATCTACCAGACGAGCTCGCGGACTGTGTTGTATCGACCGAAATGTTGGAGCACACGGCACGAGCTCGCGAAACCGTGTTGGCAGCGTTTGACATGTTGGTGCCCGGCGGGATGCTGGTGATGACTGCTGCCGGTCCCGGCAGGCAACCGCATTCCGCGATTGACGGGTTGACGGTGCGTCCCGGCGAGTTTTATGAGAACGTGCATCCCAACGCGTTGACCGGCTGGCTCACGGAGGCAGGGTTTGAGCGTTGCGTGGTGGATCAGCGTCGCTCACCAGCAGATGTGCGTTGCATCGCATACAAACCCGATACATCAGCACTTACCGAGCTCTAATCTGGTGGGTGTTCTAGTTGTGGTGCACTGTTGTAGGATTTCGGCAGAGCACAGCGAGGGAGCGCAATGGCACATCTCACCGATCGGCTCGTCACCGAAGACGACCTGAAAGAAATCTTGGGGATCAGCGACACCGTTGACGACAACAGGTTGACGCTCGCAGCTGACGCTGCGACACAAATCGTGCAAGCCTACTGCGATCGACATTTCGTGCAGCAGGCAACCGCGACAGCGCGAGTATTCACCGCGCTTGACCCGTGGATGCTCGAAGTTGACGACATCTCCACCACCAGCGGACTCGTCATCAAAACAGATGAAGATGGTGACGGCGTGTTCGAAACGACATGGGCGACCTCCGAGTACCAGCTCGAACCGTTAAACGGGAAACAGATCGGACAGAACTGGCCATACACACGGATCCGAGCGATCGACGCACGAGAATGGCCACTCGAATACGGGCAAGCAGTCGTGCAAGTAACTGCACGCTGGGGATGGGCAAACCCAGACGACGGAGCCGACTATCTGCCACACCCGGTCGAGCAGGCAGCACAAATCCAAGCAACATCAATCTTCAAAAGCGTTGACGCTCCGCTGGGCATCGCAGGATTCGGAGATATCGGCATCATGCGACTCCGTCAAGCAATCCACCCGGTCGCTGCAGCGCTGCTCGCACCCTACCGACGAGATGCGGTGCTGGTCGCATAATGGCAGCAACCCTGCAGCAGCAAGCAGACGGGTTACAGGCTGCGCTCGCAACCATCACCGGTTTACGAGTATTCGACCATGTACCGGATAACTGGGCGACACCGTGTGCGTTCGTTGTGCCCGACACGATCGAATACTGGAACGCGTTCTCCGGTGGTGACGCGACCCATAACTGGACGGCAACCGTTGTTGTGGGACGGCAATCGGATCGCAGCAGCCAACGACAACTGTTCGAATATATGAGCTACTCCGGTGCGAACTCGGTGCGTGCAGCGATCGAAACCGATAGAACACTTGGTGGTGTCGTGCAATCGTTGCTCGTAGCTCGCGCAGAGAACGTGCGGATGGTGACGCAAGGCGACCAGTATTATCTTGCAGTAGATTTCGCAGTAAGAATTCACGCTTAGGAGCTCGCATGGCGAAGTATCGGATAATCTCTAACAGGACGGTGTGTGGCAACGTTCCCGGTTCAGTCGTTGAAGATGACGATCTGATCGGTGGCGATGTGGCACACTTAATCAATGCCGGGCATATCGTTCCGGTGCGATCCGGGAAGAAAAGCGACCCGGTGGAAGATGTTGAGCTCGGAGACGAGGAGCAGTAATGGCAAAGCTGGTATTGACGAACCCGGCGATCACGATCGGTGGAGTCGATCTGTCCGATCACATCGCTAGCGTGGCGCTCACCGAGTCCTACGCAGATGTTGCGACGACCGCGTTCGGAAACACGGCGGTGACCCGTGTCGCTGGGCTCGGGGATCACAGCGTCAGCCTTGATTTTCACGAGGATTACGCGTCAGGGGAAGTGAACGCGACGATCGCACCATTGATCGGTGCGACCACGACAGTGTCGATCAAGCCGGTGAACGAAACCACGTCAGCGACGAACCCGTTGTGGTCGATGACGGTGCTGATCACCGAATGGCCGTTGATCGATGGTGCTGTCGGTGATCTTGCGTCCGCAAGCATCACATGGCCAGTGTCTGGTGATATCACCACCGCCACTAGCTGAACTAACCGGTTACAACAGGAGGTACTGCCGTGCTTGGATTACGGCTCCGAGTCATCACCAGCGAAGGCGAACTCGGTGAGTTCGCTGTCACACCGAAAGTGCAAGTCGAGTTTGAACGGCACTTTAAGACAGGTGTCGGTAAAGCATTCCAGCAGGAACAGAAGGTTGAGCACATGTATTGGCTCGCATGGAAAGCTGTTCACGCTGCCGGGGTCGCTGTGAAACCGTTCGACAGCTGGCTTGATGACGTGATGGACGTGCAGATGGTTGAGGACACTGTCCCTTTAGACGCGACAGCCTGACATACAAAATCGCAACTGTTGCTGTGCGTACAGGTATCGCACCGCAACATTTGTGGGAAGATGCTCACATGTTGAACGCGATCATCAGAGTGTTAGCTGATCGTGATCGTGAGCAGGAGAAAGCTGCTGCCAAGAATCGGAGACGATGATGGCGAAAGCAGCCCGGATCGAAGGTCACAAGGAAGTACGGAAGAAGATCCGTGGGATCCTTGACGAGATGGATCAGCAGGCTGCTCGTGGCGAGCTGAAAAACATGAATCAAGAAGCTGCCGAGATCGTCCGGAAACGGGCGTTAGGGCTTGTGCCGGTGGTGACCGGTAATCTGCGGGACACGATCCGGGCAGCTGGAGCGCAGAAATCGGGTCGTGTCCGGGCAGGGTTTAAACGTGTCCCGTATGCCGGTCCGATCCATTTCGGTTGGGCATCACGCAACATCGAACCGAACCTGTTCCTGTATGACGCGTTGGATCAACGCAGGCATGAGGTGCTGCAACACTATGATCAGCAATTAGATGCTCTGATCAAGAAGTATGGGTTGGATTGATGGCTGGTCGTTCTGTAATCAACGTCCTTGTTAACGCGGACACCAAAGATTTTGTTAGCGGTATGGACACTGCCAGCCGGAAGGTTGGCAAGTTCGCGACCGGCAGCATCAAAAACCTTGCGAAGGTTGGTGCAGCGTTCACAGCTGCAGGTGCTGCAGCAGGTGTCGCGTTCGCAAAGATCGCGTTTGACGCTGCGGAAGCTGCGAGCACCGCGAATGCTCGTATTGAGCAGATCGCAACGTCGATGGATCTGTTCGGCACCGAGGTTGACGCGGTCACGGATCGTCTTGTCGGGTTAGCAGAGGAAACGGCTCGACTGACGGGTGTCAACCAGAACACGATCAAAGAAACACAAGCGTTGTTGTTGACGTTCGGCAACATCGCGGAGTCTGCTGACGAGGTCGGTGGCAACTTTGATCGTGCGACGCAGGCATCGTTGGATTTGTCTGCTGCCGGTTTCGGTGGGACGACGGACGCTGCGAAGCAGCTCGGTAAAGCGTTGAACGATCCGATCACCGGTATTTCTGCTCTGTCACGGTCAGGTGTGACGTTCACGGAGCAGGAGAAAGAGCTGATCAAGACTTTGGTGGAGTCTGGTGAGCAGCTCGAAGCGCAAGACATGATTTTGTCTGCGATTGAGAAACAGGTTGGTGGCACAGCGGAAGCAACTGCTAACGCGTCGGACAAGATCCGTGTCGGTTTCTCACAGATCAGTGAACGTGTCGGGTTGGCGTTGCTACCAGCGTTTGAGAAGTTGACCGGTTTCATTTTGGACAGGGTGATTCCCGGTATCGAGTCGTTGGTGGCGGTATTTGAAACTGACGGGTTGCGTGGTGTGCTGGATGTGCTGATCGGGTATGTGCAGTCGGAGGGTCCGAAAGTTGTTGACGCGTTGTGGAACTGGGTGAAAGCTGCTGGCGAATGGATCATTGATACCGGGTTGCCGTGGCTGGGTGAGAAAGCGTTGCAGCTCGGTGGTGCGCTGATTGATTGGGTTGGTCCGCAGGTTGAACCGGCGTTGAAGGTGTTGCTCGGCTGGTTGGAGAAGCTGGGCGAATGGTTTATTGATGACGCGTTGCCGTGGCTCGGTGAGAAAGCTGCCGAGCTCGGCAAAGCGTTAGTGGATTGGATCGGTCCGCGTATCGTCCCAACGTTGAAGCAGCTGGGTGAATGGATCGCAGCTGCAGCACAATGGTTTGTCGACGATGGTTTACCGATGCTGGTTGACAAAACCATTGAGCTTGGCAACGCGCTCGTTGACTGGATCAAACCACGTATCGTCCCGCTGCTGGAGGAGCTCGGGAAGCTGTTGGTGGCGATCCTTGATTGGATCGTGACGGAAGCGGTGCCGAAGATCGTCACAGAGGTCGCGAAACTCGGGGTCGCGTTTGTCGGGTGGGTCGTTGATATCGCACCGGAGTTGATTAAGGGACTTGGCAGCGCGTTGGGCGATCTCGGCAAATGGATTGTGACTGATGGTATCCCGACGTTGGTCAGTCAAGGTTTGTCGCTCGGCTCCGCGCTGATTGGTGCATTGCTTGATGGGTTGGCGAACGTCGGTGATTTTGCTGCGAACATTGGTTTGTCGATCGCGAACGGTTTGATCGGGTTCCTCAACGGCATCATCGAGGACATCAATAATCTGTTGGAGTTCAAGGTTCCGTTGCCGTTCGGCGCATCATTCACGGTGAACCCACCCGACATTCCTAGTATCCCGAAGATTGGCGGTGGAGCTCAGGAGGGTTTTGTGGCGTTGGCGAACGGTGGGATTGTGACTTCTCCGACGTTGGCGTTGATCGGTGAGGCTGGTCCTGAGGCTGTGGTGCCGTTGTCTGGTCCTAATGCTGGAGCTGTTGGCGGTCAGATCAATGTGACGGTGAATGCGGGTGTGGGAACGGATGGTGTGGCAGTCGGTCGTCAGATCGTGCAGATTCTCAACGAGTACAGCGCGTCGGGTGGTGCCCGGTTGGTGTCTGATCTGGTCGGTGGCTGATGGCGTTCATCTATGACGACCCGTCAGTAACCTACGATGACGCTGGCACGACGTATGAGGGGCTGACATCCATCTTTGATGATGTCACAATCGCGGTTGAATTCGGGTTTGGCTATGCACCGTTAGCAACAACTGTTGTGTGGCAACCAGTCACAACGTATGTACGCTCGATCAATGTGGATCGTGGCCGATCATCAGAGTTCTCCACCTACGGTCCGGGCACCTGCACACTGACGGTGGACAATCGTGATCGCCGGTTTGACCCTGAGCACACCAGCGGTCCGTTCTATGGTGACCTGCTGCCGATGGTGCCGATGCGAGTCACCACCAGTTACAGCGGAACCACATACACCCTGTTCTACGGTTTCGTCACGGGGTGGCCTACCGCCTACAACCAGTCGAACAGTGACGCGGTGTCCACGATCACAGCAGTGGACGGCACACGACTATTAGCGAACACGGTGCTGAACCCTGCCTATGAGCAAGTGGTGGTGTCTGATCCGGATTTG
>Ga0070749_10001507_pt1 | contig 15794 bp, 13 predicted proteins | sample VirMetDEL_Nov_18_FD_75180 | JGI IMG/M metagenome (GOLD analysis project Ga0070749, IMG submission 75180) | Aqueous microbial communities from the Delaware River and Bay under freshwater to marine salinity gradient to study organic matter... | ecosystem: Environmental > Aquatic > Marine >...
AGTGGCAGATGAGGTCATTGCGACGGACTGAAAATCCGTAGGAACAGGTTCGATACCTGTCTACCCCACAATATTGGGACGTAGCTCAGTTGGTTAGAGCACTTGTCTGATACGCAGGTGGCCGGCGGTTCGAGTCCGCCCGTCCCAACCAAAATATGGTGGATATAGCTCAGTTGGTAGAGCATCGGTTTGTGGTTCCGAGTGTCGTGGGTTCGATTCCCATTATTCACCCTAAAAGGTCCTGTACCCAAGTGGTTTAAGGGGGTGCTCTGCAAAAGCATTATTCGTCAGTTCGAATCTGACCGGGACCTCTAAAAATTACGAAAATCTACTATTGGTTGCGTTGTAATTTTCAGTGATTTCAACTTCACTCAAAAGTTTTTGATAATAATAAATTGCACCAATCGATCCAGAAAACGCAGAGAAACTTGATGTTAATGGATAGTTATTTCCAATGATTAGTGGAGAATTATTACTTCTATCTCCAACAGAAAAACTATTGACTCGGTACTTGGAACTACCCGTATATGATTGTCCTACTGTGAATCCTGGTGATACCGATGCTGCAACTTGGAATGTTACAAAAACCCAATCGTTATTCACATAATTCGGATAGGTGTATGCTGTATACCCTGAATTGTAATTACCTATATAATTTCCTGATGGTCCCGGATCATCACCTATTCTTCCAAAAGAACCTAAATATATTTGGTTTTTGGCATTCAAAGGAGTTTGTTGAGGTAATTGACGAGTGGTTGTCTCTATAAAATAACCACCTTGTAAGTTATCATATTTTTGTAAAATCCTCGGGATATCCGATGAGAAATTACTGATTTTTACCCACATTTGAATTGTGGCAAAAGTACTGTAATTACCCATATTGATAGAATTATCACTTTCTATTTGAATATAACCTGAATCTGTGTCAAAAACAAAACTTCCTAAGGCATCACCACTGTAAGTGATAGTATCCACGAATGTACCATTATTTCCCTGTCCTGATATATCGTACCATTTTGTAGTACCAGTAGAATAAGAAGAAGATATTGAAGCATCCAACTGCAATGTTAAATAATCTGAAACAACAGGGGTAGCCTCATATATGTTGCGAGTTTGATTGTAAAAGTTTTGAATTTCGGTTTGTGTCAATGCTGAATTGTAAACCCTAACTTGACTCACATATCCTGTCATTTTGTTGGATTGATTGAAAGCACCCACCTGTATAGCTGCTGAACCAACACCTGAACCTGTATAGGTAAATGTTGAAGTATCCGAGTTGGTATCTTCCGAATTACCATTGACATAGAGATTCCATCCATTTGTAGTATCAAATGTTACCGCAACACAGTACCATGTGTCTGTAGAAACTGTGGTTGTAGATTCAACAGTATCACCCGAACCGGTATGTCCTGCTCGGAACTTATAAGAACCATAACTACTATCACCCGCCCATAATCTATGAAAGTTTGATGAACCTCCATCAACATATCTCCCACTCAATATATCAGTATTATTCCCTAAACTCGAATAATTTAACCAAACAATTTTTGTATAATTCGCTGGTGATAATAAGTCAATATTATCATTAACCACAAAAAAGTTCGAACCTGTTAATCTCATTTTTTCGGGGTTGTTACTATACTGAGTCGAACCACTGAATGTTGCATCATTAATATGTCCTGAAATATCCAACCAATTTGTTGCACTTGATTTTGGTGCCGTCAAAGATAGATAGTTTGTTGAATCTAAGTTCAAAATCATAGGAGATAAACTTTCACCGTAAGAAGTCCAATAATTGTTGTTATTCAACCATGTTTTACACTCTCGTGGATTGTTGAATTCTTCTGTAAAATTTGACAAATAATACGTCATACCTGTCAAATTTGATTCATAGGCGTCGTTTGTTTTTACGGCACCCCAAAAATCAAAGTTTTGAGAAGCACCTGAAAAATAACGTGCAATTACCCAATATATTGACTCGTCAGGTCCATTATACCATTTATAACCCGCATAATCATTGAAATAATCCAAAGATAAATCTTGTCCAATAAGCAAGTCTCCAAATTTTTGAGTACCTGTAGGAACTGTGCTTCCTGTTGAATCGTATGCGAAAGGTCTACCGTAAGCCATTAATATCCGTATCTTGATTTAGTTATGTTGTAATTGAACAATATTGTTCTAGCGTCCAACGGAAAATTATAATATTGAACTTCTCCGATTCTACCATCAAAGAATGAAACAGGTACCCCTGACGAACCTGATTGTGTTACATGAGAACCAACAAAAGTATAATCATAAGGATTTGAATTTATTGAAAAATTAGTCACCTGATTAACTAGTTCTCCATTTAGGAATAGACTCATTTTTTTACCTAATTGATTCCAAGCAACTGCAACGTGTATCCACTGATTCAAAGTGGTGACGTTGTGAGTGACAACACTATAACTACCATCAACACCTGCACTTAAAACATTACCATTGAACCAAAAAGGTTCATCATAAGTACTGAGTATGTTTTGAGATCCTGTGGATGAATTTCGATAAATCCAAGCTTGTTTTGTAAATCCAATTATGGGTGTTACGTTCCATGATGGTATACCAATATTGATATGAGTAGAAGTTCCGTTGAATATCATGTAACCACCATCACCTGCGTTATATGTGCCACCACTTTGGATACCGTCATTGTTTTCTGTATATTGATAATCAGGATATGGACTATTACTTCCAATATCATAAACAGTAGATGAACTACCATCCCAACAAGAACTCTCACTAAAGTCAAAATTCATTTCTAATCCAGATTGGTATGTGAATCCACTATTTCCTGGAAATATACCTCGATACAAATCCAACACATAGATAAACACATCAGATTCAGTATAAGAACTAAAAATACTACCCCAATTTGTTAATACTGCACCACCACCCGCATAGAAAACCACAGCCTGATTTAGTTCATTATTTTTATAAATCATTTGGACTGTAGGGAATGTCCATGAATTTGCAGGAACTACACCATACGAATCCGATTTAATACTCGTACTCGTTAGAACTGTACTACGCGTTTGACTCCATCCTGTACTTGCGGCATATACTGGGTACCCATTTGCATCATGTGCACCATCTCCTCCACCGTATTGTATGGGTTCAATTATGTTATTGAATGTAATTCCACTTAAACTTCTTTCTGGATGGGAGTTATATATTCTGAATTTAGAATTGGCAAAACTACTATCGAAAGATGTCCAATAACCATTATCATTCAGCCAAGTTTTTGCTTCCGTTACCCCCGTGAAATCTTGGGGTGTTCCATTCTTAGCGGACACGAAATTCGACAAATAAATAAAATCCTCATTTGTTTTGTTAGCAGTTCTCCAAAAACCTAAGTAGGCGGTAACACCATCGGGAGTACTTCTTCCTGCCGGTGTTTCTTGTGCGATAACATATCCCGAGTCTTCATTAGGACCATTCCACCATTTCACATTGGTGCTGTCAAAACCACTTGTTGGATAACCAACTGCTATATTACCCACTTGTTCTGTACCTGAAATTGTAGAACCTGTATTTACTGCAAATGGACGAGCTGTGGACATCTTTTTTATTTTATAAATAGTTTCTACTTCAAACTATTGAAACACAAAACATACTAACTATTGGGCCAAGGTATAATATCATTCAGTTCGAAGTATTTCTTAGAAATTGTTGAACCACCACTTGTAATCATTCTATCATTACCTGAATCATATACGGCAAAGTATCCACCTTTTTGTGCAGTGCCACAAGCAAGGGTTTCTTCGAACTGTAGAACGATTTCATCAGTATTACAATCAATCACAAACCAATCCCCTTTTGGTGTCCATATGTAGTTTCGTTTGGAATCATATATGAAAGCATCTTGTTGTCCAACAACGGAGCCGGTAAGAGTAATGGTTTTCAAAAATTCACCTGTGTTTGCATCAATTACTTCGATTACCTTGTTTGTCAAATAACCACCTAAATAATGTATCAAATAGAATTTATTACTTACAGGAGAAAATAAAATAGGTGATGGGTTTTCGTAGGGTACCGGACTGTTTGTATATCCCGTGTAAATTATATCGTTGGTATCACCATCAATAATAAAATAGTTATAATAAGAGCCGGCAGAACCTCCAGCATCTATTGTAAAAATCACATTACCGTTATTTGTGTTGACACCAAGATTTATCGGTCCATCTTCACCAAAATCTGGATTAGGATTTATTATTTCTGCTATTGTAGTCAGGTTGGAACCTGATAAAACATATACTTTTTTGTAATCGTCGTTTGCAACATATAACTTGTCATGAACAGGATTATATACTATTTGGAAAATATTCCCTGTCGATGGATAAGGTGTTACGGCAGCCTCAATGGTTCTGCCACTTACAGGAATTCCTGTTAAGTCATATTTCACAACATAATTTGCATTAACTTGCCCCGTGAACAATTTGTTGTTAGCCACATCAATAGCAAATTGTCCGTTACTTGAAGTACCCGTTATGGGTAAAGTTCCTTTATATTTTAGAGTGTTCGAATCAACAACAAGTGGACCGTAATCAGCAACAAATGTACATATGTAAATTTCTTCAGATGTGGGAGAATATTCCAAGAAATAAGCATTTTCACCTAAAGATAAACCACTATCAATTGTAAAACAGGTGGGAGTATATCCCGAAGAACCTACATAGGATGTCCAATATCCATTGTTAACCAACCAAGTTTTTGCTTGGGTGGCTCCGGTGAATTCTTGTGGGGTTCCATTTTTAGCTGAGATAAAATTCGACAAATATATAAGGTCACTTTCCGTTTTAGTACCAGTTCTCCAAAAACCTAAATAGGCTGTCACACCATCAGGTGTACTTCTACCACCCAGTGTTTCTTGGGCAATAACATACCCTGAATCTTCATCAGGTCCGTTCCACCACCTCAATCCTGTCGAATCAAATCCGGATGTTGGTGTACCTACCGCTAAATTACCAAACTGTTGGGTTCCATTAATTGTAGAACCTGTGTTCATTGCAAATGGACGAGCGGTTGGCATATTTTTTATTTTATAAATAGTTTTTATCTTACAAATGAAATATTTAATATCACAAGGATAATTTTTGGTTTTTTATAAATCTTAACGTATCTTTGTATTGTCAAAAGACAAAAGATCTCTGAAATTTTGGTGAAATTGAAATACGGTTGGTAGTAATAAACGTAGGTTGACAGTCTGGGAGAGCAGATCGCAAGGGTACACACTAAGTAGCTCTCTAATGGTGTGTGAAGCGTGATACGTGAGTTGGAAAAGCCAGATTCCTGATAAAGTCAATCACTACCAACTTCTTATACCGATGTGGTGTAATTGGTAGCCACGCCAGACTTAGGATCTGGTGCCGTGAGGCGTGGGGGTTCGAGTCCCTTCATCGGTACATATATGGTGCGGTAGTTCAGTTGGTTAGAATATCGGCCTGTCACGCCGAGGGTCGCGGGTTCGAGTCCCGTCCGCACCGCCAACTTAAACTTGATTATAAAAAAATTACTTTTTATAATTAACCTTACCAGGTGAGGTAGCTCAGGTGGAGTACTCATATGATACTCCCATGGTAGAGCAACGGATTGAACACCCGTGTGCCGAGCGGTTCGAACCCCTCCCTCACCACAAATATCGCAGGGTAGAGCAGAGGTAGCTTACGAGGCTCATAACCTCGGGGTCGGGGGTTCGATTCCCTCCCCTGCAACTAAATTTGGAATGTTATATATTGATAAAATAAAAGACACTTTAGATTCGAATCTTACATGAATGGGTAATGGGTTTGAGGTTGTGGACATTTATCAGGAAATTACCCATCTTATTGTCAAAATTGTGATTTCTTGATTGACGATCCCGAAGTTCTTGTTTATACTAACTATGACAGAGATTTACACAAACTTCATGGCACAACATTTAGTTTGAATGAATATAGATAAAGTAGACCTTCAAAAGGGCCCTTCCGTATCTGCGTGAACGGCTAGCTGGGCCCGGGTCTACCTCTTATTAGCGGAAGTAGCTCAGTTGGTAGAGCATCAGCCTTCCAAGCTGAGGGTCGCGAGTTCGAATCTCGTTTTCCGCTCAAAAAAATCGTAGTACCACACGGTAACAAGGTGGGAACAAGGTGAAAGGTACACTCACCGTAGGTTAAGCGATATCCTACAGTTGCGAAAGTAGCTCAGTTGGTAGAGCATAACCTTGCCAAGGTTAGGGTCGCCGGTTCGAACCCGGTCTTTCGCTCACATTCCTCCTTAGCTCAGTAGGTTAGAGCATTTGACTGTTAATCAAAGGGTCCTTGGTTCGAGTCCAAGAGGAGGAGCAATTTCCAATATAATTAATTTTTATTATATTTCTATAAAATTTAAACTACTATGTATTCTCAAAACAACGAAGAAGAAATAATTTTGAATTATTTCGACAACAAAAAAAATGGTACTTTTTTGGATATTGGAGCTAATGATGGTATAAGTTTTTCTAATACATATAAATTATCTTTGATGGGTTGGGATGGAGTATGTGTCGAACCTTCAAAAACTGTTTTTCCTCACCTGAAAAATTTGTATAAGAATAATCATAACATCCAATTATTTAATTTTGGTATTAGTGATAAATTAGAAGAATTGAATTTACACGTTAACAGTGCACCAACAAAAGATTCATTACCCGGAATATTATCAACAATTCATGAATCTGAAAAACAGAGATTTTATGGTTTTGATTGGAGTACAGAAAAATGTGATTTTGTGACTTTTGATTTTTTCCATAAAATATCAAAATATAAAAAATTTGATTTTATAAATATTGATTGTGAAGGTCATGACTATGTTATATTGTCACAAATAGATTTAAATAAAATATTTTGCCAATTATTATGTATTGAACATAATGGGAATGAAAAAATTAAAGAATCATATATAAATTATGTATCCAAATTTAATTTCAAAGTTATAGATGACAATGATTTAAATATTATATTGGGTAGATAAGTTGATAAGGGTTCTCAACACAGTCGGTTAGATCATTTGACTGTTAATCAAAGGGTAATTGGTTCGAGTCCGAGAGGAGGAGCTTGATTATTAGACAACTTTGATTTATAATTAAACTATAGGGAAGTGGCGCAGTTGGTAGCGCTCCTGGTTTGGGACCAGGAGGTCGCAGGTTCGAGTCCTGTCTTCCCTACATATTTTGATATTTAATTTATATTATGTATCTTTGTATAACAATTGCCACCATAGCTCAGTTGGTAGAGCTACTGATTTGTAATCAGTAGGTCGGGGGTTCAAGTCCCTCTGGTGGCTCTCAAAAAAACAATAAAATGAAAGAGTTTATTAACAAAAATCTCGAGTGGTTCCTATCCGGTATCTGGGTAGTTGCTTGTGTTGGAATGATTTTAGTTTACCTTTATTTGTAATTCTTCGGCCCGGTCGTCTATCGGTTCAGGACATATCCCTTTCACGGATAAAAGCGGGGTTCGATTCCCCGTCGGGCTACTACTGATTATGTGTGTAAATCCCTTAGATGTTTTACTTTCTTCATTCACACATCAAAAATAAATTTGTTGAACCCTTTTGAGGTTTTTTGATATTTATGTTTGACAAGGGACAAGGGAAAGGAACTTTGATTATTTTTGGGTATTATCATAACCATAAGTTTTGGACGCTTCGTCACTTGCAATAAACATAATTCAGTGACGAATGAAAAAATTATTAATTGCATTTTTTTCAACACTTAGCCTCTCAATTTTTGCACAAAACGGGGCTAATGAAGTTTTAGTTTCACCAAATTCCAATTCACCCTACTTTCTAGTAGACACCGTTTTTACGTTAGGAACAGGACAGGATGATACTACAACAATCTATCTCCACTATCACAACCCTACAGCACAAGTAATTCAAGGTTTTCAGGTAAGATTCTTTTATGATAATACCAACTTTGATGCACCACAAGTTAAGTGGGGTCCGACAACTACGTCGATAACAACAAAATATGGTTCTTACTATACCTCATCCAATTGGGTAAATGCAACTGCAGTTTACACAGGTCCGAGTTCTACATTCGACTGGCCCGATGGAGCAGTCTTTAAGGTAGTATTACCACACAGTTCTTCTTATGATCCATCAACGGTGGATTCACTTAAGATTGTTGGTACTCCATCTTATACGAACTTAGCAACAACGTCGGCAGGTATTGATGTCACTCTCGGAACGTATTCCTATAATGGACAGTTTATTCAACCTTCGTTTGAATATCCAATTCGTACTTGGAATGTTGGTGGATTAGGGGCAGACAGTGTAGAGGTTACGTACTCCTACAAAAAGAAAGCATCCCCATCGTACACATCATCAAATTTATCGTTCTATACTGATACTACAGGTTTGGTAAGTGTTTCAGTTCCATATGATACTAACTATTATGATGTCAAATTCACTTTGAATTCTTCGAATATGGATGATGATGGTGCTATCAATGTTACGGACGCATACAAAATTCTCGGACACACCATTTACGCGGATACTCTACAATCATATGGATTCCAACAAGGTGATGTAAATTTGTCGAATAGTATTACAGTGTCTGATGGTTTCTTAGTTTTCAATAGAATTGCAACATCACAAACTTCATGGGCGAACATGGTTTCAGGAGAAAACAATGTGAAGATATTAACTGATACAGAATATCAATCTATAGTTTCTAATCCTCAATCATTCCAAACGTCAATTGATGGAGATTACATTAAGGAGATTCAAATCAATGGTTTAGATTCAAGCGTTTACCATGTGTTTGTTTTAGGTGATGCGACTAACACTGGTGTGAACAATCAAATGTTACAAATCGCTATGAAAGTAAATCCAGGACAACCAAGTGACTGGGTTTTGGATCAAGGAGTACTTTACAAAACTATTGAAGATACTGTTGAATTTAGAGTTCCCAAAATTACACCAGCATTAACTAACGAATTTGAGGTTCCTGTTTCTATTTACACTCATGGAAATAAAATTGGTGCAGCTCAAATCGGTTTAGAATTTGACACTACATTGTTTGAATTCTTAGGTGTTCAAACTTCAGAAATTGTTGGACAATGGAACTCATTTATTTCAGTAGAAAAAGGTAGAGTTCTATGGGGTGGACATGAAAACAACATGGCACCTGCGATCATAGAGTCAAATCTTGATGTAGTTACCTTCAGATTCAAAATTATTGATGAAAATTGGGCTCAGTCTAATATTAGGGTAGTATCTAAAGGTGCTGGTTCTGAAAAGGCTGAGGATTTGAATATCAAACCAACACCAACTGATGGAACTATTCTTTATATGGGTAAAACAGGTGTTGATCCAATTTACGACGAAATGGTTCAAGGATTCTTAGTTCACCCTAACCCTGTAGATTGGGGATACACAATTGTTGACTTCTATACTTGGGAAGACACTCCATTCACCGCTATGTTATTCGGTATCGATGGTACTCTTCACAGAATTCAATCCGAAAATGTTAAAGGAGAAGAATTCTACACCTACTATATCTCAATGGAAGATTTACCTGTGGGTGTCTACATTTTGAAACTTTCAACAAACAGTAAAGAAAAATTCGTAAGAGTCATCAAAAGACAAAATTAATCAAAAGGTGCCAGTAATGGCACCTTCAGCCTTAACAAGGGAAATAAACTAAACAAAAAAAACAAATATAAAATGAAAAAAGTATCTGTATGGATTGGTGGATTGTTCAATGATGAGAACGGAAAACCATCTTCTAAAAGATTTATTGGTATTGTTGCGGGATTAATCCTTTGCGTTACCATGTATCATAATAGCTTTTCAGACGTATCTGTAGCACCTGCCGATTCTTTGGTAAATGCCGTAGCTGCTTTAGCATTTGGTTGCTTGGGTCTTGCATCTGCTGACAAGATTTGGGGTAAAAACGGAAAATCTGAAGAATAATAAACAAAAAAAATTATTTAAAATGTCAGAAGAACAACAAGAAGGCGGAATGTCAACAATTAAAAAAACTGTTTTGGGTGTAGTAACAACCGCAATCACAGGTGCAGGTGTTTATATCACTACTCACATCAATCAAATCTTTGGAATTGAAGATGAAGAGGAAAAGACAGAACAAGTTGCACAACCCGCAGCTCAACCTGCACCGATTGTTTTAAACATCGATAATTCTTCTCAAAATAATTCTTCTAACTCAGGGGGTGGAGGTACCACAATTATCAAAGAAACGGTAAGAGAGGTACCCGCTCAACCTGTTGCAGCACCTGTTGAGGAAAAGGAAGAGACTCCAATTGAAAGAATGAAGCGATTAAAAGCAGAAAAAGCAAAACAAGATGGTGGTCAGGAATAATATCAAAACTTTCATAGAATCCTTATTGAGTTGGTTTGGTGTTTTGGTAGTAATCTTCGGATTTCTATTTGTAGGAGCAATGGCAACAAGTTGTAAAAGCTCCATCGCTACTCAACAATATGAAGCGAGTTTTGAGAAAGCAGAAGCTTTAGAAACACTACCACCGTATACAGGTGAGAAAAAAGTAATTCAATTAGCAAGTCTGAATGTGAACAAAGAACTTTGGGAAATGTTTCCCGAACTACGTGAAAAAAGAGTAGGTTTGGGTGTCACAAACAGAATTATTGAGAACTTTGAGACAACAGGACGATTCAAATATGCGGAAGAAAAAGACGCAATTCAGAATCAAATGTTGAACACATGGGAAAAGGATTTAGAAGGACTTGGTAATGGTGAAACCAAAATAAATATGGATGGTTTCTTGTTACCGAAGTATATTGTTTATGCTGAAATCTATGACTTTTCCGTTTCTTACGGAGAAACTTATGACAAAGGTAAGTTGAACAAAACTAACACCACAATTATTGGTATACAAATCAGAATGGTAAATGTAGATAATTCTCAATACATTGTAGCATCGGGACAAGGTACATCAACACAGGTGGGTGAAGGTTACTTCAAAAATCCTAATATGTCATTTGATCAGTCTACCGTGGGTATTGCAACACAAAGAGCTTTAGAAAAAGCTACTTTCAACCTAATAGGTAGAATGGAAAAAAATGGATGGTAAAAAAATACTTTATTCTTTTATTTTCGTATTTGGAATGGGTTTGTCCCTTTTGGGGCAAACCTATTCCTATACTTATGTAGACCCATGTACGGGTATTCCAAATACAATACAACTCAGTTCAGCCTCAGGAACCGTAACCATGTTTTACGGTGGACAATATAGGAATTTTACTTATCAAGAATTACAACAAGGTGCATATGACGCTTGGGTTTCGTCTATAAATGCAGCCGCACCCCCTGGATCGAATCCATGTGCAGGAAACGGAGGTACTGTTACAAATGATTTCAACAATATCTTAGCAAACAGTATGACAGGTAATATTACGAATATTACCAATATTGTTTCTATGGCTGCCTCATTATCCTCAAACATATCAGGTGCTGCAAGTAGTTCGGGTGGTATCAGCAGTTCCACATCAGGTGATAATGATAATGGGGACGGCGGTAATTCTAATACTTCAAGCGGTAATTCTAATAATAACTCGAACAATAGTGGTAATTCTAGCGGTGGTAATTCGAGTGGTTCAGGAAATTCAGGAGGAAGTAACTCAGGCGGATCAGGAAATTCAGGAGGAAGTAACTCAGGCGGATCAGGAAATTCATCAGGAAATAATAGTGGTGGATCATCTACTTCAGGACAAGGACAAAATCAAACAGAGGGTACCGAACCCGAACAAGGAGGTGCATTAGGTGAGATGAATTCGACATCAGCATCAGGAGGTTCTTCTGAATCCGGTAATGGGGGAGGAAAAAAAAGTAGTAATTCGGAGCGAATTAATCGCGGTGCACTCATAGGTGCTGCAGACTTAGTTATAATAAGAAATGATAGTCTGATTACAAATTCAGGAAACGATAACGTAAAAATTAATTCCTCAATAACACACGTAAATACAAAACAAACGGTAATCAAAGGGGTAAATATGAACTTCCAAACAGGTGTTAATATTCTCAATGTTACCCTATATGGTTCAGTTAAAAAGAAAAACTTTATGATGATTGGTTCAAATTCATCTATGTATAATTTTAAACAAGACTGGTTCAATACAACCTCTATTTTAGCCTCACAAAAAATACCAAAAATGACACTCATGGCTGGTACAAATTATACATTTGGACAAATAGGAAAAGGAAGTTTTGGAAACTGGTCTATAATAGGTGGAGGATTTACTAATTTTAGAGGGGGAAAAAGTTTCGGAGCTAACTTAATGTTACTTACAGTTTATTCTCCTTACATATTTTACTACGATGGACAATGGTATCGAAGTGGTATTCTGATGATTCCTTTGATAAACACTGATTTCAAAGTTACGGATAAATTTAAGTGGAGTATCAGTTTTGCCGGTACTTATCAGATAAACAGTAATGTTTTGAACTATCAAATTGCCACAGGAACAAAAATGTTATTATGAAAAAGTTATTACTATTATTGTTACCTTTGAATTTATTCGGACAGTTCAGTCATACTGTAAATGTCTTGGATGAAAATAACAATCCTGTAGATAATGTTGAAGTTAGATTATATCGTAGAGTAAATTCTGTAATACCAGGATTTACCTCACAAACAAACTACAATGGACATTCGTATTATCGTTCTACATCAAGTACATCTTGGTCAAACGCTAAGACCGCTTGTGAGAACATGGGTGGTCACTTAGCCACAGTTTCCACAACAGGTGAAAATAATTTTTTGTATAGTACATGGCCTTCAGGGTGGATTGGGTTGTACCAAGACAAAACAGGGGCATTCTACTCTGAACCAAACGGTGGGTGGAGATGGACTGAAAATCCTGTGGATGACTACGTACATAATTACGATACAAAAAACTACACCACAACATTGATTGATAATGTTGGGAGTGCCAACACCACTTTATACAACGGACCTGTTAGATATACATCAGGGGGTGATTATATTCAATTTGATGGTGTGAATGATTATGGGATAACAGGAAACTTAGCATCTTCATTCCCTAACAGCCAAGAAGTACAATCTCTACAGCTCCTCTGTTATCCACAAAGTACTGGTGTTTTGGTGACTGAGTTAGGTGTAGGAAATACCAATAGTGGATGGCACGCAACAGTGATGGAAATAACATCGAGTGGAGTTCTAAAAGTTGGATTTTGGAATGGAACTGGAATCTCAAATATCAGTACATCCATCTCTATGAATACTTGGCATCAAATAACCATGACCTACGATGGTAATACATTGAGGGGGTATTTGGACGGAACTTATTTTGGTACAATAACATTTGATAGGGAAGTACCACATTCTAATCCAGGTAATGGTATGTACTACAGTTTTGGTAAAAGTGATATAACCAATATGGGTAATGGTACTTATGGTCAATTTAGGTTGGGTAAATTTGAAGTGTTCGATAGGGTATTGACAGACGATGAAATTGATAGGTCTTGGATGGCAATTTCTTACAGATATGGAAGAATGAAATATACCAATTGGAATGGTGGAGAACCTAACAATGCTGGTGGTGAGGATTATATTCAGTTCGTTGGTTATGGTCGTTGGAATGATTTACCAAACTACTTCAATTTACCATATGTAATAGAATTCGATTATATTGTATCAACAACTACATGGGCAATTCACGATGTTTCCACAACCATAAATGGGACAAAATCCTATTCTTTTCCTTATGACCCATCCAAAGAATATTACCTTGAAATCGTGGTCCCAACAACAACATCTACAATATCTTCAACAGATTATGATGGGGTTACAGATGTTATCCTAAACAGAACTTCTCTGAAGTCATACCATTACCACCAATGGGATTTGAATAATGATGGTAACATAACCATAGGTGACCTTTTTTCTCTAATACAATCCGTATTAGGTATCCAACCATGGAGTAACGTTACTTATCTGTTTACCTCATCCGAGTGGACATCATTGAAAAACAACACCTCAAATCAAACTTCAACAATCGTTGGTAACACATCAACCTATACCATATCATCCCCCACTTCAGGAGGAATAACAACTGTGTATTTATTATCCAAAGGATTTAAAGACCAATCAACCCTAAATTACTAAACTATGAATCTTGTATGTTATTTCGTAGCATCCGTTTTGTCCTTAGCAACATTGGACGGTGTAGATGCCAATAAATTTACCTTTGGCGTTCGTCAAATGACCGAAGAAATTATCTCAGATAAATTTTCTCTATGTTCTGATGGTAACCCAATAAACGTAACAGTATTATCCATCGAGTCACCCACATCAGGAGTTCAGATTGGACCATTCGAGATGGTATCCAAAAAAACTGTGGTAAAAGTAAAAGTAGAAATGGGTGGAAAGGAGTACTATGGTGAAGGTACCAATAAAACCACCGCCAAGTCCACTCTCTTGCAACTTCAGGATGAAAACATACCATTTGAACGAACGGAATTTTCAGTGGCTCTAAAGAAAGCTTTAGAGAATGCTTTGGATTGATTTGACAGATTAAATTTCCTGTTGTATATTTGTAATCGATTTGGGGGTATAGCTCAGTTGGCTAGAGCATCTGCTTTGCACGCAGAGGGTCGTGGGTTCGAATCCCTCTACCTCCACAACGGAAACGTTATAAACTAAATTTTTACGAAGCAAAATGAAAAAAAGCGCTTTTTGGATGATGGCATTGGTTGTTGTAGGTTTGACAGCTTGCACCACTGCTGAAACTGCTGAAGTTGAAGAAACCGTAGTTGATACCACAGTTGTTGTTGATGAGACAGTTGAGGTTGAGATGGAAGTTGAAGAGACTGTAGAGGCAGAGGAAGTTATCGCAGAATAATCAATACCGTCACACCAAACTTGTAGGTGGAAAAGGGGGTGTGAAATAAATTCCCTTATGAACCTTCGAACGGACCTTTAGCTCAGTCGGTTAGAGCTAGTGACTCATAATCACTCGGTCGTAGGTTCGAGCCCTACAAGGTCCACAAAACAAAATCATAATATGTGGTTAATAATTAAACATATAACAAATAGTGAAGGAAAAACTCTTCCTGTAATAATGCTGAATGGTATTGGGGAAGTTTTGGAATTCGAAACGGAACAAGAAGCACGTGATTTTGCATCAATATTACAAATTAATACCGACTCTGGATGGAAGTATGTGGTAACCAAAATCGGTAAATGAGTTTCATGCAATTCATCATTTATATGTCATTGTTTTTTTACATGACAATAGATTTCAACCTTAGAAATAATACAGGATACTTCAAACGTACTCTGAAGGAGGAAATTGAAACGTTCTTTAGTTTATTTTTTATTGGTTTTTTTCTTTTTATTATTTTGTTTTCTCCATTTTATGGACTATATTTGTTACTGAAATAAATGCCCCTGTAGCTCAGCAGGATAGAGCAACTGCCTTCTAAGCAGTGGGTCGGAGGTTCGAATCCTCTCGGGGGTACTAAGTGGGTTCTTTGACATATTAATACTTTAACAGATTATGGAAATAACATCATTTATTTTAGGTGTATGTGCAGTCATCGTTATTATGATGGTTGTGGGTACGTTTGTGAATTATATGACAACAATGTCCTTGAAAAAGGAAATTAACAATCTCCAAAGAGAAAATGAAAATCTCTACAGAGAGTTAGAAACTAAAGAACGACAACTATATGATTTTGGTAGTGGTTTGGACCAAAATCTTCGTGATGAATTAGAAAAACTATATCGTCACATTGA
>Ga0070749_10001511_pt1 | contig 15764 bp, 21 predicted proteins | sample VirMetDEL_Nov_18_FD_75180 | JGI IMG/M metagenome (GOLD analysis project Ga0070749, IMG submission 75180) | Aqueous microbial communities from the Delaware River and Bay under freshwater to marine salinity gradient to study organic matter... | ecosystem: Environmental > Aquatic > Marine >...
ATCTATAATACCTAAACTTTCATCTGTTGCTCCCGAAGAGTCATCTCTAACAAGTTGTATAAAACCACCACCATCTCTCTTGTTCTCAATTTTACCAGCAGCTCCATTACCAGTATAAAGCAGATTGCCGTCTGAGCAAAGTTTAAATTGATTTGTACCATTGTTTGCCGAAAGGACCAAATCTTTAGCAGAATTATTATAAATGTAATTACTGTCATTCGCACTATTTATTGTTAATCCAGCAACGGTACTAGCATCTGTCCGGTTAATAAGTATCGTTTGAGTTCCAGTACCTTGTATTTCAAGTTTCTCACCCATTGAGGCCGTTCCTATGCCAACGTTACCTCCCGTATCAACCCTAAATAAAGGGTTGCTGTTTTGTGTAATTTGTAATGCAGGGAATGCATCACAAGCACCTGCAACATCCACATTAATACCATAAGCACATAATGGATGTGGATCACATACCAACAAAGACCAACTAGTATCTAATGATGAACCATATGAAGTTAAATAACCTGCTGGTGTAGCTGTTCCAACGCCTATTTTACAACCAACATTAGAGTAGATGTAACCTGCAGCGGCCTGCCATGTTCCAGAAAAATCTGGTGTCCAACCTAAAACACCTGCACCATTTGTGCAAAGTAAATAGCCTGCTGTTCCATCTGTATTTGGCCAACAAAGTCCGTCTAATACGACATTACCACCATTAGAAGTTAAAACAACATCAGTGTTTGTTGAAAAATTAGTAATAAAATACGGACCCAAACATAAAGGTGCACCTAATACTGGGGCTGGATCATTCGCCACACCATCTCCTATACTTCCACCTACTAGTTGTATTTGATCAACTGTCCCATCACACTTGTAAAAGCAAAGATTTGTATTAGCTCCATTAAGATTGACAATTGTAGCATCTGTTCCTATGTCATCTGTCATTGTTCCTACGCTTGATAGACAGAAGTTTAAATTTCTTCTTTGTGCGAAACTTACTCCATTACATTGAATAACGTGACCTTCTTTTTCGCCAATATAACAAGCAGCCTCGATAAGGCCATTAAAACAAGCAACTGTATTTGTTCCCACCCCATCATCAACTGTTAAAAGAGTTGCTGGAGTGTTAGTGCCAATTCCAATTCTGTTTGTAGAAGCGTCAAGAAAGAAAAGATTAGTTTCTGTGGAGCCTTCCATTCGCACATCTGCGTCTAAACCACCCTCATTAAAAATTACTGACCCTCTTACATCTAACTTTGCTCCAGCGGAGTCAGTTCCAATACCCACTTGACCGCTAGTGTCAACAACCATTCTTTGAGAATCATTTGTGATAAATGCTAATTTTGTGTTAGAGTTAGTTCCAATAATACCACATGTATCAAGAGCATTTGCCCTAATTCCGACAGTGGTTGTTGTGTTGGTTAATTGGAGTCCGCCAGTAGTAGAATCAGCAAAATTTACATCAATAGATCTAGTAGCTCCAAGTTTACCAACACCTACAGCACCTGCAGTTCCTATTGATAAGGCTGGGTATTGTTGAGTACAATTCTCTCCGTATGAATTAGCAATGATAAAGGAATCATTAGATGTTCCAGATACTTTTAGTGCCCAATCTGGTCTAGCATCATTACTCATGTAAATAGAGACATTGCCATCTGTGTTAGTTGTTTGAAACCAACTCGTTATATCACTAGATGATTTTGCGGTGATTAGTCCAGAGGTTGAAACAGGAATAGATTCGGATACAGCGATCTCGTTTGCTGTTAATCCTGCAATGCTATATTTTAATGAACTATCTAAATTTATTGGTTTGACTGCTGCGGGCTGCAGCTGTATATCGCTAACTAAAGCCATTCTGCCCGTTCTCCCTTTTTAATTGGCCTAATAGAGAATTCTCATTCGTGCCTAATTCGTCAATCGGTTTTAAGAATGTTAATTATTTTTTATATATAAATATGTTCTTATTTTTTTATGATTGATTACTAAGCTGAATTTTTTTCTCCGGCCTGTATCAGATGATCAATACTAATGTTGCTATTAAACTCTTCATCAAAGTCCGATGCACTTAAAACACTTTCTGACATTTTAATTTCAGTAGACGATCTATGAAACATAATGTTAGATTTTGGTAATAAATAAGCAGTAACATCAATATTAAAAGTGTGTTTTATTATTCTTTCTTCGTCTGTGAAATTGTCAACATTGCTTTGGTCTGTTTGTGTTTTTATAGTAGCGTAAAATCTATGACCATTGTATTCAAAATCACTAGGATAGGCATCTTGCCATACCATTTCATGAAACTTATTAACATGACTTATATAAGATGACCAAAAATTTACGGTATAAGTTATGTCTATAAACTCTGGATAAGGTATACTTTGAATTTCATAAACAGGGTCATTCTTATGCCACTTTTTTACCCCATCCTTCTCTACTATTCTTCTATCTCTAAATGGAACTCTTTGATTTTGGTCAAAATTAGAACTGGCAATTTTCTTTACAACTGTTACATAAGGTGTGTTGTTTTTATCTTTTCTTACAAATCTTTCATCATTAAAACTAGCTTCACCTCTAACAATAGAAATCATTGGTAATTTTATCATACCTTTATGATCTCTTAGGTTATTAAGATTATCATCTTCTTTATTGCCTTGAATTTGTGCCCATCTTTCCCAACTACCAAAAAGAACAGGAACTTTACGTCCATTTATAATGGTAGGATGTTTAGAGTCGAACCAATTATAAACGGTCCTATCAATCTCTAATAGTCCAATGGGGCTTAGATCTGGTGACTTAACATTGCTATTTCTTTTAGTAGCCATTTAGACCTCCTAGAATGGGTTCTCAGTGTCCGATCCTACTTCACTTGATGTATTGTCTCTCATACCATCAAAGACTCCTGCACGAGCACTTAGACACCTTAGAATAACGCCCATTTTTGTTTGTGTGTGAGTATACACATTTCTTGGAACATCGGAAGACATTATTTCAAAAAACTGATTATCATACTCTATAAAATCACCAATGCGAGGAACTAACCCTATCTCTACCAATCTATCTTTATGTAAATAAAGTTCAAGACGGCGTTTAACATCTGTTCCATATTGTCCTGTTTCAGTAACAGGTTCGTCTGCAGAAATCCAACAATAAACAACAACGGGTGTTCTCGCTATTTTGCTATCTGATTCCCCGTAAAGATTATTAGGATTACTAAAATCTTTTTCTATTCGCCAATAATTTACAGAGGTTTGAGCAACTATTTCTAATAATTCTGTGGAGTAATTATCAAAAAGATGCATTTCCTCTGGACCAAAAAATAGATTATACCTATTATCACCTGTACTGCTTGAAAACAAATCTCTTGCTGGCATTTAATTATCCTAACATCATAAAAGGAGTTGGTAAAGGGATGTGTTGATATTGTGTAGCCATAGCTTCAGCCACCTCAGCATCAGATTTCATCATCTCTGCATTGTTTGTTTTTTCTAACATTTCTTTTAGTTCATCTTTTAGTTCTTGTTGCTTTTCTAATCCTTCTTGAACTAAAGCATCACCATCAAGAGTAATTTCATTATTTGGTATAGGTATGCTACTAAACTTTCTTCTTATTCTACCTAATGTCTCCATGCAAACAGCAAGTGTGTATTGTCTTATCCATCTTTTTCCAGTAGAGTTAACATTCATATAATCTATGTCTGTGTTTGGAACATTATGAATACCAGTTATACCTGTAACAGATGTGTCGCCTATGTTAGGGTTTGCAAAATCGGGATTAAAAGGATCTAGTTCCGTAGTATAGTCTATGTATACCTTTACAGTGCGCATCGGATTAGGATATAGTCTAAATCGACTACCTACTATACCATAACTATAGCCAGATTTTCTCACATAGTCACTTGTTTCTAGCATTCCAGCTCTCATTAAGTCGGCATAAACTGGCATTATGTAAAAAAGACTTTCAGTAGAAAAACTTTCGTTTTGAAACTCTTGTGACAAAACATTTATTTCTGAATAAGGGTCATAGTATCGATAAACGCTAGCTGGTTGACCATGATAAACAGTTCTAACAGAGATGTTTGAAGCGCTTAAAGGTGTAATGTAATCCACTATAGGTTGACCAGTTTCATAATCAACAAAATCTGTTAATAAGTTTTTATCTTGATCATTACTATTGTATACCGCATAAGCTTTACGATGATTTTGAACTCCACCAACGTTGGCCTCGCTGGCGTATCCTGCACCTAATCTATTTAAATAATCTAGTGTTTGGTAGGGTAGTTTGTCTGTTAGGTTTTGTGTAGAGAAATCCCTATTTAATCCATAAAGATTAGACAACCAGTTTAGGGAAAAATAGTTATTGACCATTGCTCCGTATTCAATCGTGGCCTCTTCAAATGATGAAAAGATTTGAGCGTTATCCAACTCACAAACAACTTTTGGTTCACCCATTCTATAACGAACAAATTTAACAATCTCTGATGCGTCTGCGGATAATGTTGTTAGGTCTGCAGAAAGTGAGACTGTTGATGTTCCAGTTGCAAATACACCTCTATAATCTGTGTCTACTGCAGGCTGTGAAAGTGTTTCAAAAAAGTTTTCAAAGGCCAATTTTGATCTCCAATAAAGAATTATTCTACTTATAAATATAAGTGGCCTATATAAAAAAAGACCCATTGTTAAAAAAACAATGGGCCAAAATTATTTCAAATGCTTTTGCTTACCTACCTTACTTCTCCAATTTGTTTCAATGGAACTGGTCTATCAGTTTTTTCATCCCAAACAAGTTCATTATTTACCATACCTGCCATAAAACTTCCCTTCTTTACAGCACGACCATCATACAGTGTTGGAACTACAATATCGTCACCCAAATAACGTTTCTTTGAAAAACCAGTGACATTATTCTTTGATACTTTTCCTTTACTCATTATTCACCATATTCCTTTCTATACTCTTCTGGTGTCATTACCCTCTCTCCTGTGTTTGGTATAGGTGGTGGTTGATTATTTGGCGGTGGTTGTTGTTCTTGTTGAGTTTGTGGCATTTGAGTATAAGTCCTATTATTCCTGTATTGTTCTTCTGGGGCAGAGTATTGACTATTTGACGCGTATCTATTCTCCATTGGTTGTAATGGTTGTGTTTGCACAGGATAACCCGCTTGGGAAGGAACCCCCATCTGTGGTGGCTGTTGCTGTTGTTGCACGGTCTCTATGATAGAGGTTAGTAGTTGATGAATGTCTACTACTACATCACCAATAATGTCTATCTTTTGATCTAATGTTAACTCTACTTCTTCGTTATTGTTCCGTTCTTCTGACATTTTTATTTCCTTTAAAAAGTAAAACGAATTCCGAACCTTAAAGATTCATTAATTAAATTATCTCTAATCTCTCTTCCGCTGTTTCGGTCGAACTCATTATAATAATCTTTAACCTCTTTTTCAACCAAAGGCAATTTATTTAGTATGTTTACAGATGACCTGCTTTCTTCATGAAGTGGAAGTCCATAATCTCTATACTCAGCCTCTACATAAAACTTTATTCCTTTCAATGTCTGAACTTGAATACCTGCTGCTCCGACTATTCCCAATCTATTGTTTCTTAACTCAAGATAGTCGTTCTTCCAATATTCTGCCATAATAGATGGGCCGATTTTTCCATAGACATGAACCAAATGTGGAACAATAAATAATCTTTTTCCAAGTAAAAAATCAAAACTCATCAAGTCAACTTCGTTTTCGACGGACGCGATAAATAAATTAATGTTAAAGGTGTATCCTGCTCCCTTATTAGGGTTTAACCAATTATTTATCTTGCCCTTTAATCTAGGTTCTACCCAAACCTTTCTTTCATAAACTTTTGGAACTTTTCCATTCGACCAAGTATTATTAGAATTTATTTCTTCTGCAGAGGATGCGTCGCCGATGTCTACTTCCTTTTCAATCATTCTTCCTACAGGGTATTTTTTACTTGGTGGCTCAAAAACAGAAATGAAGTATTTTGTCTCCCACCTACCTTCCTCTTTCTTATCACGACCTTTAAGAAAGTCGCCCACATAAAAACTAAACATAGTGCTCTGTAGTTGTTTATAATAAGTTTTTGTTGATTCTGTTTCTGAATCATACCTATTAATATAAGATGGTATGGAACGATAAGAAAATTCTATGCCTGTGTCTGCAAAAGCAGTAGTGAATAAAAGCGAATACAATACTATTATGATCTTTTTCATTTTTCCTCTAAGGAGTTTCTATTACTACGCAATCTTTTTTTGATTTAGCAGCTGCTGTCATAACCTCAACAACTGAAACATCTTCTGTTTCAGAGATGTAATAATGAGCGTTGTTTTTTTCTATCCACCCTTCTATAACTTCACATCTTTGCTCCCATTCTATTTTATTATTTTTCATAGGAAAGTATTTTTGATAATCGGGTAAAATTTTTAGTAGTAAATCATTAATCCAAACAACTTTTATCATCTCTACTCCATTACTAGAGTAGAGCGTATAAGGCACTCCATCTATTTGATAATTTTTTAGTTGCATTTATTTACCTTTCTCTAAATTTTATACTTAATAATATAGATATAAATCACAGGCCTGTCAATAATAAATTTTACTAAAAAATGCTATAAAATAATTATAAATAATAAAAAAGAAGGCTAGAGTAATCTCTAACCTTCTTTTATAAAATTATTAAAATAATTTAGTTTATTTTTATCTCTTTTGGTAGGGGTGGAATCTTCTCATCTTTCTTAGGTATAATGATGGACAAAATACCATCTTCTAAATCTGCCGTTATTTTACCAACATCAAAAGTTTTTTCATCAACAGAAAATGATCTTGAGAAGGATGATCGATGAATTTCTTTATGAAGCCATGCTCCGTCATCTGGAGAGGATTGCTTGTCTGCAGAAATTGATAATAGCCCTTCTTCATACTTAATAGTAATTTCTTCCTTCTTAAGGCCAGGAACTGTCGCGTCAATGATTGCGCTTTCTCTATTGTCTCTAATATCAATCCGAGGATAACTGGCTTTTTGTGCTTGCTTCACAAAAGGTGTTCGTGAAACACTATTGAAGAAATCATTTACGAGGGAGTCAAACACTGCATCAAACTCTTGAGGCGGACGGCGGAATACTAGATTGTTCATAATAATTCTCCTATAAAAGGTAGTTAATGTAAACCATTTCCACTATGGATAATGGTATGTAGGCCATTTGACTCTACACTATATATATAAAACAAAAAAACTTTTTTATAAACAACGAGCATAAAAAATTATGCTCGTTGCTTTTACTACTTAGGCTTAGTTGTTATAACATCTTCGCCTCTAGAAACTGTTACATGATCGCCATCAACATCAACTTTCATAGTAGGCTCAGTTCTATCTAACTTATCTAACTTTTCAATAAGTGCAGACTCCTGTTCCTTTCTATCAAGTTTGTCAATTAGTTCACGTATAACACCAAACTCTGGTTTCTCTTCTTTCTCTGTGGCTCCTGCAATAGAAGCTAACATAGAAATCAAAGCAGTCAATGAAGAACCTAATAAGCCCATCACTGCGGCAATTTTATCAGCCTCAAGAACCAAACTTGCACCAACTCCAGTGACAACAATGATGGTTATATAAATTAAACCGTGTTTACCTATCGCCTTGCCTGCGACATCTTTTGCAGTGCCTTTTGCCTCAAGACGACTTAACTCTGCCTTTACTTGTTCTTTATAAATTTTAATAGAACTAGCGTCCGGCAGTGCAGAATCTACGGCCTCTTCTTCCATTGATCTTCTCCTAGATAAGGTTGTAGTGTTTCTAAAATAAATATTATTTTATTAACTATTCTTCCACTTCTTGGATTAGTTTTTCTTCTCTTAGCTGTTCTATTTTGTTTTCTAAGTCAAAAACTGATTGATTTAACTCATTATACAAATTTCCAAACTCAACAAAAGATTCTGGAGATTCTCTTTCTATTATTTCTTGAAATTTTCCCTTATTATCTGTAAAAAAACCGGCCAAATTAAAGGATTTTTCCTTTAAAATAGCTAAAATATCGAATATTTCTTCCATTTTACGACCTTTTTTCCATTTTTTTATTCTTTTGTTCTCTTTTTCTTCTTTTTTTCTCTTTTAACATCTGTTTAGCGGTTTTTTCTTCTTTTTTATCTTCATCAACTATTTTTTCTTCTTTTTTATTAAAATCTCTAACTTTTTCTTTCCATTCTGTTTTAGAAGTGTAAAACCAACCATCACTTAACATCGATTTTGCTCTTTCGTCACTAACTCTTTTTATTACATCATCTCTTTTAATTGTCTTCATCGGTTTTTTCCTCCAACATTATAAAGTCAGCATCAAATGCTGAATTTTTTTTATTAATTGCAACTTTTCCATCGCTAATTAGTGTCAAAATGTCACCTGTCTTAAGGCTAACAAAAGAAAGATTTCCTATATAAAACGAAAAACCATTTTTATTAGCATAATCGACAAAATGATTCCATTTATTTTTATATTCTTCAACCATAGTTACTCTCAATATAAAAAAAGTGCAGGCCCACAAAAGGCCCACACTCTTTAATAAAAAAACTTTTACTTATAAAACTACCAACTCTTACTCACTATAAAATAAGGAGTTTCTGTGCTTGGATTGTAAATAAAAGAAGTTTCATAACCTTTCATCCAAGATGCAGCTCTTCTACCTCTCTTGGTTGGCTCTGGAATGTTGTATGTAAAACCAACATTCACAGCTTCAAAGTCGCCAGACTCGCTGTATGTACCATCGCCAACACCTACAAACAAATCATAATCACCAAAGCCATAGCCAAGTTCTACATATGTGTCGCCATTAATGGTGTCTGATAAAACAACTCTGTTTAGTGAAACATCAACGCCACCAAAATTAGTTGCAAAACCAACTTCAATGTCATGATTATCAGCTTCCGTAAAACTACCATCATAATACTGTGTTGTTACATTTAAAACCCCAACTGCACCCAGTTCTTGAGTTAATGTTAAATCAATTTCAGAAAATGAACCGATAACGGGAAGATGGCCCCAAATGTTAAAACTTGTTTCTCCCAAATTATTTTCTGCAAATGGGATAGTTAATGATGGTTGAATGCCAACTGCCTCACCAACTGGATTGCCTCTAAACATATATCTGTTTGAAACCTTTACATCAACATCAGCAGCACTTGCGTATGAAGAAAAAATAGTTGTAATAATTGCAAATGAAGTAATAATAAAGTTTCTCATAAAATTTCCTTTCGTAAAAATTAAAATAATTTATAAATAAAATAACCTATTGCTGTCCAAATGGGGATTGATAAAATTAAACCCCACATAAGTCCTCTTGCGGCACCAAGTGGATCATCGTTCATTATTAATCCTATTTTCTGTGAGTGGTTTTAAAATTCTATCTTCTTTAAAATAGAACCATTTTTTACCATTAAACAAATAGTTATAATCTTGTTTTTCTATGTCAGCAATACTTTTAGAAACTCTTGGGGATACTAGTTCATAAGATTCTCCTTTATCTCTACTATAAAAAATTGTTTCATCAATTGTCGGACCTAACTTAGAAAAATCACCTTCTTTTATAACTCCCAAAACACATTCTGAACTGGTGTAATTTTCTAAGAGTATTCTTCCGACCTGCGAAAGATAACCGTCCCAATGACCGTATACGGTCCTATAAAGGCCTGTGTCGGACTCCCATAAAGAAACAGTGCATCGTGTTGCCATCTTAAATATGACTCACCTTTTTTACAAAACTATCATAGCTATAAGAAATCTCAGATGGTGATAGTGATGGGGTGTATGCATTGTTTTCAAAATACAAAGAAAAGTCTGTTTTACGCAAATTATTTTCTACTCCTTCTACCTTTGGTAGAATCCACGCTACAGTACGGGGGTTGTAGTGTGTGCCAGATAAAATTTTTCCGGCTTGACTACCATGAGTGCGAATTGTTATTAATTTTTCTTCATCAACATCAAAAACAGGCTTAGTTTCTCTATCATAAGAATTTTTAGCCAAAATAACATTAACATTTTTTGGTCTAATAAATTCAAAATCATTACTACGATAGTGAAGCATTTTTTTACGTGGGCGGTCACTTCTTTGCCAAATCTGAAATACACAGTTTAAGTTACCATCTTCGTAATCCTTTCCTTCGGGCGTCATAAAAGAAACAGCCGGAAGTTTTGTATTGTAAATTAGATTAAAATTAGGATCTAATTTATCGTGAATAAAATGCTTACTTACCCAACTACTAGGTATAATAAAACCAATCAAATCAGTAATAGTGGCTGCTTGATTAAAAAATTGAATTGCAAGATTACTAGCACGACCAAATGGTGGATTTGTTATTACTGCATCAACATTATTAGTAATAAGTTGTTTCCAATTGTTTTTAGTAAAATCAATTTCGACCGTGTTTGGCGATCTTGGAGTTATGTCAAACTTAGTTACCGATCCATAATTCTCTAATTGATCAGAAAAGGAACCGCTACCCGCACAAGGATCAAGAAAATTTTTGCACTTAGGAAATCTTAACATAAACTCTTTCACACATCTCTGTGCGACTGAGGGGATAGTAAAATATTCTTCCTTACCAGATTTTCTGCTACTATGTCTTGCCTTTTCCGTCATTAACAAAGTCCTTTATTGAAGTGTGACTTCTTCCTTAACCCATAACAGAATATCGTTATAAGAAATGTATCCACGGTTGTGAGTACTAACAACATCCTTTGTGGGAATCACGATAAAAGAGTAAGAGTAATCTATTCCAAAAGTAGAAATGTCAATGTACATAAAGTGATCATAACTTGAAAAATATTTATCAACAATTACTACTCTTTCACTTTCTTCTTTTTTGGTATCCCACAAACCAGACTTAGTAGTAAAAATTTTCTTCTGATCTCTTTTGCTTACATCTTTGCCACTGACTAAGCGATCTGGATAGTCATTTGACCGATAAGTTTTGGCCTGTACTTTGTCGTCTTGTTCTCTGATAATGTCTGCGCCCGCACCTTGTGTGCCAGTGACGCAATCTGAAAACTTATTTGCAATCTCAATCTCTAATAAAACACCACATTGACGGCCATTACCTAAAAATTCTAATAACTGCTCAGAAGATAGTGAGCCTAATGAAATGTTTTTCATTACTGAATGATAGAGAACGTAGTTTGATAGTTTCATTTTTCCTCAAATTAATTATTAGGATTATACAAAGAAATCGAATCGGAATCAATACTCAAATGTATTTCTGAACCAAGACCAAATCTATCTGACCACATTTTTACTACGCCTTCATTTGAATTAACCTTTCCAAAATAAGTTTTATCATCAGAGTTGTCTCTTATAATGTCCCCATATGGGTCTGTGTCATTTACGGTGAAAAAATTAAAACTCTTACCTTCTACAGTAAAAGTATATACTTGTCTTTTATTATACTCTATCATTCTTCAGTCCTCTTTAATCTTCTTATTATAATAACAAAAACAATGAAAATCAACAAAAAACGTGATAGTGAAAACGATTAAGAAACCGTTTCCACAAAGTGACTTAACATCTTCTTGTTCATTAGACGATTCTTTCTGTGCTTGATAAAGGCATTTCGCATTTTTGCCTTTGACATATTTTCATCAATCTGTAGGTTATCTTCCTCGGCCACGTTTAGTTTGTCATCGGGTATAATGTAATACTCATCATACGGACCGCGGTTTGAAATAGTTGAATAACCTTTTGTCCTTAAGTCCTTTGAAATTTTTTCTAATAGTCCCCAATCATGATTGTTTGATAGGCCAAGTTCTCTACTCCACAGTGCTCTTTTAGGTGAAGTGATAAAGTAATTAATTAATTTAACACCTTCAATAGATTTCAGTGAAAGTAAAAATGCATCATCGATCGCTCTAATTTTATTTATGTCGCCACCATGATTCAAATCGACCATGTAACTTGCGTTTGTGCGGAAATCATTTATGTTAAAAGCCCCCCAATATCCGTCCACTTCCCTGCTACCACCCTCGCGGTGTGCCTTTTCTAAACGGTCATTACCTTGTCCATCCGTAAGAAAAACTACATTTGTAATCTGATTCTTATGAGTTTTCTTAAAGTTCTGAACCAATGATGTAGCAATTAAGGTAGTAGATTTTAGAGGAGTGTTTCCTAAAGTAAAGTGGGAATTTAGTCCCGAAAAGATGTAGTTAGCAAAGACTCTATCATGATCAGAAATACCCGACTGAAATCTATTCACGCCGCGTCGGGCCGATGCAATAATAAACAGATTTTTAAGTTGTGTGTCAAACTTAACCTTGCTCGTGGAACTAATTAGTTTAACAAGGCAAAAACCAGTAGAAAAATCTATCTCATTATTTTTATAGTCCCAACCGCGATCCCAATCAAAAAATCTACTGTCAGCCAGACCGTATTGACTACTAGTGTTAATTAAACGTTCTTTTTTATAAGAGTGAAAACTATAAACGTCAAAGGGAATTTTTGCCTTATTGCAAAACATAGATAACAACATTACTTGTTCTAAGGCGTGATGTATTCTGTGACCCATTGAAGAAGACCAATCAACAAACATAACAAAACCATGGCTCTTACCGTCAGAAACGATTGTGTTACGAATAAAGATGTCTTCTGAAAACTTATAAGAGTGAAGTTTGTTAGGGTTAATAACCCCTGTTTTAGCGACTCGACTACGTTTGTGCTCGTCTGCAGACTTCTTTAGTTCAAACTCCTTGATCATGTAGTTTACAATAGATTTGTTCTCATTCTTAAATTTATTGTATGCTAAGTTAATCATTGCGTTGTATCCCGCAATACACTCATCTTTATTTTTATAGTTTGTGTTATAATTTTTAGCTGCTGCCGTTGCATATGTGTTAACGATTTGATTTATAATTTCGCTAAACTCGTTATTTTTAACAACAATAGAATCAATGTTTCTTTCAATCGTTTTGCCATTGATGACTATGTTTGAAACGTAATCGGAATAATCAGTATATGTAATCTGTTCGCGGTGATGATCAAATGAGTTTTGGGTTTCGGATAAAATCTCATCATCAGCGTCTTGACCTAAACCGCCTTGGGAATCATTGTTGCCATCAGTAGATTCATCGGTTTCATCCGAATCCTCTGCGGTTTCTTGTGAAGATTGTTCGTCTGAATCTTCGTTAGAATCGTCTGATGATGTGGAATTGACTGACTGATCATCTTGGTTTGCAGGAGTCTCATTGTCTTCTCTTTCTTGTTGTGTGTTTTCTTCATTAAGAGATGCATCGCCTTCTGATGCGGTTCCGTTCTCTGACTCACCTAAAACATCTTGTTCTTCATCTTCTTTCTGCTGATCTTCTTTTAGGTAGGATAAAAGTTCTTCGGACAACTCTAAAACTTCTTCCCAAGTTTTAGTGTTTTCTATACGATCAATCCACTGCATTTCTTCCGCAGTGAATTCCACACCTGCTCGTATACCCACCTTAAAATGAATGTTAATCTTATCTAATAAGCCAAGTTCGTTTACATTGCGGTCCTTGATACCAAAAAAGTTTTTTTCTAAAAGTTCACCATAGGCCCGATAAAAAATCTTCTTAAGACCAGAAAACTTTTTCTGAATAGATTTCTCTATTCTAACATCCTCAACAATGTTGACAACATTGTGATAGCCTTGACCTAACTTTTTAATTTTGTCCCACTGCTCATGAGGGGTAAATAGTGCGTGGCCAACTTCATGACCTAAAAACAAATCAGTGATTGAATTAGTAATACCTTGAAAAACCGGCATAATCAAGACTCGGTTCTTGACATCGAATGCCGCGGTATTGACTGAAGAATCATACTCAACAGTAATGTTTTCCGTAGCCATTAACTTGGCTAGAATTCCCTTAGAATCGTTATTGATTTTTGAAATCTGATTATCCATCTTCAATCCTTTGATTAAATTTTCTCTCAATCTCTACTACTAATATAAGAAATATTTGACCTACTGTCAAGCACTTTTTTAGGAAAAATTCTCAAAAAGCACAACTTTTCTATCTTCCTTCATGGCTTCTTCGCCAGCAACACCAAACGAAAAGTCTTCCTTTTCGGCGCCATAGTAGTACACCCCGTTATCAGTACACCACTCCATCATTTCCTTACTGGCAGTACACCACTCCATCAGATTGGTCTGCTCATAGGAAGGTCGGGTCATAAAATTCATGTAGTAGTCCTCACCGTAGCGGGCTTCCATGTAGTGGACAATGTTAATAAAGGTGATGTGCTCACAACCTATGTTGTGAGGCCACGTTAACTCAGTTTTTTTAATGTCTTTGATAGTAACCATTTTCACCATCCCTTTTGAAGTGTGATGTCCCTTAACTTTCTATACATAATATAAGCTATAGTCCAATAAAAGTCAAGAAAAAAATGCACGCAGAAGTCCAATAAAAACAATGAGTTACGAAAAATCGTATTATTTTCATAAGTTGTTGTTTTTATTGGAGTTACAATTACAATCACGATTTTTTAATGTATCTATACGTGATGGTTATGTATAAAGAAATTATTTAGAAAATTTTGAATTATACTTTGATGGTTGCAATACTGTTATGGAATAAATTTCACCTAATGTTTTCAATGAATCTATGTTGAATATTTCTTCTACTCTACCCTTTTTATTCATTTTATAAATTTTTAAAACTTCGCACTCATCTTCGGTTTCTCTCTTGGAGCTGCCAACATAATAATAGTTTTCTGAAACACCTAATCCACGACAAAAGCTTTCTACATCTGTCTTCCAACTACTTTCTATTGGTAGTCCATTGTAAATTATACTATTGTTGCTAGAGTCACAAATTAAATATCCGTTATCTACAAACCTTATGTCATGTGGTTTATTAAGATTTCTGCAAATAGGAAACGCTAAGTCATCATTTAATTTATATACATATCCTTCTCTATCGTAGTTATGAGAAACTATATAGGGGTGATTATTGCTATCAAAGGCTATTGAGTTTATGTGTGCCGCTTGTGCCCCATTCTGTAAAAATTTTGTTTTTATGTTTTCAACTATGTTAAGATCTAAATCTAAAACAGTTATTAGACCTTCATATGAATTTACACAATACAATTTACCATCATGGTATTCTATGTCATGTAACCAATCACCGATGTTACTTCTCTTATTTAAGAGATTAAGTTCTAAGTCAAACTCAAAGACATCTCTAATTCCAAGAGCATAAATTTTATCATTTACTACGCAAGATCCTAAAAGTCCGCTATCAGATAGTGGGTCGCCATTATTCGTATATGATGTTAAAACTTGAGTGAAGTCACTATTATAGATTCTCATACTATCAAGTTTTTCACCCGAACTATTTTTTTGTAGATTTATTTTATTTTTTTTCTTTTGAACAAAGGTTACTAAGATATTCATGGTTTTTACTTTCTTTTCTTTGCTTCTTTATTTTGGCGATTGTGTTGAGGAATTTATCTGCAGATTTATCACTGATTATTTCTTTTGCGGGCTTTAGCATTTTATAACCTTTATGTACCGACGTTGGGGAATTTCACCCCGAACGCCGGTCTCCGAATTTGGCTCCGGTGGTTAGACTTGAACTAACGACCAAGTGATTAACAGTCACCCGCTCTGCCAACTGAGCTACACCGGAACACTTTATTTTGGAGCCACCTTTCGGATTCAAACCGAAGACCTAATCATTACAAGTGATTTGCTCTATCAACTGAGCTAAGGTGGCTTTGTTTTTATGGTAGCTCGTATAGGACTCTAACC
>Ga0070749_10001512_pt1 | contig 15764 bp, 13 predicted proteins | sample VirMetDEL_Nov_18_FD_75180 | JGI IMG/M metagenome (GOLD analysis project Ga0070749, IMG submission 75180) | Aqueous microbial communities from the Delaware River and Bay under freshwater to marine salinity gradient to study organic matter... | ecosystem: Environmental > Aquatic > Marine >...
AAGTAGTTACTCCTGCGCCAGATTTGGGTATAAGTGGGGAAAATTACATGAACCGGGCTACGGCGCAGTACGCCCGGTTAAAAGAGGAATACGAGCTAAGAAAAGCTGAAATAGAAAAAGAAAGAGAGCTCAAAGAAAGTCCTTTAAGTGTATTACGAGAGCAAATACGTTTGTTTGGTCCACGGGGTGGGGTGCCGAAAAATATTACTACAGACGTATCAGAAGCATCAAATGTGGATGCTGACGCAGAAGCGCAAGAAGCTGGAAAAGCCAGTGAATCCCAACTTAAATTGTTTGCTCCTGAAGGTAAGGCACCAGTAGAGATTGAGGAAGTCGCTGAACCCGAAAGAGTAGCAGATAAGGCATTTTTTGATGGGTTGGGAATAGGCCGTACTGCTGCAGTTCGTACAAGAGCTAAACAACTAGGACTAGATTCTCAAAAACTTATTGATGAGCTTTCTGATTATGCGGCTAGACCGAGAGTAGAGCAGACTGTAAAAGATAATATAAATAAATTCATTGCTGATTCCGGCGTAGAACCTAGTAGTCCTGAACAAAAAAGAAAAAACAGTTTAGAGTCATACATAAGAACCGAGTACCCACAAGGTAAAGTGGGGTTAGAGTGGGATGAAAAGACAAAAACTATTTCCTTTACGGGTGATCTGCAGGGGGAAGTAGACTCTATACCCGCTCCGGACTTTATGAGTGCGCCATTAGAAAAAATAAAGAGGGATATAGACTCGAAGTTAGAAGTTGCTGCTGGTAGTCCAATCTCCAGAGTCAGTAATGCCGCAAGAAGAAGGTTGCCTCCTGAATCTACGGTAACACCAGAACAAGAGGATACCGGGGGTAGACAACCTAGATTTGTAGAGAGGAACGAGAAGGATATAGCATTTGGGGCTCGTATACCTACCACTGTAGGAGATGAGGGGGGGCGAACGCCAGAAACCCTAACCAAACCAGAGGCTGAAGCAGAGAGCGTAGAACGAGAACAAAGTTTCGACGATGAGTTTATTCGCGATCCTTCAAATGATGACGAAACTGACAAGGGAGCAGCTAAAAGAGACGCCACTTTAGCAGAAAAATTGTCTACTGCCATTAAAGCAAAAGTTGTACCTGAACCTACAGCGGCTACCGTTGCTGATGCACGGGATGTAGCTAGACGAAGAGAACTTAACAAACAAATTAGCGATTTAGAAACCGAAATAAAACGAGCAGAAGAAAAGATTGTCGGTGCTATCGGTACTTCTATAAAAAGAGCAGCCTTAGTAGAAGAGAGAAATAAAAACAAAGAGAAAAAAGAAGCTCTAAAAAAATCTTTAGAAAAACTTAACGCAAAAGTCGGCGTAGTAACTAACTTTGAAAAGCAGAGCGTTATAGATAGCAACCGTAGAATAAGTGCGTTGGCTACAGCATTAGAAATAAAAGATGCCAGAGATAAAAGAGCTACGGCTTGGAAGCTGGCAAACAAAACGCTAAATGATCCTTCCGTAACTTCCGAAGAGTTGAAAGAAGCTAAAAGGCTACGTAAGACAAGAAAAGAAGCTGAACTGGGAGTGTCGGATAAACCAAAAGTTAAGGGACCGCTAAATGAATACCTACTTGCTGCTAGGACATTACAGGGTGCTTTAAGTAACATAAAAGAAAAAGGTAACGACTTCGAGAAACTACTTGCTACCAGACTTGCCGCTGCGTTAAGTGGGTTCAAAGTAACAATAAAGCGAGTAACAAAGCCCGATGACATACCAGATGGCATAGCTAGAGAGGAGTTTATTAGGGGGGCTGAAACTTCTGCTGCAGTATATGACGACTCGACACAAACTATATATATCAACGTAGTAGATGGCGGAGTAGATAATATAACTTTCCTACACGAAGCAACCCATGCCGCTACTGTCCGCCTGATAACAACTTACGAGGAAGAAATTTTAAACAGAGTACCTGCCGAGCAAAGTAAGTTGACAGGTAAACAACGACAAATAATAAAAGCCCTCTATGATTTAAAGTTAGATGTAAAACAAGAAGTGCGAAGAAAAATAACGGAAGGCACTGCGACAGATGCTGAAATAAAGTTTAACGAGATGGGGGTGTTTAATGACCTCCGAGAGTTTGTAAGTTACGGCATTAGTCATTCTGAAATGCAGAAAGTGCTGTTTGGAAAACGAGCGATATCCAACGGATACTATTCTTGGAGCAATTTCCCCAAGATGCTAAATGCGTTGAGTCAATTTGTAGCCTCTGTACGCAAGCTGTTTAACCTACCAGATACTAGAGCGGGTGCGTTTGATCAACTTATTATCCTTGTTGATGGGTTGCTAGACACTACAAAGAAATTAAATGAGCTACCAGCCGTTAATGTTGCAGTATCGGCAGCCAGAGAAAAAACACAAAACCAAAACAGAAGCGAAAAGAAATTAGCGCAGTCGAAAACTGGAGCTGATGCTTTAGACGCCGCTAGTGAAATGACTGATATGTTCCGTGGTAAAGAGCAAAGGGATGCATTCCTTGAGTCTTTATGGAAAATAGCGGGGAATAAAGCTCAAATAGGGTTAGGCGCTTTGACTACAAGAGACATACTCCGGTGGGTGGGTAATAAAGCACCTAAGCTGAAAGAAGTGTCTGATATGATCTATGAAGCAGATCAAGATAGCAATAAAAGACTGTCCTTTGTACGTGACACTTACATGAAGTTTGCTAGCTGGGCTAAGAAAAATAAAGATGCTTATCTGGCCGCGTCTGATGTTATTTATCTGTCTACTTTAGTAGGTGTTGACCCAACTCTACACAAAAATTTAAACGCTGCGTATACCAATGACGCTAAGATAAAAGAGCTAACTGCAAAACTAAACGATCCAAACTTTAAGGGGAATAAAGGAAACGTTAAAGGTCAGATTACTAAACGTAAGAAAGAATTGGATATAGTCTATAAGGCTTGGAATAAATCAGGTAGTTATGGTCCGGAAGGCCATAAAATGTTCGAGGAGTTAAAGCAGCAGTATGAATTGGACTTAGATAGACGCTTTGAATTGCTACGTGAAAATACTAAAGCATTGGAGTTAGAGCCGGCAGACGAGAAACAACTTTTAGATAAGTTGGACGACGACTATAAAAAAGCAAAAGGTATACAGGTCTATTTCCCGTTAGTGCGCTATGGAGATTTATGGGTGCGTGTAGGTAGCAAGAAAAGCGCTGACGTAGAGTTCCATATGTTTGAAAGTGTATTTGCCCGAGATGCGTTCCTACGGACTATAGCCAAAGAGAAAGGCCGAAGCATAGAAGAGCTAAGGCAGGACGAGATTTTAGACTACGGTAAAGGCACAGAAAATTTCCGAAAAGATTTCCAAGGTTCTGATGCTGCTTCAAAAATGACTAAGCAGCTATATGATTTAGTAGACAAAGCTAAAGGTACAGACAAAGCAGAAATACAAGAAGAATTAAAAGAGTCAATCTTTAACCTGTACCTTCTTACTTTACCGGGAGGCTCTTCTAGGAAAAGATATCTACAGCGTCAGGGAACAGCAGGATTTAACACTGACCCCCTAAGAAACTACCTAACCACTCAAACCACGACGGTAAATGAGCTTACTCGTTTGAAATATAAACGTCCTACAGAATTAAAATTACAAGAAGCTAGAGCTGCAGCAAAAGGGGGCAAACTTAAATTTGGTATAAGCGTTGAGCCTTTCATAGACGAGATAGAAAAAAGGGTCAAGCAAGAGTTCGATTACAGCCCCGATAGCCCTTTAGATAAACTATCTTCGTTGGGTACTAAAGGTGTTTTCTATTACATGATGACTGCTCCAAGGACTGCAATAATACAGCTTACGCAGTTGCAGACTACCGGATTGCCAATTCTTGCTACACGATACGGAAGAGCTAATACACTACGTGTAGCCAAAGATTACATGAAAATATATGAGTCGCTGAGCCCAGCTAAAAGCACTGTAGACGCCAACGGTGATGTCCAAACAGAATGGGGATGGCCCAGCATAGGGGAAGGCAAAAGAATAAAAAACCATAAGCATTCCAAAGCCCTAAAGAAAGCGTTTACCGAATTGGATAATCGTGGAATTTTTAGTACAGGTTATATTACTGATCTTTTAGGTAGGGGAAGACAACCAACTATTAAAGCTACGACTACGCAAAAGGCTTTGGGGCTAGTAGCGCGGACTATGGAGGGTGCGTTTACCAATTCTGAAAGACTCTCAAGAGAAATTATGGCTATGTCTACTTTTGAGTTGGCATACGAGAAGGCTTTGGGTTATGTTTTCAGCGAAAAGTCGGCATACGATATAGCCCTAAAGGCTGCTTGGGAACTTACCTACGAGGGATTATTTGACTATTCGCAGTTTAATAAAGCTAGGCTGGCAAAAACCCCCGGACTAAGAATAGCTACTCAGTTTACTACTTATCCATTGCAAATGACTTCCTATTTGGTACGTAACTTAGCCAATGCAGTCCGTAAACATAAAGATGAGGGAGTCAGAAGACAAGCTCTAGAGCAATTATCTGCCACTCTTTTAATTACTGGACTATACGCAGGGGCTGTGGGGATGCCTCTTTATTCTTTTATAGTCGGAGCGCTGAAGGCTGCATCGGACGCCATGGATGACGAAGATGAACCAGCTAACCCTCTTACCGACTCTAGTCCTGATTTGTGGTTTAGAACAGTCTTTATGCCGAAGTGGTTCGGTAACGGTAGTAACATGGCAGATTTTCTCGGACTTAGCGAAGCTCAAGCAGAAGTTATGGAGAGAGCAGTTGAGATGGGTCCTATATCCGCCCTTACAGGTTTGAATATAGGTTCTGGTTTATCGTTAGATGGGTTGTGGTTCAGAGAGGATAAGCCTGTAGATGACGCGGAACAGTTTGTTAACGACACAGTTATGCGGTTAGGAGGTCCTCTCCTTGGGGGTATGCAACAGATCGCTAGGGGGGTCAATGATTTAAACGACGGGGAATACAACCGGGCACTAGCTGCATTTTCCCCCGCCATGTTCAGAGGACTGATAAACGCCTATCGAGAAGAAACAGAGGGCTATGAAACTAGGCAAGGTTATCCAATAGAAGATGCCGAATTTTATACTTGGGGTAAAAATTTAGGTAGGGCTTTGGGCTTCCAAAATACCGAAATAGCGGAAAGACAAAAAGAGTCTATACTTGCTGGAAGAGTCATAACTAAAGTTAGGAAGGAACGCAGCGATCTGCTAACGAAATATTACAAAGCTATGGATGACTTATATAAGTCTCCTAGCGACGAAAAAATTAAAAATAAAATAAATGATATATTGGATGATATTATAGAATTTAACAAAGAAAATTTCCCCGAGTATATTTCAAACTCTACTTTGAAACGTTCTTTCGAGGGGCGAATGGAATCTAGGATAGAGGCAATAGATGGCCTTGCCGTGCCCGATAGCTGGCGTCCTTTTTTGGTTAAATAGTTAAATTCGCCATATACGAACGCCTCGCACCCCGTCCTCTATTACTACTCGATACACTACTTTGTAACGAAATCTCTTTAGTTCTGCTTTAATATCTGTAAGAGAGGCTTGGGGATTGAGGCATGGTATAAAGAAAGAATAACCCTTCCTAAACTTCTTCCATTCTATTTCGTAGTTAATCTTCTCTACTTTCATCTGAGTCTTCTGGGTCAAGCAACGTGCTGTTAAGTATCGAGCTTCCAGAGATATCTATACACAAAGACTGAACTACGCCTATACCGATGTCAGTAGTCATACCTTTAGACAATCGCTTGGGTTTAGTCTCTACAAATCTGCCGGATGCTTTTAGTCTGTCTAATGTCTTAGAGTAACTTTCCTGCATAGTAATGCAGTCCTTCTTAAACGCAGCGGATAGCAACCACAAATGCTCCGTGTCCGGTTCTATACGAGCAACCAACTGCCCTCTAGGTTCTATCCTAGGCGCGGAAGGTCTCTTGGTCCGGTTATCTACGCCGTCATCTACAACCAGTATCTTATCCTGATTTCGCAGAAGATAGTCATACACTACCTGCATAACATCTTGAGTAGGTGGTGCGGTCTGTTGGCGCATCTTCTTTATTTGGTCCACAGCCCAGAAAAATAGTCTTTTAATGTCCCAGTCAATTAAACCTAAGTCCTTTGCTATGACCCCACCAGCAATATTACACGCGACTATAGCAGACCAAAATCGTTCGCTGGAATTAAGACCAATGTACGAATCTAGTCTGTTCTGGGCATCTTTTATGTACGATTTAGCTATGTCTAAGTTAGGTACGACCCACATCATATACCGTAGCCCAGCATGACCATAGTTCTCAAGGAGCTGGTGGTCGAATAAATTTCTAGCTTCCTCTTTGGCTAGTATGTCTTTGGGTTCGATTTCGTACTCAAACAAGCGCATCATTTCGCCTTCCGGCTTGTTCTTTATGCTGGATAACTTTTCAAAGAACGATGCGTTTGAGCTAGCCGCACATATATTTTGCCATGTGGTGTTGTTATTTCTTAGTTTGTTAGTAGCCCCTTCCATACGGTGAGCCCCTCTTCCTTGAGATACGGCGTAACATAAGTGGCTAAACGATTTGGCATCCATGTTGGTGATCTCGTCAAACGATACACAGATGTTGTTCATTGTGCCTAACTGGTGCATTTTGGCCGCCATTGTGTCATTAAAAGAAGCGCAGAGTAGTTTGGGGTGGCCGTATACACTGGCTATCATACGTAGGATTGTAGTTTTACCTGTACCGGACTCGGAGGAAATCAAGTTAATCAACGCGCCACTATGTCCGGTAAATTTAAACAATGGTGCACCGAATGCAGTTAATGCGGCAAATGCCTCTGGCTCCATACCTTCTAGCCCATACAGGTCAAAAACTTGCTTCCATTCTTTAAACGTGCCTTTAGGTTGCATGTATCCTGATAGGACTTCGTTAGTGGGAGACGGTGGGGAATGGGATACCCCGTCGTGAGCTATCTCTCGATCTCCTATAACAAAAACCCTGTCTCCATCTGCCCATCCAAATTGCGGTCTCATCATTTCTGCTTTCTCCTCTTGCAACCCCAGTACTGAGGCGTTTAAATACTTCGCTAAATATGGAAATTTTCTTTCGTCGGTCAACATAACTCCTTGGCTTGCTAACTTTTTCCTTAGCTCTGACTTATCAACCAAGTCCATATTACTTAATATAAATTCTCGAAGACCGTCCTTTGGTAGTATCAAGCGCAACACCAAACAGTCCCCGTGGGTTATGTCCACCATCCTCTTAACTACATATAAGTCACGTTCGTAGATAAGTTTCGGTATAGAGTCTTCGTCCTCTGGGTCGGAAAAGTATATCCCTCCATTTTTGCCCCTAGTGAAAGGCCATGGGTAAGGGGGTATTTTTACTACTTCCGGACCCGAATCTAACCAGTATTGCTCTTCTTCCTCCTCTTGTTCAGTAGACCGTTTGTCTTGTTGTATTACTACTTCTACTTCAGTAGGTGTATTGGCTTGCTTACCTAAAACTAACGGATTGGTTATCTTCCCCTTGTGTGGGCACCCGTCACAACCTCCGGGGTTGTTCTCTTCAAAAGCCGTGCAGGGATGCGGACCCTTTATGTGGTTAGCTTTCTGCTCGACTAGTTCATAATCGTAATCGGGATGCCCCTCAGATAGTTTGTGTATCGCTGTGTTTCTGTCTACGCAAGTTTTAGCTATCGACAAGGCATTGAACCAACGCGGTTCCGAAAGTGTTTCCCTATTCTGATAGCAGTCGAGTAACTGAGCACAACCGTTGCCCTTGGCTGACCGAACAATTATCTTGGAGAAACTAGAGTCCAAATTGTCTTTCAGTAATTCAGCCAGAGGACTTACTCGCTTTTTGGGCTTCTCCTTTTGCTTCTCGGCGTCATACCCTATCTTGCTACTAAACTCTTCTATACTTATGGGGGCGAGCTCGTGCTTAACCAATACTTCTTTTTTGCCGTACCTGAAGTTATAGGTGCCGGGTATCCGTAGTACCCTAGCTGCATCTGCCGGAACTGCCGGGTCAGTATAGAATTCTTTATCCGCTATTAGCTTTTTGAAAGTCTCGGCAATAGGCTTCCACTCTTCCCTAGTTACTTCTTTATCCAAAGGCCAGTAGGCATGGACACCGTTGCCAGAGTTAACTATTGTTGGTATGGGTAACCCAGTATCCGCACAGAACGCATTAAGTGCGTTTAACCCGTCTACTTGAGTTGCATACCCGTCAGGCCGCCCAGTCTGTTCGTTGACTATCGCCTTGGTTTCCCCGCAGTCAATATCCACGAAGAAAGCCTTCATGTGGCTTACATTGTTCGCAACCCGCCCTTCGTCCCCGTCCTTAAACTTACCTAACCCAAAGTAGACATCCCACCCATCGTCACAAAGAGATTTAGCTTTTTCATCGAACTCGGAGCGCGTTTCAAAAAGTATTTGGCGGACTATTTTTCTATCCTTTATAGCGAGCAGAGCGTACCACCCACCTTCAGGACGGACTGATCCTATTAAGTCCATAAGTTGTACCTACTTTTGTAGACGTTTTATTAGTTTTTCTACTCTGTTAGACAGAGAATGATGTGGTGTAGAGTACCCAACAAACCAGTTGTAAACAGTCTGTCTAGTAACTCCTAAATCAGCAGCAATTTCGGCAACAGGGATGTCGCGGTCTATGCACACTCTGCCTAAACGAACACCTAGTAAGCGTCCGTCGGCAGAGTGGTTAAGGCTGACTAATTTTACACTGTACCCATAGCTCATTAGTCTTCAGATGCCCATTCGCTGATTACAGAAGCCATTTCTTTATCTACGGTGGGTTCGGCTTGCTTCTTCTTAGTCCTCTTCTTGGGGGATTCTTCCGCTATTTCCTCCTCTTCATCAGCTTCGTCTTCTTCAATAACTTCGTTACTGACCGGTTGCTTAGTGACACCATCTGTCTGAGCTACGGTTATTTTGGTATACATAGAAGTCTCAGGGCGTTTCTGAGCAGCAAGTACCAATTCGTACTCATCGTCGTTTATCTCTCTAAGCGGGCTAAACTTTAACTCCATAGTGTCAGCATCGTTGTCGAAACTTATAGTGGTTACCACAAGGTCAGGGGTCAAACCATTTGAACCGAGGAACTTAACGTAGCTTTCAAACGGATGCACATTACCAGAACCTTTACCAAACAAAGACTTAGCAGGTATGTTGAACTGATATATGTTGCCCGAGGTATCACCCTCAAGCATGATTGATATTCGACGTTGGAATCTGCAGGCTTTACCCCCGGTTTCTCCCGAGCCAGCAATGTTATTCTCGCATGTAGCACAGCTAGAAGCCTGTGGGTCAGGCGCATTTTTTTCAGGTGCAATACCCTCGTTCGACCAGCAGTTAGGCAAAGTAGCCTCTTTCTTCGGGTCAAATTTTTCTTTGTAGTAGATACGAGATACTTGCTTAAGCATACCTACTACTATGGCGTTAAACTCGCCACGTATTGAATCACCAACCTGCTCCCCACCGACAATCTTCTTAAATGTACCGTTGGTGTTAGCCTGAATCCTTCGATGAGAACTGCCTATACCATCTTTGAGCAATTCGCCCAATGCGGTCTTTCGTTCTACCCTAGATACTTCAGTCTGTTGGGTGAAAATAGATACTTCATTAGCCATATTTAACTAGCTCCTAATATTATTTAGTTGGTTTACGTACAGATATAACGTACTTGTTGTTTGACTGCAGTCCTACTGGCAGTTTATCGGGGTTATCCTCTAGAAACTCTCGCATGTTCCCGTTATGGATTCGTTTTTCGAGCAAATGAAAAGCGTCGTTGTCTCGTATGAAGTTGTGCATAGACTCCCAATCGCTGGTCCAGTACGTGGATTGAACGCGCCTAGTAGCAGTCCCGTAAGGGGTCCTCACACTGTCCAGATTTTGGTCAGCAAAAAGCTCCATCAGTTTCTCAGATATGTAAGTCTGCTTTTCTTTCAGCTCTCTTATTTCATCGTCTTTATCACGTATGGCGTTACGTAAATTTATATATGCCGACACAAGTTTATCGGCTGTTTGTTCTTGTCCCATTTAGTCCTCACATTCTATGTTTGCTTAAAGCGGACGAGTAGTCTACCACATAGTTTGACATTGTAAAGTAGGCATTGAAATTTTTTATCCTATTACTTCTTCCCGATACAGATTCACAATCATGTTGTGATTTATTATGTTGGACCGTAGCATGTTGTATAGTTTTGTCTCGACCTCGCTACCCCGTATATGCACGATATTCATGTTGTTTTTTTGTCCGGGCCGGTTAATCCGAGCATTTGCCTGTAGGTAAGTTTCAACACTGGTAACTGGCGCATACCAAATTACTGTATCTGCTGCAGTAAGTGTAAGACCATGAGATGCTGCTTGCGGTTGAATGATTAATACCCTTGGGTCTTCTTTGGTTTGGAAGTCATCAAATATCTGACTTCGGTTATTTAGCGATACCTTCCCAGAAATTATCTCACTGGTTATTTTGTTCTTGGTCAGGAACTCTTTTAGCAACTCTATAGTGTGAGTAAAAGGTACAAACACGAGTACCTTGTTAGTTGCCTCTTCGATTGCTTCCAGTACCACGTTTAATCTATTACTTACGTCGAACTCAATAACTGACCTCTCATCGGTGTACACGGCACCACCAGATATTTGTAATAGCTTGTTGATATTAGTGGCTGCATTTACAGAGGTAACTTGCTCGCCGTCAGCTTCTATAACCATTTGTTGCTTAAGAAGTTTATAGTACTTTTCTTGTTGTTTAGTCAGTGGGGCATCGCGGTCAGAATACATAACGTCTGGCAAATCTAGGCATTGGTCTTTCTCAAAACGTATGGCCGGTTGCAGTAAATTATGTACCGTTTTATCCGACCCTCGTTTTGGCATCCATTTCCACTGTGTAGCCCTATACATAACCATGTCGCGGTATTGGCCGAAATATTTAGGGGTGTTATTTGGATTTACGAGTTTCGCCAGTCCATATGCGTCTAACGGAGATTGTGCAGCTGGGGTTCCAGTAAGCATCCACAACCATTCGCTTTTGGCCGCTAGGTCCCGTAGAACCTTCCAGCGATTAGTTTGTTGGTTTTTATATGCGGAGGCTTCGTCAACTACTATCATGTCAAACCCGCCGTTCATTATCTCATCTTTAACCACAGCAACACCGTCGAAGTTTATTATGACGAACTCTGCGCCTGCAGCTATTACCTTACGTCTAACTTTAGAAGTACCATGGGCAATGGAGCAACCACGGTGCATAGCAAACTTAAACAAATCTGCTTGCCATGCGGACTTCATAATAGACAGGGGGCATATAACCAGCACCCTGTTAACAAGTCCTTTCTTCATTAAGTAGTCACAAGCCCAGATGACGGATGCCGTCTTCCCAGTCCCGGCCTCGTTAAAACAAAACGCTTTTTTGTACAGTGTCAGAAAAGAAGATGTGGTCTTTTGGTGCTCAAATGGCGTGTGCCTGCCTGTCCATGTGTAGTCCCGAAGTATGGGGGAAGGCACTTTTTTTACACCTAGCTTAGCTAGTGCTTGGGCACCTTCTAAATCCCATTTAACAGCAACTTCGTACATACCGGACTGCTCGGATACAATCTTCACGTTCTCTGTAGCCTCAGTTACTAAATGAGGACGTTTTGTTTTTACAACTATAGCTGTGTCGTCTATTATTTTCATTTATGTTTTATTTCTTCCGTTCTCTTTTGCTAGTTTCAGAAACCAAGTTACCCTTGGAGTCCCGTTTAAAAGACCGATTGCGGGAAGCTGACTCTACTCTAGTACCATCAGAGTTTTTACCCCCTTTATCCATAGCTTTTTTGTGGGCTACGTCCTTCCCGTCACCCTTACTAACTTTACCCGCAGCCATTGCCTTTCGTCTGGCAGCGTTGCGTTGAGCACGTTTTTTCTTTTGCTCTTCGGTGCCTTGGTATTTATCGTATTCAGCTTTGTAATCTCGTTTACTCTTCATCATCTCCCCCTGTTGTGCTCGCATTTAGTAACCGGACAGTATGCACATAGTGGACTGCTTACTGCGTTCCATACATTGTTCTCTTCTGCAGCTACTAACCTAACTAGTAGCGGGTCAAAAGTATTCATATACGATAATGCTAATTCCTTCTTGTGATCTTTCTTTATAAAGTCATTGGTAACAACAAAAGCCAACGCGGATTTTATAGTTTCTACTTCTGGGTAGTGGATGAACACTGCACCGGCCATCAAGTCTAGTTGTTTAGTATCTGCGTACTTAACGTTCTTACCAGTCTTGTAATCAATAATGTATGCTTTTTCTCCATCAACTATTAACAAGTCAATGATGCCCCGCCACCACACGTCCTTCCCGAAAAAAGTAGTGGGGGCATAATTCTCTCCGTCGAAAGCTACGCCAAGACGTAATTCACAATGTTTATCGCCCGGTATCTTTTCAAATGCTTCTACTACAGGACGCAAAAAGGCATACTTTTCGGGTATTTCTGTTCCGTCTTTAATATAGTCTTCAGCAGCCTTGTGCACCATGTTCCCATATATGCTAGCCGCGCTACCGACATCCTTAACATCTTTTAGGACCTTTAAGTGGTAGTACTTTTTGGGGCACTGCTCAAAAGTTTTTATGCTGCTGTAAGACCACGCATTCATTCAATATATTCCTTAAATCTCGTATCGTTGAATTGCCTTCGTGTACGTAGTCCGTTTGTTTCACTACTGTGCCCGGTGGGTATTTTCTGTATAGTCCCACCCTCGGCTAAATATTTTTTTATGTCTTCAGCTATCCTATCTCTGTCGGATTGCTTGTTCTTTACCCTGCTGAGAGAATTACTGATCTTCTTTTCCATCTCGCTTCTCCAAGTCTTTCTCGGTCATACCTGCAACAACCCGCTCTCTCAGTATGGCTTTCTCAAACTCCCCACAGCTTTCACAATACCAGCCAGCGCGTACAGGTACAGATAAGTCTGTGCCTTCAGGGGATATAAAGTTAAGTAGTTGCTTTTTCACACCACCACATCTGCATGGTTTAGTTGTCAAATCGTCAGTCACAGTCGTCACCCTTTAACTCTTCTATGTATATCTTAATTACTTCAAGGGAGTCTTCTATTCTCTTTAGGCGTTCTAAAGTATTTATAACTTCTTCTATGACTTCTTTGTCATCAAGCTCTATCTTAACTTTGCTCATTTATACTTACCTTGATTTCAATGCACCCTAACTTCATTGTCTGAAAGGTCGTAAACATAATTAATCGTTTCTGGGTTTACTCCCATAATCTCAGCGCCGTTACCTAAATGAAATTTCATAGCCATATCAGTTTTAGGCGACATGGTTATTAGTCCCTGTACATTTGGGTACATTACAGGTACAGCTTCCAACAAATTATTTATCAACCGCCTACCTGCCCCTTTGTTATATGACCACAAAGAGTACGGACAGAGTACCAAACCAAAACTAGTGCCTGTATCGCTCTCCCAGTCTTCGTTAAGTTCTTCACCGAGTTCCTGTATAAAACGTAAGGCGTCTTCACTATCCGGAATTGCTGGGCTCAATACCACACATACAATAGCGTTAACCACAGTATCAAAACCAGATTTGTCTACTTCGGCAAATACTCTAAAGTTACCTGTAAATCTTACAGAATCGTCATCAAACAAATCTTTACGTACAGGGTCATCCTTCATGTACTTTAAATATTCTTCTTTAGTACATTCAACCAACATCCTCGTTCTCCTTCTTTGTGTCCTGTATCCTATCCGCAGCCTCTTTGAAGTAATGCTTTGTCTCCAGCATTAGTAGCCTACCTATCAAGGATACGTTTTCTGATATCACTGCGTTTAGCAGCCTTGTCTTGTTTCTCTCGAACGCCCTCTCGAACAACCTGTGGGCTAGCTCGGGTGAAGTCTGTGTAACTATTTCGTAGTCTTCTTTTATAGCCATAGTCCCCTCCTACTTACATTCTCCGTAGCTGTATCCATATGAACCTTCGCAATCCAGCGGTAACCCTTTAGCCCAGCTAGGCACTGTACGCATTGCTTGCTGTATGTATTCTATTGCTTCGTCAGCTTTATCTTCCGGTACCACACAACCAATAGCGTCGTGCACAGTCATCACCACTTTATACTTCTTCGCCACTAGGAGTAACTGGTCACCAATTATAATTCTAGCTAATGCTTGGCATACGTTCTCGACCATCTTACCACCGTATATTTTAGTCGATATGACGGACTTGCCTCTTCTGCTTTCATATAGCATCTCTTTATTTTTCTTCTCGTCTACCACTTCCGTCAAATTCGGGTACCGTATATGCATACCGTTCGGAAGCAAAATACCAGATTCACCGTCTATCGTTATAACATCCCCAGTACCAAACTTGCTGGTCTTGTTATTCATTATCTGCTTTAGTTTTCTACCCGCTGAGTACCAGAGCTTTGGTATATTAGGGTACGTACTACGATATACCTCTATTACTCTTTCGCACTCCTTAAGTGCTAAGTCCACCCCGAATGTCTTCAGCTGCTCCTTAAACCTGTCGGCCCCCATGCCATATCCGCACCCAAGTATAGTAGTCTTACCTACGAAACGTTCGTCTTTGTTTATATCCTCAATGGGCTTTTCGTATATTGCGCTAGCCATTATTTTATATACGTCCTCCCCGGCCTTAAATGCATCCACCAGATCATTTTGATCGGCAAGCCAAGCCAGAGTTCTAGCCTCAATCTGCGAAGAGTCGTAGTCGATAAATACATGTCTGTTCGGGGGTATTATGGAGTACTTCAGGATAGACTCCCTCGGTAGATTCTGCATGTTTATCTTGTCGTCCCCACCCCATCTGCCTGTATGGGCAGCGTAGTACCTCAGTGGGATAGGTAATCTACCCCGGTCAGCTATTGCCATAAAACGTTTAGTCCTTGTCTCTTCTAACGTAGACTTAACGCCCAACCTAGCCGCCACAAGAGTCTGCACTATTGGGTTGTCGTGATCTTGTAATGCTTTGAACCCTTCGTCAGTCTTGGCAAAAGCAAATGTCTCCTTACCCGTGGTAGGGCTTATCTTAAGCGGCGGCTCAACACCTAACCCTACTAACAATTCAGCAAACTGCTTGTTGCTCATCAACTTCTCTCGGTCCACCTGTGCCTTAACTAACCACTCTTCCTTCTCTTGCACTAAGTCCTTTAGGTGCCGCTCCAGTATGTCCTTGTTTACCTGTAGCACAGGCTCAGTAAACATCCGCAATGTAAGGTCTATCAGGTCAAGTTCTCGTGTTGGGAATTTCTGCTCCATCAACACACGAAACAGGTTGTAGGTCAAAGCGACGTCATTGCGGCAGTACTCTCCATATGCTGCTAACTCATCGGGGGTAAAGTCAGATAACTTCTTACCCTTGGCGTCGAGCACCTCGGTACCTTTTTTACCTAATTTGTAATGCTCAGCCAAAGCCTTCAGGCTTCCGCCAACTTCTGTACCGTGCAGCGCCCTCGCCATGGATAAAGTATCAACCAGTTTCTTAGGTCTAATACCGTATTTCCAACTTAATATGGCCCCGTCAAACTTCGCGTTATGAGCTACCACCACACTACTATCACAACCGTAAGTGGCGAATACGGTGGCTAGGTCATCATCACCGTGGAACCAAACTGGTAAGCCGTCATCTACCTGCAACGCTACCCCCACCACTTCAAAGCGTTCGTCCCGTATGTACTCTTCAGTCGTTAGCTTAGATAGGGAGTAGCTTTTGTCGTAGTAGGTTTCAAAGTCTATTGTTATTACTTTCATTGCA
>Ga0070749_10001513_pt1 | contig 15763 bp, 30 predicted proteins | sample VirMetDEL_Nov_18_FD_75180 | JGI IMG/M metagenome (GOLD analysis project Ga0070749, IMG submission 75180) | Aqueous microbial communities from the Delaware River and Bay under freshwater to marine salinity gradient to study organic matter... | ecosystem: Environmental > Aquatic > Marine >...
CAGGTCGATGTCTTCGTTCGCCTTGGGGAAGAAGTCTTCGACTTTCTCTGCAGTAGGAACAACCCACTTCTCGGGATAGGCGATCCAGCTCTTGGCTTTGTCGCCACCGTAGAGCTGAGCTCCAAAGGTAGGAGTAAAGATCGCAGCAGCTGCCTGCTTGGGGTCGAAACCTGCAGCTGTTTTGAGACCCATGCGATCGGCAAAGGCTGATTCGAGCTGTTCGATGAACGTGGCGTAGGCCTCGCAGAACAGTTTCGATGCACCGCCGTGGATCGACAGGATCAAAGGCTTTTTGTGTTGAGCGACGCCATTCTTGTCCACGAGGAACATGAGAATGAGACGACGACGCTTGTAAGGGCAGGGCTTACCAGGGTTCTGCTCTTCCCACTCGTCATACAGGTGAGAATCGCGAGGATACTGGCCTTCAATGCCACCCTTCTCAGAGTTTTCGATGAAGGTGATGTCCTTGCTGAAGCCGCAATGGAGGATCACCATGCGAGGCGCCTTAAAGAAGATGCCTTCGTTTTTGTCACCGTTGTTGTAGGTGTGGACGTATTCCTCGGCTTTGGGGAACATGTCCGGCGTGCCAGACCAGCCAATGCGAGCAAGGGCAGTGTCTTTCAGGAACAGGCCGCATTGCGACTTGTCGTTCAGGATCTGCGCGTTCACGAGATCGCGCATCTCCCCCTGATACTTTTCTGTGTTTAGGTACCGATCGAGTACGGACATTTCAGTCATGGGGCTGTGTTGTCCCTGGAACGGGAGTCGAACCCGAACAGCCATAGCTTTAAAGGCCTGACTGGAACCGTCCCAAGGATAAAAACCACGGTCGGAGCAACCGTGGCCATCCCACCGATCCAAATCTAGGAGCAGTTTCAGGTTTTACGCTGTCGTTCCGATTGCCTTAACTAATCAGAACGGGATGTCGTCATTAGCCTCGAACGAGCTAGGAGCCAGATCCTGTTGCAACGGCAACTTCGGCGGAGCCTGCTTCACGACTGGTGCAGTCTCAACTTGTGTTGCTTCCTCGAACTTGGCTTGATTTTTGCCGAAGACGGAATACTGTGAAGAGCGGACTCGTACGGAGTAGAAGCCTTTATGCGTACCGTCTTCCGCCGTCCAACTGCTGTAGCGCAGGACACCGCCGACTGCGACCTGCCGCCCCTTATATACGAGGTTCTTGAGGCGCTGGGCGTCGTCCTTCCAACTTTCGAGACGGAAGGGCATGCTGGTACTCCACGAATGGTTCAGCAGGTTGTTGGAGGGACCCTTCACCATGATCGAGCATTCGAAGAGGTCGTCCATCTTTGGATCATTGATGTAGCCGATGCCACCAGCAAGGCATACCTGGTTGAGGCTCACCTCTTTCGGGATTCCCTGCAACGGCTGGTTTGGTACGACATACATTTTGCCGTCGTTCCGATTGGGGTAAAGGCGCCCGTTGATCAGGATTTGAGATCCTTCCGCAAAGGCACCAAACGTTTCACCCGCCGCCATGCTTGGCACCAGATACAGCGGCATGATGCTCCCCTTCTTATCCATGAGGGGGACAGTGATTTGCAGGACGCGGAGGCCGTTAGCAGTGGTTGTTTCCCCGCCGAGTTTGGCGGAGATCATGATGAGATTCATGGCGTTATCAGGGGGTTAGGTCGATGACCTCGTAGGTGATGCCTGCTTCAGCGAGCAGTTTACTGGCCAAAATGAAGTTTTTCAGCCAGCGATCAGGGATTGTGGTGCCGCCTGCAACATAGACGGCATTAACACCAGCGTTGATAAGTACAGAAGCACAGCGACTGCATGGCATGAGAGTGATGTAAGCAGAAGCCCCTTCAGTACTGACGCCATGAAGAGCAGCGGTTGTGACAGCATTGACTTCAGCGTGAACGGTGATTTCGTACTTTTGTTCCCTATCCATCAGGCGATCGAAATCGTCACTGATGTTCTTCGGGAAGCCGTTGTAACCCGTGGAGATGACACGTTTTTCTTTGACCAGGACGCAGCCAACTTTGGTTGAAGGGTCAATACTCCAGCTGGCTACTTCCTTTGCCAATTTCAGAAAACGGCTGTGCCATTTGTGCTCCCTGTCGTTCATTTACGGAATGCAGCCTCCAGGCGATCGAGGATCGTATCTTCGACTGCAACCATCCGAGTGACAAGCACTTGAATAAGGTTGTTAAGGTCCTTGTACATCGTTTCAAGCTCCTCCATTTCCATGTCATGGAGCGAGTTTTTGATGTCTTGAAGGCGTTGGGGTTCCATGGGAAGTGCGGGTGCGGAGGTAGCGTAATTGGTACCTTTAAAATGTCAAGAGGAAAAGATTATTAAGTGTGACTAGGTATACCGGGTTCCAGGACACGCTCTTCTTTGAAGCTGGAGAGCTGACTGCTCCTGGTACCACAACAGCAGTGCTGGTCTACGAAAACAATTACTTTTCCACCAAGGACTATACGCTGGTTGCAACTGTAACGAACATTAATACGGAAGTGGTGGTACGTCTTGAAGGCAGCATCGATGGCACAAATTACGGACCATTGATTTCGAATTGTGTCACCAAGAACGGCACTTATGTCTATAACATCACAGGCAGTCCCGTTAAATGGGTCCGAGGTAGATTCTTCTCTGAGACAGGCGGTACTGATGCTGTCGTCCGCCTTAGCTTCGCCGCTCGTTGATTGACATGGCAACCGTAATTGAAAACGACAACTGTAGATACGAAGTTGTCAAGGTTCTAAACCCAGACAACCAGGTTCTAAATGTTGCCATTACTACTCCGCTGAATGGAAACCCAACAGCAGCAACAGACGCTTTTGGTCGTCAAAGGGTCTCCAATCCTCTGACGCTGTTTGATTCCAGTCATCGTTATAGAGACAATGGACTCTGGAACACCAATACAGCTAGCGGAGGAACAACCACTTTTCAAGCAAGTGAAGGCCTGGTTGACCTAGATGTAACTACTACATCTGGTTCTTTAGTTTATAGAGAAACAACCAAAGTATTTTCATACCAGCCCGGTAAGTCATTATTAATCCTTAATACTTTTGTCATGTCGCCCGCCAAAACTGGGCTTAGGCAGCGCGTTGGTTATTTTGGTGCTGCCAATGGCATGTACATTGAACTCAATAATTCAACCTTATCCTTTGTTGAACGCAGTAGTTCTTCCGGCGCATTGACGGAAACACGAGCAGCACAAACCAGTTGGAATGTCGACAAGATGGACGGGACTGGTCCATCTGGCGTGGTTTTAGACATAACTAAGGCACAGATCTTGTGGATGGATATTGAGTGGCTCGGCCTGGGTTCTGTGCGCCTGGGATTTGTTATCGACGGTCGGTTTATTCCTTGCCATGTTTTCAATCACGCCAACAGAATCTCTTCAACCTATATAACAACTGGCTCGCTACCACTGCGGTTAGAAATTGAAAACACAGGAGCGACTGCAAGTAACAGCAAGTTAAAACAAGTCTGTTCTACCGTCATTTCAGAAGGAGGTTATGAACTTCGTGGCGCACAGCAAGCAATTGAAATTCCAATCGGCACTCCATATGACCTGACAACTGCATCTACTTATTATCCTATTATTTCAATTCGTCTTAAATCAACTCCTAATCGTTTAGATGCAATTGTCATCCTCACAGCCCTTTCTCTACTGGCTATTACTAATAATGCCAACTACAGCTGGAAAGTCGTAGCATCTGGAACAACAACAGGTGGGACTTGGACAAGTGCAGGTGCTGATTCGGCTGTTGAATATAACTTAACGGGAACCAGTTTTGCTGGTGGACGTGTTCTGGCATCAGGTTTTCTCAACGGATCTAACCAGGGCTCTAACCCCGTTGATATCTTGAAGGAAGCATTGTTTACATTCCAATTGGAGAGAAACAGTTTTACTAGCACTCCTTCTGAGCTGACACTAACTGCAGCAGCAGATACAAACGGTGCAGATATCTACGCATCGTTGGACTGGGAAGAAATCAGCCGCTAATCAGTGGAAACTAGGATGAAGTTGTCTACTAAGGCGGCTTATAATCGATTGATAAGGACAGTGTAATGGCTGATTGGTTTCGCAAAGCCGGAGAAATTTGGGGCAAAGCAGACCGCGCTACAGGTGGTTGGCTCCCTGGTGGTGGTACGCCTTCCCCCTTAACTCAGTATTTTCAAGGTAGGCCAGATATTAGCAAACCAGAGCGCCGTACTCTTGAAGGAGATCTAGCTAATTCATTAAATGCAGCTGCATCTTTCGTGGCGTCGACTCGTCCAGCAGTTAAACAAATGATTCAAAAGTCTCCAGATTTTGTACAAAGTGGTATCTCGACTGGTCTCAATCAGTTACCAGCTTCTGCAAATTTATTCGGTAGATATTATACGGGACTTGGAGACAAAGGGTTGCAATTTTCTAAGCAATATAAAAATAATCTTTTTGGAATGGTTGAAGACGCAAGCAAGCTCACGCCCTATATACTAGAGCAATTAAAAGGTGCTGAAACAATAACAAAAAACGCTACCCCTGGTGGCGCTGAGTTTTTATCCGCTAAGGAGCGTAATGATCAATTAGCAGCTATTCGCTCCGGTTTGAGGCGAATTAAACAAGGAGATGTCAGGTTCGATTCCCAAGCGGGCGCAGACAACGATACTGATTCTTTTGGCGGGTATGGAACATCTCTTGGAGCTGCTTGGTTTAGCAGAACACCAAAAGGCGGCTATAAAACCAATGAAACTTATGATTTTATTTATGCAGACGCGGATAAAAAATATCCCGTTCCTTACGGACCCTATCCAGGTGGCATTCAGCCTCAAGGACCCTCTGAAACGATGACTTCTCAGGCGGCAGAAATACTCTTGGGGCGCAAGCCAAACTTTGTTTCAGGCAGGGGAGCAAGTTCGCCTGAATCATTATTCGGTCGGGCCATTGTTGCAAAAATGGAATCAGATCCATTCAACTACACCCTGGAGGTTAATCGTCCTCAGTGAGTTTCCATCCAGTTCCTACCTTCCCTAGCTTCACCACTAAACGGGCAACGTAACTTAAAGAACTCACCTGATTTACGGAAAGAATCAATAGCCAACTCTTTGTAGCGTTCCACATGCTGCGGACGAACAAGGCTCTGGATTTCATCGTGAATGTGCGCTACGAAAGCAAAATCCTCGCCCCACTTCAGTCCAGTCTCGTGGAGATCCTGGTAAAGAATGATCGTCGCTTTCTTTACAGATACAGCGCCAGTCGATTGCAACAGTTGATTCAAAGCTGAATGCCTGGACCGAATCTGTAATCGACGCCCATCAATACCAACCAAGTACCCTTTGGTATCGATCCGTTCATCGATCTTGTCCTTTAACTCCTTAATTGCTGGGAGATTTTTATAGAACGTCTCGATCGTCAGCTTTCCAAGCTTCACCTGTTCATAATCAGGGATACTTGTATCCATAACGCTACCGACCTTCTTTGGCCCGGCGCCATAGAGTAGGGCGTAGATTAAACGCTTAGAAAGATCTCTTGTTGCCTTAGAAATCTCTCCCTCTCCGTTATAAATACCGAACAGCTGTGCGTTGTAGGTGTGAATATCGAAGCCACCATTGCTCACCAGCTTGGCGTACTCACCACCATCGAAGTGAGCTAACCACGCCCCGAGAGCCCGCAGCTCCAGACCACTGGCGTCAGCACCAACTAGGGTCCATCCATCGGGGGCATAAAAAAGTGACCGGCACTCAGCGCCATAAGCATGCCCAACAGAAGGAACTTGGGCCATGTTGGGCCGTTGATGGCTACAGCGACCGCTAATGCATGCGTTAGTGATGACTGCGCCGTGGATTCGAGAGTCTTTATAAGCTTGGCTGTGCTTGAGCCACGCTTCTTTTCCTTCCGAGATTTGGCCAAGTCTTTTATTGATCAGTTGGAATTCTGCTAGGAGCTTAGCTTCCGGATATTTTTCACCAAGGCGTGCCAGATCACCGTCATCCAACTTGGTGTTGCCGTTTTCGTTGGTAGCGTACGTAATCTCAGGGTAACGCTGCTGTAACCGATCGGCAGTTTGTTTACGCGAAGCGGGGTTAAAGACAGTGACCTTATCCTTGAGTGGCTTACCCGTCTTAAGGGAGACTCTCTTCTCGACAATAGGTGGGAAAACTTCCTGGAGCTGATCGTTGAGCTCAGAATGTCGAGCTTTGAGCGTGTTAACCAGTGCGAAGGCCGCTTTCTCATTGAACGGAAAGCCAAAGCTTTCTTGCTTAGCCATGATTTTAGCGAAGGCATGTTCAAGCTCCAGGCAACGAGGATCGACAGGGTTTGTTAAGAAATAACGGTACAGATTTATTGAAACCTCTACGTCACCTTCGCAGTAGACCTGCATCTCAGGCGACCAGTGATCCCAAACGTCTTTGACTTTCGGATCTTTCTTGGCGTTTTCCTGGAACTTGAGCTTTTCAACTCCCAGGCGTTCGCCCCAGGCTGCCAATGAGTGGCGACCTCTGTACTTCGGCTCGATGTGAGAGAACTGCTGGCAATCAACAGGCTCCAGCTCTGGCCACAGGACGCGACTTACGATCAGGGTGTCGTAAATCTCGCAATCCGATCTCAGTTTGAGACCGGGATAGACCTTCGCGAGCGCTCGGAAGTCGAAATTGATGGTGTTATGACCCACCAGCAGTTCGGCCTTCTCAATCAGATCCAAGCCATGACGAACACTGGGATAACCCGGTTGATCAGCGCAGCTGTGGATCTCATCTGTATCAATGTCGCGCAGAACTAGACAATGGACGGTGTCGAGCTTGTTCAGCAGGCCATTCGTCTCACAGTCCAGAACGTATCGCGACATGAATCAGAAGAAAAAGCGCTTGTAGAGCCTCGCCACATTAACAATATCCAATCCGCTTGCCAGACCTGAATTCTGTAGCCTTTCGGAAACATTTTTAGCCTCCGTCAGATCCGTGAGGCAGATGCATTTGTTCAGAGTCTTGGTGCTCTCAACTGGGACCAAATCGACACCCTGTTTATCACTGGAGATACAGAGAACCTTAAGAAGATCTGAAGAGCAAAGTACGTAACCGGTCTGCATTGGTCAATCTTTCAACGAATCGTGGTTAGGGATAGCTCGCATCAGGAAAATGTCAAGCGCGATGTGCAGCATCAGGGGCACCATCACGAATGCCTTTTGTGGCAGACCGCCGAAGAGTGCTGCAAGTTTGTCGCTCAAATCAGTGCGATGAAGTTCTTCGAACTCAATCGATAACATTTGCGCTACGCTAAGTATGAAATCTGCAGGCTCCTCATCCTGGTGCTTGAGTTGCTCCATGATTTCCCAAAGTTGTGGGTCTGATTGAATCAGACTAAGAAGTTCTTCCACAATGACTTATCGAGTTTGCCGCAAGTTTATCTCTTCTACATTTCGGGTAGATGGACAGCTCTGCAAGATCTTCTTAGATCCCATGCGTGAGTACAAGCCGGGATTCTGGGTGTGGAATGTTGGCTTTGCTATTGGTAAATCACGGCGTCAGCTGAACGATTGGTATTGGCGGCGTCGGAACAAGCGCAGAAGAAGTCTCACAATGCACATCACGGGTCGCAGCGGCATGAAAGCGATCCGCCGTGGCTTTGAGGAAGTTCTTCGTCTGCGGTGGCACATCGAACCCGGTGACTGCCTGGTGTTGGACTGCACTTCGGGAGATCCAGAGCGTCAGTTTCACGCCTGGTCTCGCTGGCACCGTTACCACCCGGAATGGACCATCAATTACGAACAGCGTGAGTTCTTTTGGCATCGGCCACCTTATTTAGATGACCCGATCCGTGAACACTACTCAATTATTGGAGTGGTTCCAGCTGATCCACTGGCGAACACTCATCAGGAGCGTTACTTTGATTCTTTTTATATTCGTCCCAAGTCTTCTTGTACTGATCAATCCACGGCGCAAAAATCTGATCAATTAATCCAGGTTCCGTCCACGACAGGATCTCATAGATCGCCTGCTTGACCATCCCTTTACTGACGTTATCCCCTTGGTCGATCAGTTGGCAGAGGATTGCTTCGAGCCAGCGGTTGGGTTCGCGGTCAGGATCGAGATATTTCATTCAAGTTCGATGACGATTCTGCGTAGTCTACCTTTCCTATCGCGCTGTTCATAGACGGTGAATTCGCCATCACCCACTTCTGTGTCCACACTGGTGTAGAGATTCCAAGCCGGGAGACGAACCGAACCGGTCCCAGACACACTGAGATGGCACGGGTCAACAAGAGCGATTGAACCGGAATCACTGGAGACGCACCCTATGAGTTTGGGCTTTGTGAGAGTTACCACGGTACACGATTTCTAAGCACATAGAGTTTATTATATCAGCGGACCGGAGAAGAACAGCGACAGGTCCATGTTGAAGGGGCAACACAGTTTTTGCTGTTTCCTGTGTTGGGTAACTGAAGGGCCTTGCCACTGATCATGGTGTGGCCCCACCCCATTTAACTGTCACCCCTGAACCATTTCTGGCGTTGCGTGAACCATTCCGCCAGAGTTACTGGATCTTGAGGGCCAACGAGATGATCTGACGGATCTGGTTCTCCAATATCAAGTGCGTCACAGAACGAGTCCAGGTCTGTGGGTTCTGGATTAGCAGCCTTGCGTCGCGCAGAACGGAGCATTTGAGCCACTGTTGGATTCTTATCAGCCCACTTCTGGATCCACGCCATGTCAGCTAGTTCAACTGGCGCACCGGACTGAATACGCTCGCAGATAAACTCGACCTTCAGACGAGTTTGTGTACTCAGCATTACATTATTTCTATTCCCTTCAAGTTTAGTACCTTAGTAACTGGGAGCTTTTCGAGCAAATATAAACAGAAAGTTACGTTTTGCTCACTTTGAGTTAACTTTGTATCTGTATAAACTACTACAGTTTTTCATCTTTCTTAGGATTTATTTATCAATAATTAGTGCCATGACGATTCTTACTTATCGCGGCCACCAATACATCAAAGAAGACGAGGCTAAAGCCAACGTCGAGTGGTGGAATCTGGCCCATCGTCCCGCCCTCACCCTCACGTATCGCGGCCATGACTACCGTCCGTTTATCACTGGCGGCACTACTTACTCGCTTTTCTGAGCCTCAGTCGGCCGTTTAAAGTCCACGAGTAGTACGTACCTGGTGCGGTCGCCCCAGTTAAAGGCTTCGTGTTCTTTAACGTCATCGAAGTAGAAGGCTTTACCCTCCTGCCACCGATAGATCTCGTCTTCCACCCGTAGAGCGCAAACCCCTGCACTCAACAACGGCATTGACTTACTTGCGTAGTCATTTGCCTCGGTGGGAACCACCAGCCCCAGATGGCAGCGGTATACCTCGTCGGTGTATCCGACGTGAGGAGTGATGTGCGTATTCGGAGCCAGAGCTGAAAACCCAGCCATGGTCATGCCTGGAATCCGCTCCACGATTTCTGTTGTCTTGGGGCAGATGGCACAGTTCTCATCTAGTTTCTTACCCCAGGCATACAGCCCGAACACATCCCATTGGCCATCGTAAATGTCAGTCTCTGGCCATTCGATGAAGTAGCTCTTATAGTTCTCTGCTTCGTTGTAGAGGATGTTCTCCAGCTCTTCTCGAATTACCCTCCAGTTCTCCTCAAGATCCAAGAGAAATGGAAAGCGTTCATATTGCGTTTGGAGCTTCATTGTTTGTGGAAGATTTGAAGTAAGGATAAGGGTTCTCCGCTTTAGGAGACTTATCGGGTGCGGCCCGTGCCTTATCCAACTTCAGTGATCCATTCGTTGCTTCCACCCAACGAATGGGTTCTCAGCCGAGGGACGAGGATCGGCTGTCTAACTCGTGGCCACGAGTGGTCTGCAGAACCGAAGGAATTATAAAGTATTTTCTTCGGAAGCGGCCTAGAATGATTGCTCCATGTTTTTCTTCATGGAGCGTTGCCCGCATCTTAGCTGCGGTCAGGACCTTTGCCTCGTGAAGCTTGGTCTGAGCTAAGAGAGTGTCATAGCCGTGGTTCCACACACGGCCTGCCTCTCAGTGAGGGTGACTACTGGGCAAAGGCTTCCAACTCATCAGCAAAGGCATAAAGCGTGTGTGCTGAGGTGGCATGATCGAGCTGGTCAGCGGCAGAACGAAGTGCGGCAGCAATGGCGGGCAGATGATGCCAATCATCAGGCTTGCCGCTGGCCTCTCGGTTAAATGCCCAGAACACCTCCTGAGCTTGTGGGGAAAGTTCAGACATGCCGGTTAAATCTCCCAGTCAGTGGTAAGGCCACCCATGGCTTCGGCAATGATAGGAAACTGACCGCAGAAAATCTGCTTCACGGCCTTGGCGATGACCATGTGTTCCATCTGGGTACCGTGCTTCTCGCGTAGCGCGATGTAAGTCAGCCACGACCTGAGGCAGCCGTTCATATACATCCGCGTAGGAGAAGCGAGCGGGAGGATAGACCGAGCGCACTCTTTAGCGATACCTTTACTGACCATCTCTGAATAGATGTCGTCAGCATCAGCAAAGAGCTGACTGATGCGGCGATAGAAACCACTAATTTCACTAGCTTCCAGATCATCGATGGAGTTCTGCCGGTTCTTTAGATCCTGACGGCGCAGCTGCGGCACAGTGCTTACGCCGATCTCATTGACATTCGAATAGCGTTGCGAAAACTCTTGGAACGAGAAGGATCTGTGGCGCAAAATCTGTGCAGAAATGGCCCTAGTTGTGTTGATTTCAACACACATATTGGCCATTTCGAATGGCGAGATGTGCTTGTGCTTCAGAAGATATTGGAGAAGCTTCGGCGCCGTCTCCATGTTGTCCTGATTCTTTGGGGCAGAAACTCTCGCCATCTTGACGATCATTTCTTCAGCGTTTGGTGTAACCCAAACAAGTTTGACACTATCCATTGTCAGGTGGTTCTTCGCTAAGGAGCAGGCATTCCAAACAGGAATGAAGGTGTTTAATGTCTTCCTTACTTAGGAAGTCAAATGTGACTACGAGGTCGCCGCTGCAGAGAGTAAATGAATACTCATCAGTCCGCGAATCAAAATAACCACTAGCTTGGATTGGAGTTGGCATCAGATGCTCTCTTCTTGAGGAAGATTCTATCTCTGATTTGTCTCCAGGCATTTCCACTAACTAGGTGATATGTTTCCATTTCGATTGTCGCTGCTTGGATGTCATCCATTAGGCGATCGATTTCCATGTCCTGCATGTAATCTGACAGGCAGTCGACGAGGCGGTTATACCGTTGGCTGGCATACTCCTCTTTCCAATCGATTTTGAATTCAGGGACGCCCTCGATAGTCATTTTGGATACCCATTTGGTCCAGGCTGTCAGAACTTTAGCTGCGTTTACTCAGTTTGGCTCGTCAAGCTTTGAAGTGATTACAGTCGAAAGCCTCTTCTGTATCAAATTCAGGGAATCCGAAAGAGCAGGAGTTCATAATGTTGTGAGAGCATTCCTGGCACCGAGAAAAAACCTGGGGCAGTTCTTCATTGCTGGAGAGCAGCCCCTTCATCTTTTCAACGATCCTGGCGTTCTCTTTCGCCTGCTGGAAGAAAGCGTCATCAACTTCGTGAGTCGTGGTCCGATGGGCACACTTATCACACTGGTGACGCCGCCTCCTTGCCAGCTTGCTCTTCCTGCTTTCAATTACGCGCAGAGAAAAGTACCCACATGCTGGGCAAAGGGAAAGATCTGGACCAAAGGTCATTACTCACCCAATGCAGTGCAGTACTCATCACGGACGCGAGTCAAATCACGTTCGTGGCAGATACGCATTTGCGCGTGATCACAAGGTGTTTGCGTTCCGTCCCACAAAATCTTGAGGAACTTCTGGCGAATCATCTTGCCGTTGCGTGCTTTCGAGGTCTTCTCAACAAGTCCGACCACTTCACCGTAGCGCTGACCTTTGTACTTAGAGATGCGTTCAATGACCTCTTGGCGGAGGCCTGGAATCATCACAGCCTTGGGGCGCTCAGCAACACGGTCACCAATTTTGAAGACCTGCGAAACTTTTGTCATTCTGCAAGGAATAGTTGGAGTCTGAGCTGTAAAGACGAAGCCAGGAGTCGACAGTAGGTTTATCGACTCCGAGTTGAGCCGCAATTGCGAAGCGACCTACACCTTTTTGGTGCAAGCGCAGACATTCGCGGACTTCCTCTGGAGTGTTTGGATCCTCTTCCATTGGTATTTCAACCGGAGGAGGCGTCGGCTTGTGGCGCACCCTTGGCCTTGGATCGATGATCGGACGCGGTTCAGCGGCGTAACCAAGGATGTGGACCAGGCGTGCTCCAGGGAATTTTGCGCGTGCGAGATCCTGAGCAGCCAGTCCGTCTCTGGCCTCGATCTCCGCTTCTACGGGCTTGCCATCCCCCTGGCAAACCCGAACACGGAAGGTTTTGATGAATCTCACGAGACCGTCTTCCAGGATTGGCGGTTGACGATCTTGTAGATCTGAGTGACGTGGATCTTGTAGATCCGGGACAGATCCAGCATGGCTGCGTACTTGCTGCCGAAGCTGGCTATGTAACCCTTGTCCACAGCCATGGCGCGGATCTCACGCACATCTGCTTCAGTGAGTTTCGCTTTGTGGCTGTTCTCACCAACGCGGCGATCACCAGGCTTGATCTGGCGGTTCATGGGTTTCCGCCGCTGGAGCTGCGGAGTGTTCACTTTGGTGGCCTTGGCTTGACCAAACATCGAGCGGATGGCTCCACAAGGGAAGACCAGTTCGTACTCGGTGTTTTCGCTACGAGCGGTCACGACGATGTTGCCGCCACGCAGTGAATAGGTGGGAGCGTGTTCGTCGCTGATCTCGAGTTTGCGGATCTCGCGGAATTCGAGGGGTTTCATTTGCTTGGGTGTGGTGTGTGCCTCGGGGGTTTCCCGATTGCTTGCACAGAATAGCGGAATCCCGCTACATTGCAACTGGTGCATGGCTGATTTTTAGCCTTGTGCGTGTGTGCAAAGTGGGGTCAGGGGGTGGTGCCCTTGGCCCCTATTTTGTGTCTCAAATGACACACCCGTGCTAAAACTGATACAGGTGGAAAAAGAGATGACGCCTGAACAGAGGGAGAGGTACGACCGTCATAGCAACGTCTGCTGGCAGATCGCCACAGAGACATCAGTTGTTACCAAAGAAGATCCAGTTCTTATCTACCGGCGTCTGATGGACAAGTATGCCCACGAGTTCGAGAACGAGCCTTCCGAATCTATTTAGATTTATCGCCTCGGTTTTCTGACCTGTCTCTCATTTTGAGATTACTCGGGTCAGAATTTAGGGGGTTGCCGTCCACATGGTCGACATCCTTCCCATCCCCTTTCTTGGCATGTCCGTTCTTCTCCTTGTACCGACGAGCCATGACACGGGCGGCACGTCTTTTGATCTGCTCTGGTTGTCCGTGATATTCCTCGTACTCTTTTCTATAGTCTCGTTTCATCGGGAATAATCGCTATCTTTCTATTATATAGAAGACCCTGGAGTTGATCTTAACTCTAGTTGATATTTTATGCAAAATTAAATGTACCTAAGGTAGGTATATCTACCCCAGGTACAAATAAAACTGAGTGTTTATCAGGGTTTTTATATTGTCTTTACTTTCTACTTACGTGTCTCCTCGTAAGTCTTTCCTGTAATCATTGAGACCCCTGGCGAGACACTCTTTGGCGAACTGACCCAGGTTCACATCCGATTTTAGGTAGCCCAGATCCCTCAGTTCGGACATGAGGGCGGCCATCGTCAGCCGATCTTCATTACTTACTTCCACGCTGAAAATATGCTTAGCCTTGACTTCATCCATGATCTGATTGCATGGTTCTATTTATTCTAGTAACAGCTGAATACAGAAACACTTAGTCCCTGCCTTCTTCATGATGAATCCAGATTTTAAGTTCCGCTACATATCTTCTTAACTTCTCCGCTTGATGTTCATGCCACGGATCTCCTGTTACCAGGAAATACCGCGTATGGTTATCGATCGCTTTCAGTATCTGATGGATTGGAGCATTCCAACACTCCCTCTTTGGAGTGTTCCACTCTCGTGGCATATAACCTCATGCTTCAGGTGAGCGAAACTCAACGCTCACTCTCGAACAACAAGAACTTCTTCACGTCCTTGTCATCGGCTTGAATCAAACTCGAAATCATCTTCAGTTTCTTCTCTGCATTCAGAGCCCTGGAGCTCCAATACACAAGGTGACGATTCGTTTTGTCGAGTTCAGTTTCCAGTGCAGTTTGGAACAGAGCGGATGGACTGATCTGTAAATCAGATTCTTTCCACCTACTATGCAACGCTTCTGGCACGGAAACACTCAAAACAACGGCCATATAAAAAAATCGTGCTACCCATAAAGATAGCACGATACTTCTGGCGTGTTATTAAGTTAAGAACTCAGTCACGGCAAGGAAATATTCCATCGACACAGATTTGTGCCACAGGCTTATTAGCTGGCCACGCACCACGATCTCTTAGATCTGGCAAACTGAATGTGGATGTCCCATCTCCGCCATACCTGGTGCCAAGCAAGGCAAAAAGAGCGGGGTAGTCCTTGATCAGCAGCAGCTGTCCTTCGCATTTCATCCATCCCTTGTGTGGGAAGGTGAAGGCGGTGTAGATGACTTGGCCGATGTAGAACTCGTCGCCGATCACCGGACTTTCATGCGGATGTTTTCAGTGGCGAGCACCGGCACAGGCTCACTGACAGCCAGGTTGTTCACGACAGCGCGGATCGCGTTGGAAAACTCTTCTGCTTCATCTAACGAGGGAAACGCTGGAGCGAATGCGCCGATGTCCTCGTTGTAGAGCATCACCACGTAGTAAGAGGTGACAGGGACGGTCATGTGGTTTTTGCTTCCGGACAAGGTTAGCGGATTTTCTTTCGCCCAGAGCCTAAGAAATCCTTAAGCCCTGGGCACCACAGGCCTCAAATGACTACGAAGGGACCGCTCTTGTAATACAGGTCGGGGTGGCTCTGGATCGTACGGTCTGCATCTTCGTGATCCGTAACCTTGATGACCTCACTGCGGCCACTGGGACTAATAGCAAGAACAGCCCAAGCAAGGCGTCCACTGGTCTGAATTGCACCGCTTTCCATGGTGATTATCTTTATTCGCAAAATTAATTATGTGAGGCATAAATCTGTACTTTGTCCTTCGGCAGAAACGTGAAAACCATTGGTACCACTGGGTTTTGATGCATCCCAAGGTAGCAATTGTTCTGATTAGTGAAGCGAAAGAGATTGTTAAATTCTCCTTATTGGTTCGTGGGCTTACACAGGCGGTTGGCTTCGCACCTGCTGCCACGAATCCATCAGTCCACGTCGTACTGCTGCTGCTCGTAGCCGTATGGAAGTTCAGGTCTTGGCACCTCTGGTTGGAACCGAGCTTTGATACCGTCCACGAGTTCAAGCATCTGATCGAGGGCCAGCTCTTGATCGCCGTGGATGTTATCCACGAAAAGCGGATCATCCATCAGATCTTCCATTTCTTTACAGATTGTCTGCAATTTCAGCACGATTTCTTCGTGGTGCAGGGCCAGGAGATCAGATTTCTTCATTGTTCGAACGACACAGCTGTACAAGTTCACAGCAGTTTACGCGGTTTAGACCTCAGAATCCTCGGAATCTTTGGATTGGATCGCTTCTTTTAGCGCCTCGGTGACTGTTTCTTTGAAACTTCGGTGCGGAATAAAGATCTCGTCATCGGAGGTTTTGTACTCCGGATGTGATTCTTTGAACTCTGTTGAAGTGTCGTACATCAGCGTACGAGTTATTGAGTCAATCACCTCGATAGTTTGACCCGCAAG